>JAEEGL012291554.1_pt1 | contig 10334 bp, 7 predicted proteins | sample 9134231 | NCBI WGS metagenome assembly JAEEGL01 (sample SAMN16246548, study PRJNA631951) | gut metagenome | biome: gut microbiome; feature: rumen; material: fiber-attached | host: Bos | place: Iran: Karaj | collected 2018-10
CCGTCTGAATCTATATATACGTAAGGGTATCTGCTGACATCCGTTTCCCCCGCAGGTATAAGGAGCCTTACATCAGTAGAGAGCCTGAAATGCTCACCGTAGGCGCTTCGCTTTTCATCAGCTGATAACCACTTATCTTCTCCCGTACGGCTTCCGTATGCATAGTCATATACATGGGATATGGAAAGAGGCATCCTCTCCCCTGCGCTTGTTGCATCCGTATGGGCAAAGGTCAGACGTCCTGTATAGTCGTTTAAGCTTCCGGTACCTGCGCTTCCGGCATTTGTGCTGTGTGCGCTGTAATAATCCTCTGTTCCCGTGAAATCCTTATATGTGATCTCTAAAAAAGGCTTCTTATTTTCATCCGTGACCTTAAAAGGCTGGATCGTCCTTACGGTATCAGTGCTTTCATCTGCTGATACGAAACACCACCCATACTCGCCCTTTCTTTTTGCCTTCATCTCCTTAACATCCTTGGTAAGGTCTAAAAGGGCTGTCCCGTTCTTTCCATAGTCAGAGGTGTGTTTTAAGCTTTTTTGCAGGGATACGCTCTTAAACGGAAGCTTCTTAGCGCTTATGGTATTGATGTCCCAGTCATCGGGAACGGGTACAACATAAAACAGCTCAGTGGCTTTTCCTGCTGTTATCCGCATCTTTGCATCAGTCACCACGCTCCCTGCATCTATTTCGGGAAGTTTTGGTTTTATGAACGTGCGGTAGGTTACAGGCTTCGATTTTTTCACTTTTGCATTCGTAGTTTCTCCCTTTCCCACCCTGAGGGTTTCCGTGTCCTTGCTTCCGTCAGAGCATACGGATACAAAGTCACCGAGGTTCTCAAATGACTTATATCTCCTGTATTTTAATATCGTGGGATCTATCTCTACGGGAAATGAGCGGGACTTAAACTTAAGCCAGGATTCATCGATCTTAACGGTAAGTGTCAGGATCCCGTTGTCAGACTGGTTTATCTCATAAAAAGCTTCGCAGTCACCATTACCCTTCGCATCAGACGTGGCGGGAGCAGGGATCTCAAATACGGGATCAGATCCTTTCCCGTACAACCAGATACCGCCATCATCATTCTTTACGGCACACATGGTGCCAATGTTAAGGGTAAATGTATAGCAAGCAGGAACATCTGCCTTTGACAGGACTATGGTTTCCTTGATCCCCTCAGGAAGAAGTTCATATCTAAGATCCACTCCGTCTTCGATATCCTGATACAAAACCGTCTGAGATACGGGCAGTTCGGGATAATATATCTCTTCCCCACTCTCTTTATCTTCTGACCCGGCATCTGCTTCAGAAACTACAACGTCATCCGATGCTGTAATATCAGATACCGCGGTATCAGGATCTGTTTCATCAGCAGCTTCATCTGAAGATAAGAGTGCCTCTGCGCTGTCGGGGACTGCCGGTATGTCATCACCGACGCTTATCAGAGCCTGTTTATTGATCTCATCCCCGGTCTTTGGATCAAGAAGCGTTATCTTTCTTGACCATGATGCAGTATTATCATCTTCTGTCTCATTATCAGCTACATTCTCCGGCAGGATGCTACTATCCGGCACTTTGCCGGTATCCGTTATCGCATCATCCGTTTTGTCCGTGGATTTATCTGAATTTAAAACATCGGATGTGTCTGATGGCTTATTATTGATATCAGACACTCCAGACAGCGGATCACCTGATTCTTCAAAATTATCTATGACAGTATTAGTATCAGTATCTTCATGACCTGCTTTCCGAGCATCCGCATCAGCCTCATCGTGAGATGCAGAGTCCGAACCTGTTTTGTTTGTCAGGTCCACATCTTCATCCGGCTTTTGGGTTTGGGTTCCGTCAGCTTCATTTGCACTGCTGTCTTTTGTCTTGCTTTCCGCTGTCGGAACATAGGCCAGGACTATAGAGTTTTTTCCTTCCTTGAAAGAGAAGATATGATCTGTTGTAGCTTCCTCTGCAAACTTCACATCAAATGCTGCATCATTATTCGAAAAGCCGTCAAAGTCTTGTAAATCTGCTTTAGAATCTTTATCATCTATTTCTTCTTTAGACGCATCGCTGTTTATCCCGTCATAAGCACTTTCTTCTATTATCTGAACATCCGGATCCTCGCTGCTATCAGACGGCTTATCTCCGGCAGCGTTGTTAATGACCACTGCATGTGCGTCATGATCAGTCGTTTTAGGGGTATCCTTGTAGTTTTTTAGGTCTTCGTCTGATTTTAGGGATTCAATGGATTCATCTGCCTCTGAATAATGAAGCCTGTTATCAATAAGCCTCCAAGACCCGTCATCTGCTTTGAAACTTACCGGATCGGTATAGTAGAATGTTGTAAAGCTGTGATCACTTCTTGAATATGTAAGACTGTTCTCTGTACGGCTTCCGGCCAGTTCGTATGTGAGCGGGGACCCGCTACCGGTCTCTTCCAATACTCCTTTGGACTCTATAACACCTTCTTCGTCTGCTTCCGTAACAGGATCAGAATCCTCTGTCCCGTTTAAGCCAGATCTCTCCGTACCATTATCATTGTCAAGCAGGATATCATCAGATACAGCTTCAAAGCCTTCCTGCAGTGATTCTTCTTCCAAACCTTCTATGATCGTATCTGCTTCTGACTTTATGGTTACATCACTTAGCTTGTCTTTATCTGTCAGTTTATCAGGATCAGACGCCCCATCCGAAGGATCAGCATCGCTTTCAGTGAGATCATCATACACGCTTTCTCCTGCTGGTGGATCACTACTTGCCAGTGCTGTCAGTGGATACTCTGCAAAAAGGATCAAGCACAATAAAATTGCCACAATAGCCTTATATGATTTGCTCTTCATAACCGCCCTCCATATACAAGATTTACACATAATAACTTAACGATATCACATTGTTTGAAGGAATTATGGTTGAATGACAAAAACAACCATCTTAATGTCATAAACAACATACATATGGTTGTCGGATTATCAAATTATACTGTTTCTATAGATAGATCATGACATTTACATAGAACATGTTTTCACTATATTTAATCTCTATGTCTCCCTTCATCTCTCGTACCATACGCTCCACATTCTGAAGTCCCAATCCATGTGACGACTTATATGATTTTGAAGATTTATATATTCCTTTCGATTCATTAATAACACCCGAATAACTGTTTGACACCTCTATATACAGGATTCCTCTGTGAACCTCTATCACTACTCCCATATACTGTTCATCTGACAGTCTTGCTGCTTCGATTGCATTTTCCAACAGATTTCCTAGAATCACATTCAGCTGGTACAATTCCACATTTATATCCTGAGGAAGCGATATCCTGATGTCAGTCTCTTTAAGAGTTGACTGTGCTTCATTGATCATATAATTGATCAAACTGTCTACTTCATATCTTCCGGAATGAACAATCTTTCTGTCATCAGCCATATCTGCTTCCAGTTTGTCGATATAATCAGACAAAGCACTCTCGTTCCCTGTATTTAGCAGACTGCGGATCTCAATAATATGATGTCTCAGATCATGACGTATTCCCTCAATCCGTCTTTCTGTTTTTTCTATCTGATCCAGTTCCCTTTTATAACTGTCAATCTGCTTTTTCAGTGTTTGCTCATGCAATTTGCTTATTTGATCAGCTACAATCACATCATACATGTAGAACGCGGAGAAGCATGCAACGAGTCCACAGATAATGGCAATGGCTATGTATAGTCCTCCGGCACCCGATCTGATGATCGCATACATCATCACAAGTTCACTTACCGGTATGATCAATAACGTGATCACACCCTTCCATTCTATTTTTGTTTCCCTGTCATGCTTAAAAAACTGGCGCACTACTATTTCAGCAATATATGCCAGGATCACTGTTCCAACAAAACTCACTGCATATATATCCCCGGAATCCGAGAACAACGAAAAGACATAGTATGATACGCAATCACAGGCTGCATTTAAAGCCTCAACCATGATAGCAATAAGGATCTTTTTAAGAACCGTACCATGATACGGTATGGTCATTACAGACAACAGAACAACACTTGCGATGATATTAACTACAGGCGAATGGAGCAGTTCGGACAGAACAAGTGTCCCGAAATACCAGAATGTGCCGGTGATCCACCGAACTTTGTTCAGTTCCTTAACCGGTGTTAGCAGATCCTTATAAAACTGCCACATAACAAACAATAAAAAAAGATTGCATAAAGCAACGATCACCTGATCCGTGGTCATTCATTCACCTTCCTCATAAGAAGTTTTCTAACACTCTCCCGGTATGATCTGCTGATAGGAATCTCCCTGTTGTCATATAGCACCACACAATCATAGCGACATTGCCTGATGGCATTCAGGTTCACGATAAATGATTTATGCGTACGGATAAATGCAGATGGAAGTTCATCCATTATGCGGGACATTCTATCATAAAACAGCAGTTCTTCATCAGATGTCACAAGCTTAATACGGCGTCCTTCACTTTCAAAATACAGGATCTTAGACATTGGTATTCTGACAATGGTTGAATTGATATGACATTCAAAACTGTCGTGCAGCACACCGATAATTGTCAGACCTTTATTTATTACTCTATCCAAAGCCTCTTCACCTACCGGCTTTATCATAAAATCCAGCGGCTGGAATTGAAATAACTCCATAGCATAGGATGTCTTAGAAGATATAAACACAATCTGACACATCACATCCCTTTGCTTCTCACGAATATACCGCGATACGTCAACCCCGCTTAGCTCATATAATTCGATATCAAGAAACACAAAGTTGTAGTTTTTCCCTTGAGCCAAATGTTCGACCAGAGACTCTCCGGAATAAAACACATCTGTTTTAACCCTCAAAGATAATCGTTCAAATACCTGTATGATCATCTGTTCAACGCTTGCACACGTAGACGTCTCATCATCACAGATAGCAATTCTATACGTCATATACTCATTATCTCTAAAAGTGGTTTCGGTTGTGTTGGGCTTATCTTGTTCTTTCATATATATATCGATTAGTCCGAATGTTATTTAGCGAGTTTAAGAATAATTGAGGTATTCCTACACTTCATTATCATGGATGATAATTAGCGTGTTCAGGAATACACGGATGTATTCCTACGCTTAATTATACATCAAGCAACTTCACATTATCCCGGGTTTGTCATAAACAGCCGTTTCAGTGTCACAAGTTGCATGAACATGAATCATTCCATCCCGAAAAGGCTATGCTAACCTTTCTTTATTCATTCATAAAATGAATTTTGAAATCTGCCCATAGATTTATAGCATGTTTCTTCAACCATAAAAAAGCCCTCTTGCGCTTACCTGAATCTTCGCGCCGGAGGGCATACAAATCAATCTACTATAACAAAAACTACTAATAATCATATATCCTGAAGGAGCCATTTACCACTTTTTTGAGATCCATCTCGCCTTAATACACCAGATGTCTTCAGTTTATCCAAATGATATCTAATCTGCCACTCAGTCCATCCGGTTTTCTGAGCCATTTCCTTTATAGAGACAGACGGATCGATTTTTATCTGTTCTATAATATCTCTCTCAACATCAATCAACCCCGTCTTCATCGGATCTTGTGGTTTCTGTGTGGTTTCTGTGTGGTTTCTGTGTGGTTCTGTGTGGTTTCTGTGTGGTTTCTGTATGGTTCTGTGTGGTTTCTGTATGGTTTTGCGTATCATTCCCCGGTCCGACCTTTGTCATGGCACCTGTGGAAAGAGGAATTATGATCTTAAATATATCCCCCTCAATAAACTCCGGTTCCGCTCCGCTATACATTTTCGTATACTTATAACTATTACGCATACCGGATCCGAGTTCATCAGCATATCCGATTTCACGAAAAATCTTTGATATAGATGATCTCTTCTTCCTTTCATCATAATCTGAAAAAGAATTTACCACCCCAAATGTCACATAAGCGTCACACCCCGAAAACGGACATTTATCCCTCGATCATACCGTCAAAGTCCGAGTCACCGAGGATTTTAAAAAGCTGTGCCGAAAGGACATCAAACTGTACGGGCTTCGGCAGAAAATCATCCATCCCTGCCTGCAGAAACTCCTCCTCGACTCCCTTGATAACATTGGCGGTACAGGCGGATATCTTAACACTCTTAGCCCAGGGTACGTCAAGGGCTCTTATGCGTTTTGTAGCCTCTATTCCGTCCATACCGGGCATCATATGATCCATGAGTATAAGATCGTACTCCTTTTGCTCCACGGCATCAACGGACTCCTGCCCGCCGTAGGCGACATCGGCATTTATATCGAACTTCTTTAAATAAGCGCATAGCACCTTGACATTGACCTTGTTATCATCAACCACAAGTACTCTTGCCCCGGTATATTTCTTCTCCTGCGCCTCCTGCTGCTTCTTAATCAGCTTTCTGGTCTCATCGGAATCCTTCTTACCGTACAGATGGAAGGTCGAATATTTGGACACACCAAATACCTGTCGCTGCTGTCCCTCCGCAAAGGGCACAGGATCGACTATATCTTCATATACCTCAAAGGAAAACGTACTTCCTTCGCCGTAGGTACTCGTTACGGAATATGTACCGTCCATCAGCTCAATTATCCTGGCTGCGATATTAAGTCCCAGTCCCGTTCCCGTGATACCGCGGTTATTGACCGTATCAACCTGTGAGAAGGGCTTAAACAGCTTCTCCCTGTCTTCTTCACGGATACCCCGTCCCGTATCTTCGACAGAGGCAGATATCTTTACACGTTTCCCCTCTGTTTTACAGTCAACTATCATCTTAATGTGACCTGTGTCAGTATACTTCTCGGCATTACCGAGAAAATTCATGAATACCTGCTTTAAGCGTACATCATCCCCGTAGAGCCTGCCCGGGATCGAGGGATCGATATCCACAAGAAACTCCACCGGCTTGTCACCGATACGCATATTGGTGATGTTGATCACGGAATTAAAGAAATCGGTGACATCATATTCTGTCATCGTAAGGTCGAGCTTGCCCGATTCGGCTTTCGAAATGTCGAGTACATTAGAGACTATATCAACCAGAACCTTGCCCGCAGCTTTTATCTGCGCAACATAATCATGTACGACCTCCGGTGACTCTTCCTTTTCCGAGAGCTCGCTCATACCGATTATCGCATTAAGCGGCGTACGGATCTCGTGGCTCATGTTAGCCAAAAACCGGCTCTTTGCATTGTTTGCTGCATCGGCCTCTTCCTTGAGTCTTCGCATCTCTTCCACACGTTCACGTATCTCGGAGACATCGTTTACGGATATGATATAGCCCAGATTGTTACCCGCTTCAAACAGCCTTACACAGGTACTTACATAATATTTTCCGTTTCTCTCGAAATAATGCTCTCCCAGCCCTGCAAAAAGCGGCAGATCCGGAAGAAGCAGCGGAGTTCCGGGTTCCATACCCTTAAGGACCGGAAGCATGGTCTGGGCCGAAAAGTTACTGTCGACGTAGTTTTGTTCACCGTCGGCGATGATTACACCAAGTCCGATGTTTCGGTACAGGTTTGCATACGCCACTTCCCTGACATCGGCCATCTTACCGCTTGTTAAGGTAAATGTGATAAGAACGGCCATTATGCTCACAACCGAGGATGAAGGCTCAAAGCCGTTTAGCAGATTTAGGATATTAAGAGTGGTCCCCAGGATGGGAAGAAGGGATTCGAAAAACAGAGCGAGCAAAAGCGCGCGCATTCTGTTAACGTTGTTCATGCGAAGCTTTACAGCAAACAAAATGGCGCTTGTCAGAAGAAATACCGTCTCAATTATCAGATATATCCAGTATACAGTGGTCTTTCCCGTGACCAGATGTGGAAAAAGCCCGGTATCTACGAACTCATAACCGTCATAATAGTAATCCCTGTAGGGCGCAAGCACCACCAGTGTAAATATCACGCCGGAGATCCCGAAGGATATCCACTTAAGGACGGGATTAAGCTTAACTTCAAGATAATCGCAGGTAAAGCAGAAATACCCCACCGGCAGAAAAGCAAGTCCGAAATACTGGATCACATAGCTTAAAAGAGCGGCATCCGCCGAACGCGCAAGCATTTCCTCCAGATATCCCATGGAATAGAGCATTGTAAAGATCACAGTGAGTATAAGGTATCTGGAGCTGATGGAATTGCGTACCGAAAGAACCCTTACGATTGAAACAAAGGAAAGGCACACAGCGATTATCTGAATTATTAAAAGGATATTATAGGCACTCATATCCTGCTATACCATGACTCCGTAATAGGTGACCCTGCTTCCGGGGATCTGTCCCTGATCCCGGACCTGAAAGCCCGCAGCCCTCATGATGTTGATGCCGCGATCCGATGTTACCTCGCTGTAACAGGATTCACCCGTTTCCCAGCTGAGCTCCGTTATGGGTCTTAAGATCTTTTCACTGAACTCATCGCAGTTAAGGTCCGGATCGACCGCGTATGAGAAAAGATACCAGTCTCCCTCGTATGTAATGCTCTTATGCATTTTGGATGCATATCCCTGATAGCTTAAAAGTCTGTAAACCATTCCGAGGCCGCCCTGCCTGATCAGTTCAAAGCCTCCGTTTTTTAGGTACGAAACAATGGGGAGATTTTTATTCCCCGGGGGGATCCAGACGGCAACCGCGTTAAAATCCGTGGAATCGGCATAGGCTATGGCATTGGGCATGGAAAAGACTCCGGCGCGCATGATATTTGCCGTGGTCGCTTCATCATATTCTCCGCCGCAAAGCCACTTAAAAAGATCATCGTCAGAGTAGAACCTGACCATAACTTCGATCATCTTTTCTATATCTTCCCTCGCCTCCACGAGATACAGTCCTTTTTGCCTGAGCATTTCCTTTACATCATTCATGCTCCTGGAAATTCTTCCCGGCATCGGATCCTCCTCCCTTAACGGGTAAAACACGGCTTATTCAAAAATATACATAATAAATATAGCATTTTTGCCGGCAGGCATACAAGTCCGCTGCAGCGGGGCGAAAGTTTACTCCTCCGGAATACTGCCGTAGGAAAAACTTCATCTTTTATATACCGCCTCTGAAACTCCGATATAATACCACTATGTCTCTTTGAATCAAATGCATCTAAAGCCAAAACCGCTTTTAATGCGTGAAATATCGCATAATATGATCTGTTATTTGCTGCTTTATATCTGCCGTTATCGAAAAGGAGATGGGCATTATCCATATCTTTCTTGGCCTGCTCCAATCTGCGATTTCAAATATCCCTTGATACTCCCAATTCATCATCAGACATATTGGATACCCTCCTTTATAACATTCTGATAAAAAGGTAATACCTTCAAATACTTATTGAACATATCTTCGCTTTGTACGACGGGAGCGAGTAAAACATTGTAATCAAACTCCTCGCCAATCTTACTGGCTATGGAAATAGCTTTGTTCAGTTCTTTATGAACTGCTTCAGGATTCGTATTAAGTAAGATCATTACATCAATATCACTCTCATTATCATAATCTCCGCGCGCACAGGAGCCAAACAGAAATATCCGGCTAAGTCGGTCACCATATTCAGCTTTAGCTTCCTCAGTCAATCGCAAAGGAGCATTATTGATCAATTCTTGTGTCATAAAGATCCTCCTAAAATGCCCTTACATCAATTATCAGTCATAAGGCACATAATTGCAATCTCTCCACCGCTTCGCGGTGGAAGTGAGAGGGGGATTCGAAGAATCTCAGTTCTCGCGAAACCCAGTAAAATCAAGGGTTCTAATGTCGTTAAAACAAAAAGTTCTCAATTGCGTTTGAACACAGAAAAGCCAAGGATTTCTCCCCAGCTCAAGTAATTCGTGAGTGCTTTATTTTTCTCCCTTTTTACATTTGTGTTGCTCATGATAGAATAATTAAGAATCGCAATTTGTGGAGGAAGGTGAGAGCGTATGAAAATATTATTATTCAATGGCGGACCACACAAAGGGAATACATGGAGGCTGACTTTGGCTGCAAAGAAGTATATCCATAAAATTGATAATACGGTTGAGTTTTGCGAAGTGCATTTATCAGAAATAGATCTTCCATTTTGCACAGGATGCAGCAATTGTTTTCGCAGAGGTCATAAATTCTGTCCACATCATAAGAAAGTGCAGCCGATAATAGATACAATAGAAGAATGCGATGCAGTTATTTTCTCTGTTCCATGTTTTCAGGGACATTTGCCCGGAATTATGAAAAACTTTACGGATCATATGGCATTTATGTTACACCGACCGAGATATTTTACAAAGAAGGCACTTATAATCAGTACAACCGGAGGTGTGTCAGCCGAGAGTACGACTAAGGCCTTAGCGGCAACACTGCCGGGATGGGGATTTAA
>JAEEGL013664995.1_pt1 | contig 10334 bp, 12 predicted proteins | sample 9134231 | NCBI WGS metagenome assembly JAEEGL01 (sample SAMN16246548, study PRJNA631951) | gut metagenome | biome: gut microbiome; feature: rumen; material: fiber-attached | host: Bos | place: Iran: Karaj | collected 2018-10
AGAACACCGCAGCTTTAATGATTATGTAGGTGAAATTTTAGAAAATCATGTTAAAAGGAATTGGAAAGAATAACCCAAAGCAGCATAAAAACAATGATATGGATATATAAACATAGTATGTTTGTGCATTTATAACACACTAAGATGATAACACCTATAGGCTAATGTGATTTTATATTGATATGTTATTTGCATTTGCGCCCCTGGAAGATCTGAGAAAGATAGAAGGGGCAGCAGATACAAATAAACAGGGGGCAATATATGCAAAAGGTTAAAGAAGATCTGATAAAAATAAATGAAGGTTTTGAAATCCCTATAGCTTTATTGGCAGACAAGGACCAAAACGGCGATTTTTATTATGTACGCGTTGACGGGGTGCCGTGGCTTTACGCAGATAACCGCGTGCATGCTGTAGTGTTATTTGAAATGATGAAAGAACATCTAACAGAATACGTACACTACGAACAGAAATAAAAGCAGTTCTAATAATCAAATCACGATAATGCTATAAGTGCCCGATAAAGGAAGTAAGAAAGTGAGGGCGCTAACATGAAGCATAAAACAAAGATATTACAATTTGGTCCTGGAGAACCAACACCAAGCAAGGAAGATTTAAAACTAACAAGGTTTAAAGATCAGCTACAAAAAGCATATAGGTTTAGAGATAAGCATTTTAGAAATGGTATACCAACATGGAAAATAGGTTATTTATTTGAGCTTGAACACATAAAGCCGTGGGAAGGTATCACCAACGCTTACAATATAGGCTATATGATGGGATATAAGGCAGCAAAACGAGATATGAAAAGGAACAGCACCAAAACGTAAAACGGCCATAAAGGGGGATCATAGAGAAATGACAACAAAGGAACAGGCAATATTTAAAAAAATGACAAAGGACCATGACAAAGCAAGCCAAAGAAGCCTATATGAATATACTGAGGGTGTTTTAAATGAGATTGAAAAGCTAGTGCCCGACAATTTACAAAAATACAGGGTTGAGCAAAGAAATAAGCAAGATATAGCAATTGTTATCGAGGTCCTTAAAAGCCGCAAAAGAGCTATAAACAAAGAATTGAGCTTTATTAGGCAGCTATACAACCTTAATAACATATAAAGATAAAAACATAATAGGTTTGTAGCATATAAACATAGTGGCTTATTATGAAAACATTTCGAAAAGAGGGCAAAGAAATGAGGACTAGGCGGCAAGAAATAATAGAAGAGCTAACAAAGGATTTAAGCCCCAAAGACAAGCAAAGGTTAATAGATTTTTGGCATGGTAAAGGGTCCATAAGTGGAGCTGATTATATAAAGTTTGCCGACAAAATCGAATTATTTAATAAAATGACCAAAAGGGAAAATGAGTTTGAAGCGTTTTTAAAAGCGTACAAAGCATATTAGCGGGAATCAGAAAGAATATTTAGATCCAGGGGGGCGTTGTAAATGATATTTAGTTTTACCAAAGAAGAAGAAGCCCAAATAAGGCAGTTTGAAGAGAACACAATAAAAGAGTTAGGGCTAAAAGGCACTAAGGCAAGTTATGAGTGGATAGAGCAAGTCAAAAAGACCGACAAAGCTATTGTTGATAAGTTTACAGAAATGATAGACAGCTTTGAAGACAAGCGCTTTAGTAAGCTAGACACCCCGAAAAAGATTTTAGATAATGCTAAGATCACAGCCAAAGAGGCTATTATATTTACGTATAACAGTTTTGGTATTACGGGAGTTTCAGAAAAAAACGCCAATATTACTATTGGCAGCTTTATATATGGTTCTAAAAATTATTTCTATTTTGTACTCAATGAAGGTGCCGATAAATTTTTAAATTATCATATAGAGCAAGAAAGAACCCCCGCCCGTATATTTACAAAAGACGGAATGAGGACCTTTTTATTAAAACACGCCCTTAAAACGCATATTGACGCGTTAAAAGGCGCTCCGAACGTTGAGATCCTGGAAGAGGAAGTAAATAAAATTTTAGACAAGTCTGTTTATATTATTTGTGATGAAGATATGAACGGGTCTTTTTGGGTTGAAAACGCCGGGGTAAGTAGAAAATTTGTAGATGCAGCTAAATATACTGCAATGAACAGCCTTGTAAGTGCGCAGATGGTAAGTAAGCGTCCTAAAGCGTCTAAAAAAGAAATACCAGGACAATATACAATGCAATGGGATATTAGAGAAAACGAGGTTGTTTATGTAGCTGCAATAGACTTTGCAAATGACAATAATGTTAATGTAAATGCCAAAATAGACGCCTACGACATGGCTATTATAAACGCAATAGGTAGTTTGTATATTACACATCAGACAAAAGAACCGGGGGAAACTTGCTATTTAACCCCTATGGATATATGGCGTTTTATGAACGGCAAAGAGTCAAATGAAAAAATCAAAATGACCCCCAATCAAGAAAAACAATTATTGTTGCACATAGATAAATTGAGGTTTACCAAGTTTGAAATAGATCTGAAAGACCAAATGAAAAAATGGGGAATAACTTTTGATAATAGATATACGCAAAACACGGGCAAGGCAGATGATGCAATTTTAAATCTGTCTGGAGTACAAATATATACATCAAGAAATAAAAAACAAACCACATACGGATATAGAGTTAATACCGAACCGATATTATTTACATATAGCCGATATAGAAAGCAGATAATAACAGTTGATAAGAGTTTATTAAATGTGACAGATAAAAAGAGCCTTGGAGAAAATACCATTGTTTTTAAAAATTATTTGCTTAAAAGAATAGAAAACTATAAACATGGATATTTAAAAAGCAATACGATAAAGCTAGAAACCATTTATAGGGAAACAGGGATATTAGGACCCGAACAAAGACGAACAGAAGAAACACACACAAGTAAAACAGCTTATTTAAGCGCAATTAGAAAAGAACGTGCAAAAGATTGTAAGGAGATAGAAAATATTTTAAAGACCTGGGAAGCTGCTAAATATATAAAAGGTTTTAAAAAAGAGGGAAAAGGCGCTGAAATATGTTATGTTTTTGAAACCGACAAGCGCCCGCGTAGTTTAAAAGGTTAAAATAGAAATTTAAGGGAGAAAAATTGGGTACGTAAGGGAGAAAAATTGGGTACGTAAGGGTGAAAAAATGGGTACGCAAGGGTGAAAAAATGGGTACGCCAAGAATTTAACAATCGCCCGCAAATGCAGCAACCACTAGTGATTGCGGATTTTCGAAAAAACCCTGTATATTAATGTATATTAATGCATATTAATTGTATGGCGAAAGCGTTGAGTTTTGAAAAAAACCAACGCTTTATTTATTATACACATGTGAGGAATTTAGAAAAAAGTGCAGTAAAACAAAGCGGGGGCAATTAGTGCCGCTAAAAATGTTTTGCTGAATCTAGGGGAAGAAATCTAAATAAAGATCTATTTTGATATAAAAAAGAGCAGCCCCCCAAAAAAACAAAGGAGCCGCCCAAACGCAATCACAGTATATCAAAATAAATCTATTTTGAAAAATTTTCCCAAAACAAAAAGATAATAGCCGCCTAGAACCCGTTAAAAGGTAAACAGGGCAGCAGATGACAAATTTATATAGACCAGGGAGCCGACCTGGGGAAGTATGGCAGCGCTGAGAGGACAACCGCTATAAAACAACCTTTAGGGGGTAGCAGCCCTAGGAATCGCCGTTAGAGGGTGCGTTGGTAGACCATTATTTTTAGAAATCGGCGTGCCCGTCCTGCAGCTTACATTTTGTAAGAGGGGGTTAACAAAAATAACGTGCATTATGCGGTGTCTTATTGCAGACTTCGACCGCTAGCAATATATAATTGCTTGAATTGTTCCGGCTAGTAATAACCGGGAGTGATACGGATACTTTACGGCTCCGACAGCCCAAAAGAAATCACTTAAACCCTATATCCTAAATTTTAAATTTTTTGGGATATAGGGGGGAAGAATAAGCCGTTTCTTTACTCACCAACAGCCCAAAAGTTTAGATATCGTAAAGTCAAAACGCAAGCACTAATTTTACAAGCTTATTCGATTTGGGGAAGGCCCCACCAGGGGGCAATAGATAAGAGCAAGATACGCCTATGTACGTACAAGGCGATTAGAGCAAGATACGCCCATGTATCCACATGGCTAAAATCTTGCTAATTAGACCGCAATTAAAAATTGCCATTTGGCTGCAAGGGCAGCAGCGTAAAAAGCATATAACGACAGCTATATGTTTTCGTTTAAGTTTAATATAGTCGTTGCGTAGTGGTTGCTGCTTATGATTTCCCAAGGCAAATCATAACTTCCTATGACTTTTGACAGAAGTGTCCAAAAGTCGGGAGCTCTCCGAGGGTTAAAAACGCAAGGGCAAGTTTCGACCCGTGGACCCATATTTTACAATTTGGATCCAAAACCGGTTCTATATTTGGCAATGTAAACATTGCACATTTCTACGAAATAAAAGATTGAATAGCAGCATGAAAACAGTACCCGTTTAAAAGCCCTCACAAGGGGTTAAATTTCAAAAAGGCTAATTAGTATCATAAAAAATAAAAAGCCGTTACAAGGGAAAATAGAGGGGGAATAAATATAAATATCTTAAAAAGATAATGAGGTGGTTTTAGAGGATCTGAGATCCTGGAAGAATCCCAAAGGCAGCAGCCATAATTTTTAAAAAGGCGGCAAAATTTGTACTAAGTAAGACGTTGTAAATGTGAGAGTTCTCACATTCGTTAAGGCTACCAGAATAAGAAAAATTATAAAAAGGTCCATAAAAGATAATATAGGGAATCGTGGCGGCTAGATTGTTGCCGCCCGTATTTTTTTGAGCCTTAATAAAGATCAGATTTTCAAAAAAGCTGCATAGGGTTTTAGGAAAAAATTATTGAAAAGGAATTGAAAAAGAATTGAAAAAAGGCAGAAAGACAAAGAAGCCGAACACAGATTATTAAATGAGATTGACCAGGCTAAAAAATGCCAAAGGAAGAGGGCAGAAAGAAGAACGAAAAAAGGAAGTTTATAAAAAAGTATGGCATAGGGGTTAAAAACAAGGCTTAATTTTCAAGAAGTCGGCAATTTGCAATGTTTGGGAACATGCTTAAATACTGCATTTGAATGATTTTAGCTATCAATCTAGTAAACATAGTAGTCCTACCCTTATTTTGACCCAAAATGCACCCCAAAAATACATAGTAGTCCTACTTGTAGTCCTACCCGTAGTCCTATATGTAACATATGGGATATCTAAGCCTATGTTACATATGTTACATAGGGAATATCTAAGCATATGTTACATAGGTGTCAAATAACTATGTTACATAGCGTTTGAAAACTATGATGCATAATTGATATTTAACTATGTTGCATAGTTCCTGGAAGACATATGTAACATAGTTTAAAAGTGACCATGTTACATAGTTTTTTATTATGACTATGTAACATACCAAAACCGATAATAAAACGGGTAAAAATAAGCCCAAAATGAATCAAAATAAAGCAGTTTAAATATAAAAGTTCTAGGAGATCATTTTTAAAGGCAGCAGCGGCACCCCTGGGATAATACCCCCGGCACGTGCCTAGCGTCCCCCGCGCCGTCCAGCGCCAAAATACCCCCGTTCAAAAATTCCACATCTAGGGGGGTATATAAAAAGGCAGCTAATAAAATAGACCCCGTCAGAAAGCCCCCACAAGGGACGTTAAAAATCAAAAAGGCTAATTTGTACCTTGAAACAACAAAAAGCCGTTACAAGGGAAAATAGAAGCCATACAGTGAAAAATCGCATAAAGACAAAGCAAAGAGAGTTTTAAAAGCTCAAATAGATATGTAAGGCTATAGGATCTGCGCAAAGGCTTTAACTGTTCGAATAACTTACGTTTTACGAATAGTTAAATTCTAATAGGCAACAGCTACCAAACGCAGACTACAAAAGCGCATAAGGCATTTTTTATAGGTCCTGGAAGAAAAATAATTAACGAAATAAAGATAATTATTGTATAAACGCGTGAAACCCGCATAAAGACAAAGCACGAAAGATATTTCGCAAAAAGAAAAGCGCATATAATCTGCAATGACAGATAAAAAATGTTTATACATAGCATAAAGACAAAGGGAAAGAAAGATTGAAGCCCATAATAAGGAGGTAGGGGCTAGTTGAGGAAGGAACCAAACAACTAACCCCTATTTATGGTTTTTTGAACACAAAATACACACTACCAATATTATAACATGTTATTTTGATAGTATGTTTGTATGTTAAGGAAAAGGACCGCGCCTAGGGGATCTAAAAAAAGCCGTGTACAGATGTAAAAATTTTATACATAATATGTTTGTAAGGTAAAAATACAATATGTTTGTTAAATATAAACATACAAAGATATCAAGGAAGGAGAACCGCGTAAATGCCTAGATTAACAGCCCAAAATATTGAATCCCTGGAAGACATAAAAACAAGATGGCTTAATATCTATGAGGAGAAAGAAGCAGAAAGAAAAGAGTATTTAGAAAAGGCACAAGCAGCCGCCGAAAGAATGAATGAAGCTATAGAAGCTGCGGACCAGGCATATAAAAAAGCCGACATGAAAGCCTATAACAAAGCGCAAGAAGACAGGCGTTTTAATGCAGATGCAGTGCAGATGTATAAAGACAAGGCAGCAGATATAGAAAAAAAGCCATATATAACACGTAAAGAGTTTGACCAAATCTATAACGATGTAAAGACATATTTTGACAACGTGGTTGAGAGTGATAGAGGGGCGTTAGCTGATATAGCTAGCCAAATGGTAAAGATAAGGGATAAAGAGAGCGCAACATTTATAGCTGCAAATGATTTTTTAGAGTTTGCACAGCTTAATTTGTTAAAGGCAAAAAAAGGACTTTATACAGCAGATGGAATGTTAGAAACATTTTCAACAAAAAAAGTTAGTAATTGCGATGGATTGAATTTTGTTAATTTTGTTTGTTCCCATTATTTCATTGAAGACCTTATGAAGGATAAGAAATAAAACAGGAAAAGAGGGCAAATAATGAGCAATGAAGAGCGCCAAATGCAAGAATTTCTAAAGGGGATCAATGACCAACTAAGAAATGATAATTATTTCAATTTTGACGGTGAAACAGTAGCAGCATTTATACAGAAAGATAAGGATATAAAAGATGCAATTAAAAAACATGAAGCCCAGAAGAGGGCAGAAGAACAGCATTTAAAAGATATAGCACAAGGGGCTTTATATACTCGAGATGAAATGAAAAGAGCCTGGGAAAGGGACAAAGACGGAACAGCCAAATTTCTAGAGAATACCAAAAAAGAGATAAATAGAAATTTAGAGAGAGAAAAAGTCCTTGCAACAGTTCGCACCAAAAGTAAACAGCTTGAATACCTGGAAGATCTAAGAGAAACAGACCGAAAGAAACTAATTGAGGAAAAAGCAGCGCGAACAACGGCAGCTTTAGTAGAAGATAACGAAGCCATAGCAGCCCATGACAAAAAAATTAAAGAGATTGCAAGCCGTTTAGATTTTTACAATGAACAGATTGAAGCATTAAATAACAGCGAAGGTAAAAATACATGACGTATCATCAAAAAAAAAGAAATCGCCCCGACAAAGACGGAGCAGACAAAACTATATTTATGCGGTACAAACAACGCCTATTAAACGAATGCGGCGAAGACGGATTTACAACTTGTGCTATATGCGGTTTACCAATTAATTTATCGTTGCCATACCCGAACCCGTGGAGCCTAACTATTGATCATGTAGTCCCTATATCCAAAGGCGGGCGAACAAGTTTCGATAATATGCAGCCGGCACACATGAAATGCAACAGGACCAAAAGCGATGCAGACGGGCTAACAATAGAAGCGATAAACAAGTTAAGACGGGAGCAAGGCGCGGAGCCTTTACACATGGTAGGCGATTTAGGTTATATAACTAAATTATCACCTGCAGAAAGAGAAAACCCCGAAGCAAAAGCCGACCTAAAAAGAGCCCTGGAAGGTTTACCGCAATCGGCTAATTGGCGGCATTTTTAAACACATCAATTTTTATTAGGAATCTGAGGAAATGAGAATTGATAAGAAGTGATTATAAAGTTTGCCCTATATGCGGTGCGGTATTAGATCCGGGGGAACAGTGCGAATGTAAACAGCCCCCCATATATAACCGCATGGATATAAATGGAATCAGCGACAGCAAAGCCGTTTTGATTGATACAAATATAAAAATAGTGTTCAAGAATCCCAAAGGACCTATAGAAGATCTGAGAGCAAGCCAAGGCAGCAGATGCTAAAAGAGAAGCCACAAAGCATATGACCGCCGCCAAGGCAGCAGATGCAAAAGCATAGGTTAAGCGCTGCAAAAGGCAGCAGCAAAGGCGGCAGCGGCGCGACAAGAAAAAATATTTTTTTGCGTAGGGGCAGCACGTAAAAAGTAAAAATATATTTTTTTCTGCAGACAAGCCCCGGACCATATGGGGGGGAGTCCCCCCTTACCCCCTCTCATTTTCACCTTCCCGCCGTCACTGAGAAATATCTCGCAAAATCGCATGTATATATATGCATAAAATAGTCAAAAAGTCAGTGTTTAAGCGGTTTTATAGACAAAAATGTTAAAAAAACTTATATAATTTTGGCATAAAAACAGGCACTTTTTTAATGATTTTTGACCCCATGAAAGCGAAAACATTTGAACGTGAGAAATAACAATTTTGAAGGATCAGAACCCCAAAAAGAACATATGATGAATCCAAACGAAAAGGTTAAATATTTAAAACAGCGATACGGGCCAAGCTGCGATTATAATTTTCTGATAATAGATCAGATGCAGCATGATTTTTTCTATGAAATGAGAAGCCGGGAAAAGAAGAGGAGAAAAAAGCGGAAATGATGACAAGGGTTTGTAAGATCTGCGGCAAAGAGTTTACACCAACGCACCCAAATAATAAATTTTGTTCTGCATTATGCAAAGAGCTAAACAGCAAAAACTATTCTAAGTCCTGGAGAGCCAAAAACGATGGATATATAACAATATACATGAGGTCCTATAGGGCGCGAAAAAAGAGAGAAACCGCCCAGAACGCATAATATTTTTATGAAGGTTAGAAAGCAACAAAGGCTATTATTGTTGCTTTTTTTTATGTGATAACATAACATATTTTTAGGTTAATAACATTGCATGATAGTTCTATCGTTCAATGTTAAATTCTAATTCAAATCAAATCAAATCAATTAAATACTAAGGAACAGGGGGAATGATAGGCAATGAGAACTATCATTGTTTGGAGCCGAAAAGGCGGCGTAGGTAAGACCGCAACAGCGCACGCGCTAGGGGCGGCACTCATGCAGCGCAATAAAAAAGTGCTATTTATGGATTGTGACGCACAAAGCAATTTAACGTTATCGCTAGCAGCCGATGAAAAAGCCGCAAATATCTATGATGTATTAGCTAAGAAAATGCCTTTAGAAAAGGCGATACAAGACGCCCCAGGGGGCAAGATCTGCAGCGCAAGTGAATTATTGCAGAATCCATTAAAAGCGGACCCATACACCATTAAAAATGAATTATCGACAGTAAGTAAGCGTTATGACTATTGCGTAATAGATTGCCCCGCTAGCCTGGGGATTGTAACCATTAATTGTTTACTAGCTGCAGATGATATTATAATCCCGGTTGAGCCGGATCTGTTTAGCATACAAGGTATACCGCGCGTTATATTGCCGCTTGAAGAGCTGCAGACACAATATAAGGCAAAAGCCAAAATAAGCGGTTTTCTTGTTACAAGATACGACACCCGCAGCAAAATAAACAAAATGAATTTAGAGAGTTTAAGGACCATTGCCGAGGTAAGGCATACAAAGGTATATAAAACGCCCATACGTGAATGTATAGCGATAAAAGAAGCTAAACAGATGCAGCAAAGCATATTTACATACGCACCAAAGAGCAACGCGGCGGCAGATTATAACAATTTTGTAGATGAATTTTTGTTAGATAAGTAAAGGAGATATAGAAAAAATGGCAAAAGAAATACCAAGCGTAACAAATTTAGTACCCGGTTTAGTTGAGGATATAGTAGAAGGCAGCAAGCCCGAAGAAAAGGCAGCAAGAAGCACTAAAAAAGGCGTAAAAAGTAGAGCTACAAGGGAATTGAAGACAGTACAAGCAACATTAGTTTTAAAGCCGTCAGTTAAAGAAGCATTAAAAGAATTATCCTGGAGAGAACACCGCAGCTTTAATGATTATGTAGGTGAAATTTTAGAAAATCATGTTAAAAGGAATTGGAAAGAATAACCCAAAGCAGCATAAAAACAATGATATGGATATATAAACATAGTATGTTTGTGCATTTATAACACACT
>JAEEGL014743647.1_pt1 | contig 10334 bp, 6 predicted proteins | sample 9134231 | NCBI WGS metagenome assembly JAEEGL01 (sample SAMN16246548, study PRJNA631951) | gut metagenome | biome: gut microbiome; feature: rumen; material: fiber-attached | host: Bos | place: Iran: Karaj | collected 2018-10
TCTTCAGAAGCTAATTTATAGAACTACCCATAAGTTATTCTTTAAATTGTACCTTTGAGAACTGGAATATCGAATAATCTACGCTCCTCAAACCCCATAATTTTTGTGAAAAGCAGATAAAAGGACTTAATTATGCTGATTATTTGATTTAAAATGCTTAACTTTGTGCCCGTATTTGCTTTTTGGCATGATTAAATCATTACATATTGAGAACTACGCGCTGATAAGCCAGCTGGATATAGACCTGCACGGGGGCTTCTCGGTGATTACCGGCGAGACGGGAGCCGGAAAATCCATCATTTTAGGAGCAATAGGACTTCTAAAAGGGCAGCGTGCAGAGACACGCAGCATCAAGAGCGGTGCGAAGCGTTGTGTGGTGGAGGCCGTGTTCGACGTGAGCCGTTATGACATACAACTATTTTTTGAGGATAACGACTTGGATTTCGACGGTTCCGAATGTATTATCCGACGTGAGCTTACCAGTGCGGGAAAAAGCCGTGCCTTCATCAACGACACGCCGGTCAGTGCCAGTTTGCTGAAGGAATTGGGTGACCATCTGCTTGATGTCCACTCACAACATCAGAACTTATTATTGAATCAAGAGGGTTTCCAGATTCAGGTGCTTGACTTGCTTGCAGGCAATGTAGATTTGCTTGGCAGCTATCAGCATGCCTATTCGGCTTATCGTCTGGCTCAGCAGCAACTTTCTGATGCGATTGAGGCGTCGAAACGCAGCCAAGATGATGCGGACTACTGGAGATTTCAATACAACCAGCTTGTGGAGGCACAGCTGGATGCCGACTCAGAGCAGGAAGAACTGGAACAAGAGGCTGAGTTGCTGGAGCATGCGGAGGAAATCCGTGGTGAACTTTTCGGCGCTCAGGCTGTGCTTGATGGTGAAAACCTCTCTGAGGGCGGTGAGAATGTGCTGACATTGCTGAAACGCGCCACCTCTTCTCTGCAGTCAATCAGCGACAAATATGCTGAGGCATCTGCATTGTCCGATCGCCTTGATTCTTGCTACATAGAACTGAAAGACATCGCTGACGAGCTGGAAAACGGAATTGACCGTGTGGAATCCAATCCGGATCGGCTGATGGCCGTTCAGGACCGTCTGAATCAGTTATATACGTTGGAACGTAAACACAATGTGGACAGCATCGCGGGATTGAAATCCATTCGTGATGACTATTTCCAGAAATTGGATGCAGTGGATAACAGCGAGGAGCGTATCAACGCCCTCCAAAAACAAGTGGAGGCAACGTATGCCAAGGCTTCGTCCATCGCTAACGAATTGAGTGATAAGCGTAATGCTGAAGCCCGTGAGGTTGAGACCAAGATGGTGTCTCTCCTTCAAGAACTTGGCATGCCGAATGTACGTTTCCAAATTGAAATAACGAACGACTTGACCAAACTCACCTCCTCGGGTGCCGACCATGTGGCCTACCTGTTCTCCGCAAACAAGAATGGTGATTTGCAAGATGTGTCGAAAGTGGCTTCTGGAGGTGAGATTGCACGAGTGATGCTTTCTCTGAAATATCTGATAGCCAACGCTGTGAAACTCCCGACCATCATCTTCGATGAGATTGACACAGGCGTGTCCGGTCGCATTGCGGAGAAGATGGCGCAGATTATGGCTGCCATGGGGAATGGCGGACGTCAGGTCATCAGCATCACGCATCTGCCACAAATAGCAGCATTGGGAAACTGTCATTATAAGGTGTACAAGGAAGATGACGATGATGCCACCCACACCCATATCGTAGAGCTTTCACAAGAGGAACGTGTGGAGGAAATCGCACACATGCTCAGTGGTGCCGAGCTCACAGAGGCAGCGCTTCAGAATGCGCGAACCCTCCTTAAGCTTTAGCTACAAGCTGTCGTCTTAACTTGCAATTGAATAATCTCTCGTAATTAATACTCAACTAAACATAGAATGAAAAAGTTACTCATAACAATCGCCTTGATGGCAGTGGCTGTGATGGCATACGGCCAGGAGGCACCAGCTCCAAAATGGCTGTCGAAAGTCCAGAAGTCAATTGTCTCGGTGATTACTTACGACAAGAACCGTGAAAAACTTCATGAGGGTTGCGGTTTTGTGGTATCGACCGACGGAGCGGTCATTTCAACCTATTCCACTTTCAAGGAGGCATACAGTGCCGTGGCGGTGGATGCCAGTGGTAATAAGTTCGATGTGGAACGGATTCTTGGCGCTGACGACCTGTATGGTCTGGTACGTTTCCGTATTGCCAACAAAAAGACCACCCCCGTGACATTCGCATCTGCCACTGCCTCCAACCGTGGTATGGACGTGCTTGCCATCGGATATACCAAAGGCAAGGTGAACGTGGTGCCTAAAGCGGCCATCGAGAAGAAAGACATGGTCAGCGATGGCAAATATGCCTACTATACCGTCACAACGGAGTTTGACGGCAAGCAGGAAGGTAACGGGCTGTTCAACACCAAAGGAGAGCTACTCGGCATAATCCTGTCGTCAGTCGATGGAAAGAGTGGTGCTATTGATGGTGCCATGGGGCGTGACCTCACACTTGAAGCACTCCAGAACCGCAGCCAGTCGATGGCTTTCAATAAGATTTATATCAAGAAAGGCATACCGGAGACCCCCGAAGAGGCACTCGTTTATCTGTTTCTGAAATCGCGCAGTGCCGACAACGATGAGTACATGGATCTGGTCAACCTCTTTGTTGAGACATTCCCGGATAATGCAGAGGGTTATCTGCGCAGGGCTACGCCACTCATCGACCTTCAACGTTTCGACGAGGCTGAACGCGACCTTCAGACCTATCTGAAGCTTGTTGCAGACAAGAACCAGGGTCATGCCAGCGTGGCAAAAACCATCTATTCCAAGCTCGTGTATATGCCGGAACCCGCCTATGACAAGTGGACTTATCCCATAGCCATCGACCATGTTGATCAGGCTATCGCTGGCATGAAGTCGGACGTGGCCGCTGAGACGAAGGAGGATATGAAGGCCATGAAGCAATCAACGCTCTACGAGACCATCCTCCTCAAGGCACAAATATTGTCGTCGAGTGGTGATCACCGTGGGGCAATTGCCATATACGACGAAATGAATGCCGGGGAATTCAAGGGACCGGGCACGTTCTATGCAGCCAGCATGGAGCACCAGTTGGCTGGCGACACCATTGACATTCAGATTGCGTTGATGGACTCTTGCATGGCTATGTTCCCAGACTCATTGCCTCAGGACGCTGCCACGTTCGTGATGCGCCGGGCAAAGTTGTACACTACTGCTGGACAATATCGCAAAGCTGTGGCGGACTACAACACCTTCTATGAAATTAACAAGGGGCAAGTGAGCCACACCTTCTATTATGACCGTAGCCAGCTTGAGCTGCAAGGCCGGATGTACCAGCAGGCACTTGACGATATCAACAAAGCTGTGGAAATGATGCCTGAAAGTCCGCTGTATTTAGTGGAGAAGAGTGCGATGCACCTGCGTGTCAATCAACTTGACGAGTGTATAGCTGCCGCTGAGAAATGTATCGCCATCAGTCAGCAATATCCAGATGCTTACCGCATTCTTGGGTATGCGCAAATTCAGAAAGGCGACAAGGTCAGCGCACGCAGGAACCTTGAGAAAGCCAAGGAACTGGGAGATGAGTCTGCCCAGGAAATCATGGATAAGTTTTTAAAGTGATGAACAGGATGCCTATATGAAATTGGGTTAACTTGAACAAATAGGATAAATAGAATACCTATTACTAACAGAAAGTCTTAATTAATACACAATGGATCATTCAATCCTGACCCATTCTGTCGACCAACTGGCAGACATCAAGACGCTTTCGCGTCTTTTCGATAAGGACACCCGTGTGTTCCGTATGCCTTCTGAGCATGTGTTGAAGGAAGTTGTTGAAATCGCACGGGATATCATCTTTCCTTACCATTATGGTGAGACACCCGTATATAGCGACACGTTGAAATACTATATAGGTGTGCGCGTGGACCGCCTGTCGCGTCTGTTGCGCGAACAAATCGCAATCAGTTTGGAGTATGACGAGGAGTACTGTGTGAAATGTCAACAGCGGGCCGACGAAATCACATCCCAGTTCATAGCCAGTCTGCCGAGTCTTCGGGCAATTCTCACAACCGACGTGATTGCAGCCTATAACGGTGACCCTGCGGCCAAGAACAATGGTGAGATTATCGCCTGCTATCCTACGGTGAAGGTTCTGACCAACTACCGTATCGCTCATCAGCTGCTTCTGTTGGGGGTTCCGCTCATACCGCGCATCCTCACAGAGATGGCACACTCAGAAACTGGTATTGACATCCATCCAGGGGCTACCATAGGAGAGTCGTTCACCATCGACCATGGAACGGGTGTTGTCATCGGTGAGACCTGTATCATCGGCAAGAACGTGAAGCTCTATCAGGGGGTTACCCTTGGTGCGAAGAGTTTCCCTCTCGATGAGAACGGCAACCCCATCAAGGGAATTCCCCGCCATCCGATTCTGGAGGATGATGTGGTGGTATATTCCAACGCTACAATCTTAGGCCGTATCACTATCGGACGCGGTGCTGTCGTGGGCGGAAACATCTGGGTTACCGAGGACGTTCCACCAGGATGTTCTGTCGTTCAGGGTCGCTCATCCCGGAAATAATGGATGGTCTGTCGGCAGTGCGAAATACTGCCCAAAACTAACCGAATAGTCCTCTCATCTCTTAACTAAAATTCCTCTCAACTCTATACTGAAACCCATCTCAACTCTAAACTCTCAACTCTAAACTCTCAACCATTATAATGGAATTTAAAATTATCGCAAAGACCTTTCAGGGTCTTGAAGAAGTGCTGGCAAAGGAAGTGACGGCACTTGGTGCCAACAACATTGAGATTGGCAACCGTATGGTCTGTTTCACCGGTGACCAGGAGATGCTCTACCGTGCCAATTTCTGCCTGCGCACCGCTGTAAGAGTTCTCAAACCGATTAAGGAATTTACCGCCACCGATGCCGATGAGGTATACGATGTTGTGAAGGCAATGGACTGGGACAGCATCATGGACGTTAAGAATACGTTCCTGATTGACTCTGTGGTTTTCTCTGACAAGTTCCGTCATTCCAAATTTGTGGCATACCGTGTGAAGGATGCCATCGCAGATTATTTCCGTGAGAAATACGACGAGCGCCCTAACGTGAGCATCAGCAATCCGGACTTCCGAATCAATGTGCATATCAGCGAGACCCAGGTCAGCATATCGCTCGACAGCTCCGGAGAAAGCTTGCATAAGCGTGGATATCGCACCGGAACTGTTGCCGCACCGCTCAATGAGGTGCTGGCTGCCGGCATGATTATGATGACGGGATGGGACGGGGAGTGTGACCTCATTGACCCGTTCTGTGGAAGCGGAACCATCCTCATCGAGGCTGCCCTCATAGCCCAGAACATCTATCCGGGCATCTTCCGCGAAGAGTTCGGTTTTGAACGTTGGAAGGACTTCGATGAGGACCTTCTTGAACGTATCTATAATGACGACAGCCAGGAGCGTGATTTCGACCATAAGATTTACGGTTACGACATCAACCGCAATGCCGTGTCCATCGCTTTGGAAAACGTGCGGTCAGCGGGTGTGAACAAAGTCGTGGAGGTGGAGCAAGGCGATATCTATGATTTTGAAAAGCCTGACCATCCGGCAATAATCATAACCAATCCTCCCTATGGTGAACGCCTCAGTCCTGATGACCTGACAGACTTATATAAGACGCTCGGCAGCAGGCTTAAGCAGAATTTCGCAGGAAATGATGCTTGGATTATCAGCGCGCATGAGGAGTGCTTCTCCGCCATCGGCTTCCGCCCTTCCACGAAAATCGCACTCTACAACGGCTCTATCCCATGTGAGTTCCGCAAGTACCAGGTGTTTGACGGCACGTTACGTGATCGCCGCGAGGAGGGTATGGACCTGAAAACAGAGGAGGAATTGCGTAGAAATGCCAAATACAAGCCTCATAAGATGAAAGATGAAGATGAGGACGAATCATCCAGACGTGGCGGGTCCCGGGACGACGAGCATTATTTCAGATCACGTCCAGACCGTAAGAACGATGACAAACCGTTCCGTCGTGGAAAAAAGAAGGAGGAATTTAAACCGCTCTTTGAGGGAGATTTCGACCATCATGTGAATCGTCACAGTTTCAAATGGGGCGACCGCCATGCCGACTACGAGGCAGAAGACTGGAACCGCTATGACCATGAGGAACATGCGGCGAAGCGCCGTGAGGATGGAAAACGCAGCGGTGGAAAACGTCGTGATGAAAAAGGTCCAGGAAGAGGCAATGCCAAAGGTGGCCGTCGTGACGACAAGCGGGGCGGACGCGACAGTGGTAAAAAAGGTGAAGACAGAAAGGATGCTCCGAAATGGGGTTTTGATAAAGACGGAAAACCATTCAAAAAGGATGAATAATCAAAGAATCATGTAAATGATTTGAGCACCCTGATTATATGAATGGAAAGAAGTAAGAAGACGCCCTGCGGGGCGTCTTTGCTTTTATCCGTTATTTTTATGGATTTTGTGAAGGATAAGTTCCCGTATGGTGTTTTTGATATTATCCTTGGCGATTTCTTTTTTCAAGGCTTCTTCTAAAGGAAGTGAGGGCGGGTTGATACATTCAACATAGTTGAATCCTGCTTCAACAAGCATCTCTTTATCCTGCACTCTGCCGGCAATAAGGCAGACTGCAGGTTTTTTCTTTTTGTCCTCAAATTGAGTACCCACTGCGTTGAGAATTCCAAGTGGTAATTTGCCAAGCAATGTCTGCCGGTCTGCACTTCCTTCGCCTGTAATGATGAGGTCGGCATCAGCAATCAGCTCATTGAATCCAGCCAGTTTAAGCAACATGTCAATGCCTGGCTGGTAGTCGGCATTCAACCATTGCATGAAAGCATAACCCAGTCCTCCTGCGGCTCCTGCTCCAGGCAGTGTGGAGCAGTCTCTTCCATTGAGCATCCGTTTCCATTTTTGTGCGGTGATGGCTGCTCGTCGCTCCAGAAGCTCCACCTCTTCCGGTGTCGCTCCTTTTTGCGGTGCGAACATCCTTGCAGCTCCCGTCGGACCGCAAAGCGGATTGCTGACATCTGAAGCGATGGTGAATGTAGGCAGAGGTTTTTCTTTAAAATGCAGTTCCTGGTCATAATCGTAGAGAACTTTCATCATTCCTGTTCCTACATCGCAAGTGGCACTGCCTCCGAGCCCCACCACGATATGGCATCCTGGGTGAGATTTCCAGATTCTGACGAGCACCTCAGCCATTCCTACAGACCATTTATATTGTGGGAGACAGCGAAGTCGTTTCACTAACAGTCCCATACCAATCACTTTTGCGCTCTCAATGTAGGCAGTCCTTGTCCTGCAATCGAAGAGATAAGGCACTCGGATGGGACGGAGAAGCGGGTCAACGGCGTCAGTCATGTGTGTGTTTCCTCCGACGGCATGATGTACTGCCTCGAGCCATCCTTCTCCCCCGTCGCTCACTGGTATTGTCTGCACGTCGGCTTCCGGCATCGCCTCAAGTACGCCTGCCATGGCAGCATTGTTTGCCTCGTTGGATGTGAGACATTCTTTGAAGGAGTCAATGGCTATGATAATTTTCATGAGGATGATGAATTTCAAAGGAAATATTGGAATGATGATGAACTAAACCTCAAATCTCAAAGTTAATAATGGCTTGTGTAGAGTTCGAGAGAGAACCGGCATCCAATGCTGTTGTACTTGCAGTTCATGAAGGAAACATAACCTGCGAATGAGAACGCCTTTGTGGCGAATCCATATCCCAGTTCCGTGTAGGGGTGGAAATCCTCCACGATGAGGTTGTTGACATAGACTCTTTCCATCCTGACATGACGTCCGACCACAGGCAGCCAGGATGCTAACATCAGTGGTGACTCATAGGTCACGTTGTTTCTGATGTAGAAGTCGCTGGCATTGTACCATCTTCGGTCAATCAGTTGGAAGTCACTGGTCCATTTGTCGTTCCATGTGTCCTGCAGGTTGTTGTCCCGGAATTTGTTGAAGTCGAGGAAACGGTTCCGGTTGTTGAAGATGTAGCATCCGCCACCAAGTCGCAGGGATACCGTCCGGAGCCGTTTCAGCGGCAGTTTCCAGGTGATGTCGGTCTCTTGCTTTCCATAAGAGTTTGTACTGCCCATCACGTTCATGATGCCTTGCTCGTAGTTCACGTTGAGCGTGGGACCTTTCTCCCAGAGTCGCTGGGTCCATTCCACGAAGGGTGCGAATGTGAAGTTGGTCTTCTCGTGCTTTCCATCTTTTGTCACATAACTCTTGTGCATGGGCGAGCGACGGTAGAAATTAGTTCCGACGTTGAATTGATTCCATGGTCTGAAGGAATACTGGAAGTCAAGTATGAGCCTCATGTTATGGTAATATTCCAGACTTAGCGAGTCGAAGTCGATGGCATTCTTGTCCTGTATTTTTTTTACCTCATATTTGATGCCTGTGTTGCTGATTGGGTCGGTGTTGTACATATTCATTTGAATATGTGCGTTCCGTCGCTCGTTGAATTCCCAGGAAAGCGGTAGTTCGTAGTAACAACGTTTCCTTCGAAAGTTATAGGCGCCTGTAGGTGCGAAGGTTATCGCAGAGTTATCTCCGAGTTGCACGACGGCACGTGTCTTGATTCTGTATATAAAACCCTTGGTTGAACTGTGGAGCAACTGCATGGGGTCGATGAGCGGGTTGAGCTTGAAGTCCGTGTTTCCGATTTCTGCAGTATGACTTCTGAAGAGTTGCCTTCCATAATCGGTCCACAACCGCTTCATTGAGAATTTTTTGTGGGTTGCCTTGTAGATGGAGTCTTGTAATTGTGGTGCGTGCAGACTGTCGTATTGCTGGTAGAGCGCTTCTTCCTCATCTGTGAGCGGGTAGGGACGTAACTCGTCCATCATTTCCCGGTCCCTCAGCTTGCTGATGCTGTCGGGCAGTTGTATGTCCAGTTCATACGTGTTCTCATAGTTGATATCCACCTTGTTCCATAGGAACCTCATATTTGCCTCTATGTTGCACCGTTTGGGCAGTAGTGCTGCCACAGCCGCTCCGTTGGGGTCTGCCAGCGGCTCAGAACCATCGTTCATCTGGATATTGAACAGCAGTTTGTACATGCGGAAGTCGCATTTGAACGTCGTTGTAAGCACTTGGCCGTTGGCGGGGTTGATGAGCGCTTTTCCCTTGATAAGTTGCGGGTTCTTGATTTTCGGTTTGAAAGATAGCTCAGCCCAACTTCCCAGCATTTTCAGTTTGTATCTGTAAAGGTATCGGTTAGTTCGATGGAACGGGGAGAATATATATGACTTGAATATGGTTCGGTTGTAGATGTATGGCGTGAGATAGCTGATGACTGACGGCACGTTCCTTGCTCCGCTCTTGCTAAGCGTGTAACTGTTCACCATCACCTGAGATTCGGTCTTGTCTCCCTCGTAGAACGTCACTTTGTTGATAGACTCTCCAAAGGTTTTTCTTGTACCTGTTAATAGAACATCCATCTTTGGGACGAAGAACATGGTGATATTTCTCTTCAGCACGTTCACATCGTATTTCATGTAGGCGTTGGACTGTACGGAGTCGGGCAGCCGTCCCAGTGACTGGCGGAAATGGAAGATGGAGTCAAGCACAGTTGGCAGTTCATAGATAATAGGCTCAGAGTCATCGTTGACGAGGTCGTCTGCGGCATAAATGCTGTCGGGTGTGACTTCTGTGATGTCCGTGCCGGAGATAATACTGTCGTTCCGTAGCGTGTCGGGGCTGACCGTCAGCAAAGAGTCGGTCTGCGCTTTTGTACAGACCGTGGTGAGACAGATTAATATGATGGAAATGAGAAATTTCATAACCGACTTTGGACTTTCTTAATTGTATTTCATGCAAAGATACGATAAAAATCACAAAAAATATTGTATGCAATGCCTTTTTTTCGTATTTTTGCGAAGGGAAAGGATAATGCAGTCCTTTTGTGTGCATGCTTTTAAATAGCATATGTGATGCGGAAGATAAAGATAGTTTTGATATTCGTCTTTCTGATTAATGCTACTGCCTTGTTTGCTCAAGAAATAGCAAAGCCGTTCATCCAGATAGTAGGCCGGATGAACCATGTGGCACTTTTCCAAAAGACGTATCCCCAGGAGAAGGCATATCTTCATTTCGACAATACCGGTTATTTTGAGAATGAGCGGATGTATTTCAAATGCTATGTCACCCGCTCTGATACGGGAAAACCGAGCGACATCAGCCGGGTGCTGTATGTCGATTTGCTGAATCCGTCGGGTGTGGTGATGAAGCAGCTGAA
>JAEEGL010114579.1_pt1 | contig 10333 bp, 8 predicted proteins | sample 9134231 | NCBI WGS metagenome assembly JAEEGL01 (sample SAMN16246548, study PRJNA631951) | gut metagenome | biome: gut microbiome; feature: rumen; material: fiber-attached | host: Bos | place: Iran: Karaj | collected 2018-10
AATTCGCACATTGAATCAATAGAGTCACTGACGGAAAATGCAGAGGAAAGCCTTTCACCTCTGTATGACCCGGATGCGCTTTCCGAACCGGAGGAGGAAGTTCCGGATGAGGAACTGGAAAATCTGAATTTTGAGGATTTTTACGACGAGCTCGGGCTCTCCGATGACGAACTCAGGGAACTCGGCATAGATGCTTCCACTGGACTTATGACTGAAGAGCCGGAAATCGATGAGGAACAGGAATCCGAGCCGGAGGAAGAAATCAGTGAAACAGACAGTTCGCCTGAGGAAACTGAAGAGCCAGCTGACGGCGAAAGTCAGCCGGATACCGAAGACGAGGAAATCGCGGTACAAAAAGAATTTGACATTGACGACATTCTCAAAGATATGGAATCAGATGAAAAAGAGCCTGATATGTATGAGAATGATCAGAACGATACGGAAGATATAAAAGAAGAATATTACGAAAAAGACGATGCTGAAGATGAAATCCCTGATGGTCGGGAGGATGATCAAGCATCGGAGTATGAAGCGGATGATATCGGAACCGAAACCGAAGACGATGAAAGCCTTGACGAAACAGAAGAGTCGTTCGATGATTTCGATGACATAGAAAATATATACAGAGCAGGTGTCGTAGAAACGGAAGAAGATGAACCTGTTCACAGTGACAAAGATGAATCAGACCATGGGGAAATCTCAAACCGGCAGGAACAGGATATAATCGAAGGCCATTCGGACGGTGAAAACACAGCAGCTGAGGATGAATTCGTGACTCCGGATGATTTCGAAGTTCAGGAAGAGCAGGATGCTGAAGAAACCGAGCCAATATCCGATGAACTCCCTGACACGGATGATTTTACTGATGACGAAGAACAGCCTGAAGATAACGAAGAACATGAAGATGAATCAGAAGATGATGAAGACGAGGACGACGCTATTTACTCGGATTTTGATGATTTTGATCTGAAAGATGATTCACCGGTAGTGAATACAAATGAAGACACTCTGCTCTCGTCTCTTTCAATACCTGATGACGGCGATTCTGATGAAGATGTTGAAGATGACCTGAGCAAACTTAAAAAATATTTTGCAGCAGAGCTGAATGACGCCGAAGACAAGAAGGAAAATGACAGTCTTTCAAACAGCACCACCAGCATAGCGCTGAATCTAAACAGTGACGGAGATGATGATTTCTACAGCGAAAATAATGATGATAATCTTGATGCACTGTTCGGTGATGAAGATGATAAGAGTGTAAATGAAGAATTCGATATTATATTCGGCAATATGGATAGCGCCAAAAACGTAGAAGAGATACGTCGCCAGCCGATCATTCCCGCTGAGGAGCCAAGCAAGCCGAAAAAACATCAGAGTTTTTGATAAGGGATAGTAAATAAATGCTGATATTTATCTTAGTGACCATAGGTGTGGTGATACTGGACCAGCTGTCAAAATATATAGTCAATATCTATCTGCCTGTTCCCGGAGACACATTCCCGATAATAGAAGATGTATTTCATTTTACCAGGGTTAACAATTCGGGGGCTGCATTCGGAATGTTGAGCGAGCACAGATGGATTTTTATGGTGCTGTCTGTTATTGCCATTATAGGAATAATCATATGGATAAAGATCGCGAAGCCCAAAAGCCGCTGGATTATATGTTCTGCGGCTTTTATAGCGGGCGGCGGTATAGGCAACATGATCGATCGCGTGCGTCTCGGTTATGTGGTCGATTTCATAGATTGCAGATTTATAAACTTCTGGGTGTTTAACATAGCAGATTCTTTTGTCACTGTCGGCTGTATTCTCGTAATACTTCTCCTTATTATTTCTGAAGTAAAAGAATACAAAAGAAAAAAACTTAATGCACCGGAAAAAGATGACAAAATCGAAGAAACATCCGGAAATGAAGATAGCGGGACAGGTGAAGTCTGATGGATGAAAGAGAAAACCCTGTATTTGTTTCTCGGGGGAGCGGTGCAAGGCTTGATTCTTACCTGACGTCGGTATCCGAGCTGTCCAGGGCCAGAGTCCAAAAGCTTATAGAAGACGGAAATGTCCTTGTGAATTCCAAGGCTGTATCAAAAAACACAAAACTTAAAGAAGGAGACATCATCGAAGTCTGCCTTCCCGAACTAGAGGATTATGACATCCTTCCGGAAGACATTCCGCTGGATATCAAATATGAAGACAGCAGCATAATAGTCATAAACAAGCCCCAGGGAATGGTGGTGCATCCGGCTCCCGGACATTATTCAGGTACTCTTGTCAATGCGCTTATGTATCACTGCGGAGATTCCCTTTCCGGAATAGGTGGAGTCGGGAGACCCGGAATAGTTCACCGTATTGACCGTGATACTTCAGGGCTTATCTGTATCGCTAAAAATGATCATGCTCACCTATTACTGTCAGAACAGCTCAAGGATCACAGCATGCACAGATTATATAAGATGATAGTCTGCGGAAACCTGAAAGAGGAATCCGGAACGGTAGACATGCCCATAGGGAGACACCCTGTTGACAGAAAAAAGATGGCCGTTTTCAAAAGCGAAAACAAGAGTGCAAGAGAAGCGGTCACTCACTGGAAAGTTCTGGAAAGACTAAACGGTTTTTGTTATGCGGAGGCCAGACTGGAAACAGGCAGAACACATCAGATAAGGGTGCATATGTCGTATATCGGGCATCCGCTTCTCGGAGATGAGGTCTACGGAGGAAACAAGAGCAAATTCGAGAAACAGAATGCACAGTATATTACGGGGCAGATGCTCCATGCTTACTCACTGACATTTACTCATCCCGATACGGGAGAAAAGATGACCATCGAATCCGAACTTCCTGATAATTTCAGATTTATTCTCGAAAAACTCGAAAAAATGACATAGAAAATCCCTGTAATCCTTTATGGAATACAGGGATTAATTTCATTCTGATTTCTTTTTCATTATATCAAGTCGAACGATGCCAATCAATGTGGATATGAGCTGAAGCAGGAATGTTGCTGCCATTGCGAAATTCTGCGGATCAAGCGTGAGTTCATAAATTATCCATGCGACAGAGTTGAGTATCATCAGAATTCTGAAATTGCTGGATTTTTTCTGAATCACTGCCAAAGCATAGATGATGGCTGCAGCACCCGGGAGAAGGTCAAACGGTGTTTTGTATGTAACAGCCGTTATCGTCACATAGCACGCTATGAAGAATAAAGTCACAGGGACAGGTACTTTCCCGTCCCTTTTTATATTGCAGTACAAAGAGATCAAAGTCTGGACGACGGCTATCATACAAATTCCGCCGCCGGCAACGCCGCCTATCAGAAAATTGCTCAATCCTGCCAGGGCATTTGAAACTATTGCAAAAATAAGTATCGTTTTAATCTTTTTTTGCTGTAGTGACACAAGCGTAACTGCGGTCGCTACATATCCGATTATTTGTGAAGCAATTGTAAGTTCCATGATGGTTTATCTCACGGATCTAATCCTTGGTCCATGTCACTCCTTCTTTTGAATCTTTAATCGTTATTCCCATATCCGTAAGAGTTTGCCTGAGGGTGTCTGCAAGAGCGTAATCCTTGGCTTTTTTTGCTTCGTATCTCTTCATGATAATGTCAGTGATTTTTTTGACTTCGTCACTGTCGGGATCCGCTGCAGACGGGCCTGTGATAACAAAGCCTGAAGACGAAACCGAAGAAGACTGTTTGTTCTGTGCTTTCAATTCCTTTGCTTTTTTTATGAGATCGAGAGAAAGGACAGAATCAAATTCTTCAATCAGAGACACCTTACCGGCATCGCATAAGTCTGACTTGAGAACGTCGTACAGGGCAGTTATGGCAAGCGATGTCAGCAGGTCATTGTCGAGGCCCTGTTTGAATTTATCTCTCAGTTCATTCATTTTGACTTCGTCAGGAGCTGATTTGTCTTCAAAATTTAATGAGCTGATCTTAGTAATCAGTTTGTTGAACGCGGTTTTTGCACCGTCCAGTCCTTCCCATGAAAAGACCAGGGACTTTCTGTAATGCGACTGAAGGCAGAACAGCCTGTAAACAAGAGGGTCATACCCTTTTTCCTCAAGAAGTGATACTGTCAAAAATTCTCCGGATGATTTTGACATCTTGCCGGATGACGTGTTCAAATGAAGTACGTGGAACCAGTGAGAGCACCATTTATGGCCCAGATATGCTTCGCTCTGAGCTATCTCATTGGTGTGATGAGGAAAAGCATTATCGATTCCGCCGCAGTGGATATCAAGATATTCGCCGAGGTGTTTTATCGAAATTGATGAGCATTCAATATGCCATCCCGGATATCCGAGCCCCCACGGGCTTTCCCACTTGAGCTCCTGGTCATCAAATTTTGATTTTGTAAACCACAAAACGAAGTCGGTCTTGTTCTTTTTTGAAGTATCTTCTTCAACTCCTTCACGAACACCTACTTCAAGATTTTCGGCATCGTGTCTGTTGAAAACATAATACTCCTCAAGCTTTGAGGTGTCGAAATACACATTCCCCCCGGCAGTATATGCAAAACCCTTATTGATAAGCACTTCTACCATTTCAATGAAGTCATCTATGCAGGAAGTAGCGGGCACGACGATTTCCGGCTTTTTAATGTTCAGTTTTTCACAGTCCTTAAAGAAAGCATCGGTATAATATTTTGCGATTTCCATTACGCTCTTATGCTCTCTTTTCGCACCTTTAAGCATCTTGTCTTCACCTGTATCTGCATCGCTTGTGAGGTGGCCGACATCGGTGATGTTCATGCATCGTTTGACATGGATACCGGAGTAATTAAGATATTTTTCCAGTATGTCTTCCATTATATATGAGCGAAGGTTGCCTATGTGGGCAAAATGGTACACTGTCGGACCGCAGGTGTACATCGTGCATTTTCCTTCTTCATGTGTTATAAAATCTTCTCTTTCCCTTGTAAGGCTGTTATAAAGTTTCATTTTTATCTCCCGGTTTATCTCCTGAGTTTTGTGAGTGACTGTGTTTAAGGGCTGATGTCCATTCTTCGGAAAGTGAGACATATTCCTCGGAAGTCATTTCCCTGCTGTCGCGTATGTTTCTGATCTTTTCAAGTAATTGGTTCTGCTCTTCAGTTTTTCCGGTGATCCTGTTGGCCTTATCTGTCATAATGTCAAGCATTGAGGGGTATTTTTTGAATAACCAAATACATAAAACTACTAAGAGAGATACGGCAACGGCCATTACGATCCAGAATACTATATTATCAGCACTATTCGGAACAATCATAAAAAATGAGGATAGGTTAAAGAAAACATGGCAGACCATGGATGGAATGACAGAATCATATACTAAATACATGGCTCCGAAGACCATACCAATAACAAAGGCGTATATTATTGAAATAAGAGATCCGTGCATAAAAGCAAAAACTGCCGAAGAAATAATTAGAGCAACCATCTTGCCGAAAGGCTTTCTGAGAATGGTAATCATGGCGGCTCTGAACAAAAGCTCTTCCGCTATCCCTGTAACAAGAGCAGTTCCGAAAATATTAACTATGATACTGTGAGAATTGATTAAAACAGACGAAAATGATTCTATGTGTTCATTTGTTACGGATTCGGGTATGGGAAGCACGTAAACTACGGAAGAAATCATAAAATTGAGCAGGATTCCGAGAACCGCAAAGCCAATGATTCTCACTATACTCACATTAAATATTCTCAGTCTTTTCGATATGTTTGTTTTTTTCCTTCCGGATATAATGAGTATTACCAGAATCATAACGAGATTACTGATGATGGAAATCAATATTGTATTGTCGTTTACGACTTTAATCAGCTCATCCTGAGAGCTTACTGAACGTGATGCGATAAATACAAAGGGCATTGATACGGCAAACTGTACTGTGTAATATATGATTACAAGCACTGCAGCCTGAATGATTCTCATTGCGGCAGTCTGAAGTTTGTTTGCCTTCTTTTTTCCTGCCTGTTGTTCTGTTTTATCCGGAGATACCTGAAAAGAGTTTTCATTCATTGTATTCGGTCTGTTTTCATCCGGAGAAGGCTCATCAGCTGATTCTGATGTCAGATCATGACCGCATATCTCGCATGTTTTAGAATCGTCAGGGATAGTTGAATTGCATTTCGGGCAGATCACTTTAGATCACCATTCAGCTTTCTTTCGAGCTCCTCCACTCTTTTACGTAGCGCTCCTATTTCAACCTCTATGGGGTCAGGAATGTCTATTTGGTCTAGTTCTTCGGCCGGCTTGAGCTTAATACCATCGCGTTTGACCACTTTGGCAGGAATGCCAACGGCGGTTGAATTTTCCGGAACGTCGCACAAAACCACGGCTCCCGCCGCTATTTTCGAATTTGATCCTACGGTGAAGTTGCCAAGTATTTTAGCTCCGGCACCAACAAGGACATTGTCTCCCAAAGTCGGATGACGCTTGCAGCCTGTTTCCTTTCCGGTACCGCCAAGAGTGACTCCCTGGTAAATAGTGCAGTTGTTTCCTATTATTGAGGTCTCTCCGATAACCACACCGGAGCCATGGTCAATAAACAGACCTCTGCCTATTTTTGCTCCTGGATGGATTTCAATTCCGGTGATAAATTTGGCGAACTGTGATATTGCCCTTGCCGGAAACTTCAGATTTTTCTTGTGAAGCGCATGTGCAATTCTGTGCATTATCAGCGCATGCAGACCGGAGTAAAGAAGAATCACTTCTGCTCTGCTTCTTGCCGCAGGGTCGCGTTCACATATAGCATCTATGTCTTCTTTTATTGCTTTTAAATCACGGTATGCCGCTTTACCGAATGCCGTGGTTAGTGTTATAACTATTTCGTGTTTATCCATTTGCGAACTCCTTTACGTTGCAAAAACAAAAACGCCTCCGCCATCAAGGCAGAGGCGAAAACTCGCGGTCCCACTCTGTTTTATTACTCAGACTGCCTTAACGCGGCGAAACGTGTGAATAATCACAGATGACTCCCGGGTGCACAGCGGAGCGGGGAATATGATGTTTCCAGCAAACACATCACTCTCTGAAAATCCCGAATGCTCTTTTCTTCCCGATCTTTGTCGGAGGTATTATATTACACTTTTTTGAAAAAGTAAATACGGTGTGCATGAAAAAGTGCGGTTTGTTCACAGATGTTCCCGTGTTTCGGTTTTTTAGTACCAGAAAATTTCGGCTGAAAAAATCACAAACGAGAAAACAAGAGAAAAATATATGAAAATCGCTGACAGAGACTGATTTTCTTTACTTTGTTTTTGCGCTGTGATATAATTAATCGGTCAGGGAACATATATGTAACCTTTACCTGAAACAGACACTATGCTGTTCTCAAAATCAAGCTTTTTGAGCTTGTTTCTCAGGTATGATACATATACGTCAGCCCTGTTTGAAGCCGAGGCACCCTCATTCCACAGGGCTTGCGATATCATTTCACGAGATACTATTTGATGTGAATGCTCGGATAAAAGAAGGAACAGTTTAGATTCCAGAGATGAAAGTTTTACATGCTTTTCCCCACTACAGAGTATCGCTCCGGCTCCTTTCTTATTTAAAGATAAATTTGCAACGTCTGTATAATTTTGCTGAGCGTCGAACATTTCGTTGATAAAGGCGCAGGTGAAGTCATCATAATTAAGCGGAAGAGGTAATCTGATTACTTTATACGAAAGACCAGGATATTCTTCTTCGGTATTATCCAGAAGAATCACGGAATGATTTCCGACTGTTTTTCCGTTCTCGCGGCAATACTTGAAACCCTCTCCGTCACAGATAAGGACTTTGCCATCATGGCTGTCCAGTGAAGACAGCGTTATCAGATGCATGACGGTTTCAAGAAGATTTCGGTCATTTATATAGATATTCACAATGCACCTCATCATTTTCGTTCTTTACGAAATATATCACAAAACAATATTTATGTCAAATAATGCTACGAAAGGTAAATATACAATGAAAACACTGAAGAAACTCGAAGGAAAAGAATATAAAGGAACGAGACCGGTTTTGACTGTTGTCATGGACGGTGTCGGACTGGCGCCTGACACCGGTGCAAATGCGGTAAAGATGGCACGCACACCGAATCTCGACAGAATAATGGCCAATTATCCGATGGTAAAACTTAAGGCGCATGGTACCGCTGTCGGACTCCCCTCCGATGATGACATGGGAAATTCCGAAGTCGGACACAATGCGCTCGGAAGCGGACAGGTATTTGCTCAGGGAGCAAAACTTGTGTCTCAGTCAATCGAATCCGGAAAAATATTCTCGTCAGAAACATGGAATGAACTGTTAGACAATGTTAAGAATAATAATTCGACCCTCCATTTCATGGGATTGTTCTCAGACGGAAATGTTCACAGCCACATTGATCACCTGAAAGCATTGATAGAGCATGCCAAAATCGACGGAGCTTCAAAAATAAGAATCCATATTCTTCTTGACGGAAGAGATGTCGGAGAAACATCGGCTCTTGACTATGTGGATCCGTTTGAAGACTTCATTAAAAATCTCTCGGATGAAAACTGCTCCATAAAGATCGCGTCCGGCGGAGGAAGAATGAAGATCACGATGGACAGATATGAAGCGAACTGGTCCATGGTGGAACTCGGCTGGAAGACTCATGTGATGGGAGAAGGAAGAAGGTTTCCGTCAGCTCATGAGGCAATAGTTACTTACAGAGCAGAGACGGGAGCAATCGACCAGGATCTTCCTCCGTTTGTCATTGAGGAGAACGGCAAGCCTGTCGGAACAATAGATGACGGAGATTCCGTTGTGTTTTACAATTTCAGAGGGGACCGTGCGATAGAGATATCAAAGGCATTCGAGGGAGGCCCGGACTTCAATAAATTTGACAGGGTCAAGGTGCCCAAAGTCGTTTACTCCGGAATGCTCGAATATGACGGAGACCTCCATGTTCCTTCAAAGTACCTCGTCAACCCTCCTGAAATAACAAATACTATGGGCGAATATCTCGCCGATATGAAAATCAGACAGTTTGCAATGAGCGAGACTCAGAAATACGGTCATGTAACATACTTCTGGAACGGAAACAGAAGCGGGAAATTCTCAGAAGAATACGAAACATATGAAGAAATACCATCGGATGTCGTGCCTTTTGAACAGCGCTCGTGGATGAAATGCGCTGAGATTACCGACAGACTTATCGAAGTGCTGGAATCCGGGAAATATGATGTCATAAGGGTCAACTTCCCGAACGGAGACATGGTCGGACACACCGGAAGCCTTGATGCAACGATTTGTGCGATGGAGGCACTGGACCTGCAGATAGGAAGAATACTCAAGGTCGTGGACAAAGTCGGAGCGGTCGCCATTATAACTGCGGATCACGGCAATGCAGACGAGATGGCGGAAATAGATAAGAAAACCGGCGGTTTGAAATATAACAAGGATGGTTCTCTTAAGGCAAAAACAAGCCATACCCTCAATCCTGTCCCGTGCATTATTTACGACAATGTAAACAAGGATATGTACAGAGTTAAATCGGAAGGGCATTTCGGCCTTTCCAATGTAGCGGCAACCGTGGTCAATCTTTTAGGTTATGAAGCTCCTTCGATGTGGGATGAATCCATAATAGAAGTGAAATAAGGAAACAGGTTCAAAAGAAGGGAGCATAATGCTCCCTTCTTTTGCGAAAGGTGTAATATATGTTCATAAGAGACGGGATCATCTTCAGATCCGACATGCTGACATCAAGAAACATAATAAACGGTTTTTCCACAAGAGAAGGCGGAGTGAGCACAATAGACTATCTGGCTTCTTTGAATCTCGGCAAAGGACTTGGTGATGATGGTGAAAATGTCGACAGGAACAGGGAAATATTTGCCCGCGCTGTCTCGTCCGGAAGTGTAGGCGCAGACAGAACCGTGTCGGTCCATCAGATACACTCATGTAAAGTCATAACTCTGGAAGAAAAAGACTGCGGAACAGGCTGTTATGGCAAAACCGAACAGGAATGTGACGGAATGGTAACGGATATTCCGGACATTATGCCTCTGATAAGGACAGCAGACTGTGTTCCGATCCTGTTTTCAGGAATAAAGCCCGATGGAAGCCCTGTAATCGGAGCCGCGCATGCCGGATGGAAGGGAACTATTGGAAGAATAGCCGAAAAAACCGTTTACGCGATGTCCGCGCTTGGGTGTGATGTAAATACTGTAAAGGTAGCAATCGGGGCGCATATTCGTGATTGCTGCTATACAGTCAGGGACGATTTCCATGAAAAAGTCAGGGAGGCTATGGGAGAGGATTTTACAAACCGCCATATAAAGACTCTGTCTGACGGTCTAATGCATGCAAATCTCTGTGCCATGAATCTTGAGAT
>JAEEGL011552793.1_pt1 | contig 10333 bp, 11 predicted proteins | sample 9134231 | NCBI WGS metagenome assembly JAEEGL01 (sample SAMN16246548, study PRJNA631951) | gut metagenome | biome: gut microbiome; feature: rumen; material: fiber-attached | host: Bos | place: Iran: Karaj | collected 2018-10
AGATATCTTGCTGCATGGCAGTAAGAGGGAGCGGTTTATAGATGTTTAAAAGAGAGAAAAAGAAACAGGAAACTGCTCCAAAACAGAGCTGGATCAAGAAAAACTGGAGTACGGTTCTTGTTGTTTCAGCGTTTGTTGTAGGTTTGGGTCTGCTGATTTATCCGAGTTTTGCCGATTACTGGAACTCGTTCCATCAGACTAGGGCGATTATGACCTATTCCGAAGCCGTCTCTAACATGTCTAAAGAGGACTATGAAAAAGAGATCAACAGGGCTAAGGAATACAATCGCGAACTGGTTTCGGAAGGAATGAACTGGAAAATGTCGGATTCGGAGAAGGAAAAGTATGAATCTACCTTGAACTTTACCGGTAACGGGATCATGGGCTATATCCAGATCGATAAGATCAAGGTAACTCTGCCGATCTATCACGGAACCAACGAAAGCGTGCTGCAGACCAGTATCGGTCATATTGAGAGTTCTTCTCTGCCGGTTGGAGCTTATTCCTACGATTATGATGAAGGCAGAGTAATGGATCCTCTGGATGGATCGCACTGTATTCTGACGGGCCATAGAGGCCTGCCTAGCGCGAAACTGTTTTCCAACCTGGATCGTATGTCGGAAGGAGATATCTTCTCTCTGAACATACTGGGCGAGACCTACACGTACCAGGTAGATCAGATTAGAGTCGTTGAACCCTCCGATCTGAGTGAACTGGATATTGTTCCGGGGATGGATTACTGTACGTTGGTTACCTGTACGCCTTACGGTATCAATACCCACAGGCTGCTGGTAAGAGGTCACAGGACAGCAAACCCGCAGGGTGATCTGGCGATCATTGCGGATGCGGTTCAGATCGACAGCGTTTATGTAGCACCGTTCATTGCTGCACCGATTATATTTGTATTAGTACTGATTGTGCTGTTTGGTAATAGGAAGCCAAAGAAGGGAGTAAGAAGATGAAAACGAAGAAATTCATCACAAGGGTAGTTCTGCTGCTGCTCATAGTAACGGGATGTCTGACATTCAGAAGCATACAGGCGGCAGGAAACAATTCCATAATGTTTACTTTTGAACTGCCTCCAAAGCAAGAAGGAGCCTATGATGAAGATGATCAGCTGGAAGATGTTCTGGTATATGATCTGTATTATATCGCTCCGATCAAATGGGATGGCGCAGGTGATGGTACGAATCCTGAATCAACAAAGTACTATATTCCTTCCGGGGATATAGTTACTTCTTATCAGAGTGCATTCCCTGCTTCTTTCAAAGACACGGATGGAAACATTAACGTCAGTGAAAGAGAAACACCTTCCGGCTCCGGTGTCTATGAGCTTGTTAACACAGCACTAAAAGATTACACGCTTCCTGAACTGGCAAACGATTTGGCACGTATTGTCTACAACAATTCTATTACTCCTAATACTACAGATCCTGATACAAACGATAGAGCTAATCTCCCATTTGTTGATAAAAACACAGGAATCGAGGATGGCCTCTATCTGGCACTTGTACATGTGGATGGCGACAGCAACTATCTGAAGAAGAAAACTGTTAAGGTTCCTGTAACGGGTTCTGATACATATACAGAAAAAGATATTTATTATACGACTGCCAACTCCATTTATCATGAGTACGATTTCAATCCATTGCTTGTGTTCTTGAAGAGCACGGATAGAACAGCAGATCTTAAAGGAGCTCCAAAGTATGAAGAGAATCCTAGATATGATGATCTGCTGATCGTTAAGGAACTAACGAGTATCGGCGGCAAAGGAATAACAGAAGATACATTCTCTTTTGAACCTGTGACTTTTGTTTATGAAGTCAAGGCATATGATCCAAACGACAATACGAAAGTGATTTACCAGGACGTTGCCGCAATCACGATTTCTTCCGATGAGCAGCTGATTGGACAGACAATAGCTGAAAGGATTCCGGTTGGTGCCAGGGTAGAAGTCAAAGAAATCTATGACCGTTCCTATAAATTGGATGGCACAAACAATCCTCTAGAAACAACGATCATCGTTTCTGCAAGAGATGAAGACGGTAATCATTTGAAAAACGATACGACCGGCTTATATCTGTATCAGGATGATGAAGAAACGATTTTCGCTTATACATACTTTAAGAACAAATTCGATTTTGATCCTTTAGAGGGCTATGGTTTTGATAACGTGTTCCGTTATGGCTCAAAAGGCTGGAAATATGATGGAAACAAGATCTGTAACGTAGTTGAGCCAGGAGAAGGAGGAAATGAAAGATGAAGAATAAACTGCTGATGCTGATTTTGATCTTCCTGCTGCTGCTTGTCTCTGTGCCTTCAGCATTGAGCTACTTCTTTACTTATACCAAGGCAACAGGAACGATTGCGATCAATCTGTTGGATGATAGCGATATCGACGAATGCGTAGTTAATAATGTAAAAGAAGTAACTGTTACTGCGAAACCAAAAAGTGATCCTGTCTTCATTAGGGTTAGAGTCTTTAAAGCACCTGACGTAACAGTTTCTTATGAGGGTGATGGTTGGGCACTTGATAGTGACTATTACTATTACAACATACCAATCGATGGAGTAGACGGTGATCCATTTGCTGATAATACAACAATCAATTTTACAGTAACGATGAGTTCTGAAGCGGAATACGCCGATGATGAAACAAGACATGTTGCTGTGGTTTATGAAGGAACACCTGCTTTATTCACCACGGTTCAACCGACAAGTGGCACTTACTGGACGCAGAAAGAAGGCGATACAGTTATCGGTTACTGGTATGCAAACTGGGAAAAGACCTTGACACAGCCGGCTGTTGGAGGAGGAAACTGATATGAAAAAGAAGAATCTGTCATATGTTTATCTGCTGCTTCTGATTTTCGCTATCGGTATTCTGGGCTTTACGACAGTTTCCGGTGTAGCGGCCGCTGAGCCTAACATTACATCCGATGATCAGTCTTCTGTGATGAATATGAAGATCATGGGCGTTTCAGTGCTGAAAAACGGAGATCCTGTTTCTACAATCGTTTACGATGGAGAAGGAGGCTGGGACAAGACAGAAACCACTGCTCTCTTTGGTTCGGATGCTTCGTTGAAGGTTGGAGAAAGCATGGATGCTTCCTTAACGGTTGCAAACGGTATTGATAATGAGGAAAACAAGATCAATGTTTATACCCGCGTCATCATCTACAAATACTGGATGGAAGATAACGAAAAGGATTTCTCTGCCGATCCGGCAAAGATTCATGTTGCCCTGAAGAATGTTTCAGGTAATGTGAACAGTGACCTGGGTTGGAACATGACAGGAAGTGACGAAAATGCTGGAAGCTGGCTGCTGGATTCGCAAACAAACGAAAAGATTATATTGTATTATGATTCTTTGCTGGAACCTGGAGATGTCAGTGCCGAATTCATGAAGGGCCTTGAAATCGATGGAAGCATCAAGAACGAATACAAGACGGAATATCTTGATGACGGCAAGACGATGATCGGATATGACTATCTGTATAACGGCAAGTCGATCAAGATTGAAGTAGAGTTGGATGCCGTTCAGGACCACAGTGCTGCAAAGGCTATTAAGGCTGCCTGGGGCAGATATGTCACCGTAAATAACGGCAAGCTCTCATTGAATGACTAAGGGGGAATGATAAAGATGAAAAAGATTTTGGTTTGTTTATCTCTTATTCTGATTGCTTTATCGGTTTTCCCGAATACTCTTTCGGCAGAAGAAGATGTGAAAGAGTATGATGTCGTCTTTGATGGCGAAAAGATCGTTTATTATCTTTATTCACCTGAAGGAAAGGTTCTGATTGAGAATGAAGCAGATTTAATACTTGACCTTTCGGACTTTCAGCCGGATGACAGCATTAAACGTATTTATCATCTTGTAAACAATTCGAGCGATGCAATCGACTGGTATATGCACAATATTTCAGAGGATATATTTGAAGATTCTGATGATACATCCGGAAGTTCAGATGACACCCCTAGAATTGCTCAAGATGCGACTTATAGCTATAGTCTGACTTATTCAGCTTATCTACCGGCTGCCGACGGCAAGACGATTTATTCCAACAATGTCGTTGGCGGCGAACTCGTCGGAGAAAGCGTTGACAACGTTCCGAAAGGAATCGAAGAGGCAACAGAAGGATTAGAGGGATATTTCCTGCTTCATGAAGGGTATGGAACCGGTGATGCCGAGAAGGTAGAATTGTCATTACTGATTGACGGTGTTTCTTCCGCATTTGTTTATCAGGGAACGAACGCAAATGTCATAGTCGGTTTTGGCGTAGTCGTTCCGCCTTCACCAATCAACAAACATGAAGAGAAGATCGTCTATATCCCGTATACCGGTGATACGCTGAATCTCAATTTCTACATCATTGCTGAAGTACTGTCTCTAATATTGCTGGCGATCGTGCTTTATGCATATTACCGTTACCTGAAAAGGCAGAAGGAGGCCTAGGAATGAAAAGAAAAATCCTGTTTGTTTTCTTGATAGCTGCTCTGCTTTTAGGGGTGGGAACGAATAGAGCTCAGGCAGAAGGCAGCAAAGAGTATAACGTATATGTTGATGGCGGTTCAAGCGCAGACGTTTCGGTAAAATCTTTTTCTGTTGGCTGTAATACGGTTTTGTCGATTGAACAGGTTGATGGAACTTATCAGGTCAAAAACGGAAATAGTGTTTTATCTACCATAACCGTGAATGATAACAAATATTACATTAAAGGTATCTGCATTTCCGGCCAATATCTGGATGTTAGCGATCTTTTATTGCAGGTAACTGTGGATCAGGACATCTATCTTGTTCCGGTTTTCGGTGTTGTAGGAAACCGCTATTCTTATAAAGTCTACTACCATACCGAAGACGGTACGAATCTTTATGAAAAAGAGTACGATGAATTCTACTGCAATATTAATGAAACTGTTATCTGCGGTGCGAAGTATTTTGATATTGACGGTACCGTATACAAGCTGAAACAGGTGGAGTGCTACGATGGCGAAACTACCACGGTTTATGACACTAGAGTAGGTTTCCGGAAGGAGATAGATAAGAACACATACGGATTCACTTTTATCTATGAAGAAGTGAATCCGGAAGAAATCATTACTTATGATGAGACTTATGAATATGAACCTGGTCAGCCTACGGGCACGACACCGGGCGGAAACGAAGGAACTGAACCAGTAGTGCCAGACATCATCGACATCGACGATCCGGAACCTCCTACGACCGATCCGGATCCTACTCCGGGACCTGAACCGACACCTGGTCCGGAACCTGAACCTGATAAAAAGTCGTTCTGGGAGATCTTGTTCTCTACGCCATGGCTGATTGGTAGCGTAAGCGTCGCTTTGATCATGCTCCTGCTGTTCCTGTTCTTCCTTTTCAGAAGAAGAAGGGAAAAGGATGAAAAGTAAGAAGCTGAATAAAAAGCTTCAGAAAACCCTGGTTCTGTTTTCCAGAATCCTGGGTATTATCGTTATTCTGTCAGTGGTATTATTATTAATACCACTTACTTTACCTAGGCTTATGGGCTATGAGACCTATAACGTCGTTTCCGGAAGCATGGAACCTGAAATACCGGTGGGAAGTCTTTTACTGGTGAAGAGCGTTGATCCTTATGAAATAGAGGAAGACGATATCATCACGTTCTATTCCAACGGTACGGTCGTTTCTCACAGGGTCGTCAGAAACAATTCATTTGAGAAGACGTTTACGACCAAAGGCGATGCCAACGAAGGCGTTGATCTTCATGATGCGGCTTATAATGAACTGATCGGCATTGTGAAATACCACGTTCCATGGATGGGCGCTGTAGGCGCCTATGTTTCTACGGCATCAGGAAAACTGCTGATCGGGGAACTGATCGTATGCGCAATACTGCTTTATGCGGTTTCTGCTAGAATAAAGATATGACAACAAAAAAGAAAAACAAAAGATTAGATAGGAAGTTCAAGATCGCTCTTTTGTTTTTTTTGATTATTGCGATCGGTATTTCCGGATTTAATGCCTATATGATCATCAAAGGTCTAAATGAATACAATAAGGGAACCGATGCCTATGATAACATCAAGGATATCGCGATAGCTGAACAGGAAAAAACAGGATCAAGGATCGATTTTGCTTCACTGGAGCAGATCAATCCGGATATTGTCGGCTGGTTGACGATGCCCGATACGGTAATAGACTATCCGGTCGTCAAGGGTGATGACAACGACTATTATCTGCATCATCTGTTTAACGGAGAATACAACTCCCTGGGAACGCTGTTTGTAGACTTCCGTAACAAGGATCCGTTTGAAGACCAGATTACGGTGATTTACGGTCATTCCATGAAGAACGGATCGATGTTTTTCCTGCTGGAAAAGTATCGCGATCAGTCGTTCTACGAAGAACATAAGCAGCTTGTCTATGAAACAAAAGACAAGACATACATCTTTGAACCGTTTGCCGGAGAGATCGTAGATGCGGAGATTCCGTTCCTGCAGTTCAATTTCTCATCGAAGAAGGAATACATGGCTTATCTGGATGATTTCATTGCCAAATCGACGTTCAGAAGCGAAATCAGCCCTTCTGAAGAGGATAAGACGGTTATGATGATCAAGTGTTCGGCTGCCTATACATCGGCCAGATACGTGCTTCTGTGCAGGGTAAGAGAAGCCTGATGAAATCTGTATTATAAGAAAAGACAAAACAATGAAAAGAGAGGCGGTAACCTCTCTTTTCTGTTTATTATAGTTTGCTGTTTCTATAAGCTTTCTATGAATCTTCTGACAACATCGATTCCGGAAATGAATGTGCCGATCGACGAAAACAGATTCGCAAATACGACGACCAGAAGCGTTCTGGTGACCCGGTTTTTCCAGAAGCCTTTCAGACTAGCGGTATCTTCCGCAATGTCTTCAAAGTCTTTTACTTTAGGCTTTCTAATACTTGCTTCAACGATTCCGGCAAACCATCCGGAAGCAAGCAGAGGATTTAAAGAGGTAAGCGGAGCCATGACAAAGGCTGTCAGAATCGATAATGGATGTCCCAGTGCACATAGCACTCCCAAAGCGGACAGTCCTCCGTTCCACAGGATCCAGGATCTCAGCTGCTGAAGTCCGATGTCGCGGTTGGTTGCGATGGTATATAGAATGATTCCGATGATAATGGCAGGAATGGCGTATTTCAGGTAAGAACCTAGTCCTTTTCTCTTTTCGACAATATCCAGCTGATTCGTGTCGATCTCACTGTTCAGGTTTCTTTCAATGCCTCCGGCATGGGCAGCGCCGATGATGGCTACCGTTTTCTTTCCCGGAGCGTTCCTGATCTTGTCACAGAGATACTGGTCTCTTTCATCTACCAGAACTCTTTTTACGGTAGGAAACTCCTTGCCGATCTCCAGAAGCGCCGCTTCCAGAGCGTCCGCTTCTTTCAGCCTGGCGAGGTCTTCTTCAGAGATATCCTCGTCTTCAAAGATGGAAGTGATGATTCCGCTAAGGACTTTTGCTTTCTCCGATGCGGACAGCTGATACCAGATCCTGGAGAACGTGGTCTTGATCGGCCTGTCGGCCATGACTAGCAGAATGTTTCTTTCTTCGGCCTGCCTGATGCCCTCCATCATTTCGGCTCCGGAAGAGGAATTCATGGACTTGGCTATCCTTTTCTGGAAAGAAGAAAGGATGACGTTCACCAGCAGGAAACCGACTTGTTTTTCTTTAATTATCTTTACGATGTCGCTGTTGCGCCAGTCGTCGGGATGTTTCAGTTTTTCATAGCGCTGAGAGTCCAGTTCGATACAGATGGAATCCGGCTGTACCGTTTCGATGCATTCTTTTACATCCTCGACGGAATTCCTGGATACATGCGCCGTCTTTACCAGAAAGATCTCTTTGTCTTTATAGTTCAGTTTTACGACATTTTCATACATGACTCTATTATACATCTAAGAATACGGATATAATTGGTATAATGAAAACATGGGACTGAATCAGAAACAGCAGGAAGAATTCGACAGTATTCTTAAGGAATACCTGAAACATCCCGATGTTCAAAGGATGAAGGATTACTGCGCACACGGCAAAATCAGCGTGCTTGAACACAGTCTGAACGTTGCCGCAACGGCCTACCTGCTGGATCAGCGTTTTCATGTCGGCAGCGACAGGAAGGATCTTCTTGTGGGAGCGCTTCTGCACGATTTCTATCTCTACGACTGGCACGATGCCAGGCTGAATCTGAACATCTTCCGGATGCACGGCTATACCCATCCGGGGAGTGCCTGTGAAAACGCAAAGAGGATCTTCAGGATCAACGAGGTGCAGCAGGAAGTGATACGCTGCCATATGTGGCCATTGACTTTGAGAAGTGTGCCTAGACACAGGGAAGCGGTCCTGGTATGCATCGCAGATAAGATCTGTGCCCTGAAGGAGACGGTTTTTAGATGGTAGACAGATATGTGATCTATTTTTCCATACTGAGCATCGTAGGCTATGTCTACGAATGTTTTGCGATGACGATATGGGAAGGGAAATGGGACAACAGAGGTTTCCTGTTTGGTCCGGCCATTCCGATCTACGGAGCCGGTGCGTTGATGGGAACGATCCTGTTTACCTATTTTATAAAGGATTACACTCCGTTGTTGGTATTTCTGATCGGCATGGGAGCTTCTGCCATCCTGGAGTATTCCGTTCATTACGTTCTGGAACAGATTTTCCATGCCTACTGGTGGGATTATTCCAAGGCTCCGCTGAATCTGAACGGCAGGATCTGCCTGCCTGCTTCCATCGGTTTCGGACTTGCCGCTCTGATCATCATCTATGTGATCAATCCCGTCCTGCTTCCGATCCTGGAAGGAATGAACGAGAATCTCTGCCAGTTTCTGGCCATCCTGCTGACTTTCCTGTTTACCCTGGATTTTACCCTGACCGTAACGGTACTGTCGGGTTTTGAAGACAGAGTCGAAAGCATGGACAGCTTTATCAACGAACATATGGATTCATTCATCGGCAATATCCTGAATGAAGAAAAGGGTCTGGACAAGAAGTTCTATGGTGCGGTAGACAGGATCGAAGATCTCAGGAAAAGGCTGATATCGTCGAGAATCGAGAAAGTCGTTGCCTCGATGAGTCATCTCTATAAAAGAGCCGTATCCAGGATCAAGAGGTTTACCGGCAGGAATTCAGGAAGGATGAACGACATGCTGGGAGCGATCAAGCGCCGTATAAAGAAGGAAGAAGAGAATGAACGATAAGATCATCATCAGGGGAGCCAGGGTCAATAATCTGAAGAACATCGACCTAGATCTGCCAAGAAACAAAATGATCGTCATGACTGGCCTTTCCGGTTCGGGAAAGACTTCTTTGGCGTTCGATACGATATATGCCGAAGGGCAGAGAAGATACGTGGAATCTCTGTCTTCCTATGCCAGACAGTTTCTGGGCGGAGTAGACAAGCCGGATGTCGATGTGATCGAAGGTCTTTCACCAGCGATTGCGATCGATCAGAAGACCACTTCGAACAATCCTAGATCGACGGTAGCGACGATTACGGAGATTTACGATTATCTCAGACTTCTGTATGCCCGCTGCGGCATTGCCTACTGTCCGAATCACAATACACCGATCGAAGCCATGACGGTCAGCGGAATGGTTAGAACGATCATGGCTTATCCGGACAATGAAAGAATGGAGATCCTGGCGAACGTTACCGACAACAAGAAGGGTACGTTCAAGGATCTGTTTGAGAAACTGAAGAAGGACGGCTATGTCCGTCTTTATGTGGATAACGAGCTGTACGATATCGATTCTGTTCCGGAACTGGATAAGAACAAGAGACACAGCATCGATGTGGTCATCGACAGGATCGTAAAGAGGGAAGGCATCGAGACCAGGCTGAACGATTCCCTGGAGACGGCATTAAGACTAACGGATGGAACCTGCATGGTGAAGCACGGAGACAGAAGAGATCTGTTTTCGGCTCATCAGGCATGTCCGATCTGCGGATTTACCGTACCGACACTGGAACCTAGACTGTTTTCCTTCAACAGCCCTCTGGGAGCCTGCGAAGAATGCAAGGGTCTGGGAGTAACCATGTCCGTAGATCTGGATTATCTGATGCCTGACAGAAGCAAGTCGATTGCGGAAGGCGGCATCCGTTACTATAAAAACATCTACGGTTCAAACAATCTGGAATGGCAGAATTTCGCAACGCTGCTGAAACACTACAACATCTCAGAGACCAAACCGCTGAACCGGATGTCCAAGAAGGAGATGGAGATCATCCTTTACGGGTCCGATGAAGAGATCCGTTATTCCGTAACCTCTACCGGAGGAACGACCTACAATAAGGTCGGCTATA
>JAEEGL011977314.1_pt1 | contig 10333 bp, 8 predicted proteins | sample 9134231 | NCBI WGS metagenome assembly JAEEGL01 (sample SAMN16246548, study PRJNA631951) | gut metagenome | biome: gut microbiome; feature: rumen; material: fiber-attached | host: Bos | place: Iran: Karaj | collected 2018-10
ATACATTCAAAAGCGAAATGCTTTCAGATATTAAAACTGATACAGTTTTCTGGTCCAGTTCAACAGGAAGTCAGGAAGTAAATTCAAAGGAATATATAGCTCATGGTTCGAACATAAAGGGCTCGAACTTTAACGAAGAAAAAGTATACTGGGGCACTTACGATGAAAATCCACCTTCAACACATGAAATATGGTTATGTGATCCTTATACAGGATTTGAAGGAAGGCCTATTGTTTCTATTAATCCTGCCTATGGTTATTATGGTAAAAACGCAACTTTTGCAAAAGGTGAAGGTATTTTTCGGCAAGAAGAATGTAATACAGAGTATATAGATGATAAAGAGACATACGGATATGCCTACAAGACAGCATTTTATACAAAGGCTTACAAACTGGATTATCAGGGTTACATCAGTTATGATGAAAAGCTTAATGAACATGCTGTAATTCCTATCAGGGTATATTAAGGAGAGAGAAATATGAAAAAACTTTTCTTATTATTTTTATTTCCTCTCTTTATAGCCTGTCAGAATCAGATAGACTATCTGATTACAGAAAAAGAAAACTCTGTTGAAACAAACAATTACTATGTAACGGAACGGGATGCATCAAAAATTACATTTTATCTTCAAAATAAAAACGGTGATCCGGAACTTTCAACTTACCTGCATGATTCTTCATCTGATATCGAGCAGAGTATCAAAAAGGGTACATCACTTTCTCAACTTTCGTTAAAATCATATACGGGCTTCACCTATTATACAGCAGTCCAGATTGCAGATACCCTTAATATCTATTATAACCGTAATTTCGTAACCTATAGCTTTTGGACTTCAAAAACAAACGGTTCGTGCATTAACACAATATCTGGTTTATACGGAACAAGGGTTTCTTCACCAGCTTACCTACCTTCAGATGATTATTATGTAACAGGCTGGAAAGACGATAACAACGAAGAATTAGCACAAACATTCGGAACATCCGACAAAAATTATTATCCTGTTCTTCTTGCAAAAAGAGAAGCTCTTGGTTCAAAAGGCATTGCCGATACAAAAGGAGACATCCTTCTGGATGACGGCAGTGTAATTTCTTACGCGGAATTCAGCGCACTAGATGATAAAACTGAAATAATCAATCACGCATATGGAGTTCTTGTATGTACGACTTATAATTCAGAATATGTTTCTGAGGCAGTTCCAAAAATGACAGTAGATGTTGAAGATTATTCTTTCTTTATAACACTTAACTCTGAAAAAGATGATCTTTTTGGAGGACAGCAGAAACTGATTGCTGCAGTATATAAAGATGACTATAGATACAAAAACTTGAACTGGATAAGCAATAATGCAATATTCATAAACTACCAGTTGAACATGACAAACTATCTGGACGGTTCTATATGCACAGAACTTATAAAATCCCTCAAAACAGATGATTCAGATTACTCAAAAACCTTAAACGCTTTTTCAGCATGCTCAACTTACGGCCATGATTTCTGTCCAAATACAGTATATTCTGACAACTGGTATCTTCCTTCTCTGGGAGAAATATATGCATTAATTACTTTGATTAATGACCCTAAGTATTCAGACATTAAAACTTATTTTTATGAACCAGACAGTCTGAAAAGCATGGAAATCTGGTCTTCAAATTCAACCCCAGCATCCTCTTATACTTACGATGTACAGAATTCATGGACTGTAAAATTCAATGACAGTCTTGCATATTACAGTACAGCAGAAGTAGCAAGATATTCTGATTCACCATCCGATAACTGCGCCATTGCCATTCCTTTCCGCAAAATCAACTAGGCAAAAAAAAGGCTCTGGAGCTTATCCCCAGAGCTTTCTTATTTCCTCTATAACTTATGACCAGTACTTTTCAACAAGACCTTTAGGTGCTCCTGCTATGTCGGCAATGACTCCAGACATAGTTCCAAGACAAGCCCCCACAGATGCCCCTATAGATGCTCCAAAGGCAGCACCAGCAAGGAAGGTATCAGTTCCATAGATAACCGCACCAACACCGCCAATTAAAGCACCACCGGCTCCCATTGTGAGGGCGACTACCGCAGCACAAGCCACGAGAACTGCAGCACCTACAAGAATTGTCTTCCAGTTATTTTTGAACCAGTTTCCAACATCACTAAAAAATCCGCCGCCTGCAACATTTTCAAGTTCTTCCTGAGAAAGCTCTGTCGGGCCTTTCTTCTTTGCTTCTTCAAGAGCCGCAAGGGTCTGATCCATCATAAAATCACACTGTTTCTTAAGGTTTTCAACCTTAAGTTCCGGATATAGTTTATTAAGAGCATTAAATGCTTCCGAAGCAGATGAAGCGTTATTTACAGTTTCAGTAATTTTTTCTGCATCAAATTTATTCTGAAATTTCTTGATGTCTTCTGCCGAAATTCCGCTTTCTTCCATAATTTTCTTTACTTCTACGTTTGTCATATCGCACCTCCTGAATACATATAATTATACGAAGGCCTTTTTAAAAAGGCTAATTTTTTTGTTTAAAAATTTCATTCCACTCGTCAGCGGATTTAAGAGGAGTTCCCTGCTTTGGAGTTGTATCTTCAGGAATCTCAGGATTATCCTCATTCTCAACTTCAAGCGACGGTTCTGCTGTAACGGCAGGTTTTGCACTTGAATCAAGATTATCCATACGGAAAGCGGTATCAGAATCGATTTTTACAAGGTTTCCGGAATAATACTTATATTCAAGAATAGCCTGCATATAATTAATTAAAACCTGATAATAAGATGCCACGGCATTAATATATTTCTGATCCTGCTGAAAAAGATTTTCGGTTGTGATAAGGCCTGCCATAAAGCGTTTCTGTTCATTTTCATAAAGATTTCGATGAAGCTCCATTACTTCGCTTGCATCAGAAACACCCGCTTTATAAGTAGCCAGTTTCTGAACACAATTCTGAAGCTGTAAAAGCAGGGTATTTTTTATCTTTTTATAGTCTTCGTTATAGCTGTTATATTCGGATTCAGCCTGTTCGTAGGCACCTTTTTTTGAATGATTTCCGAGCTTTGCGCTGACAGAAACTGCGCCGCTAAGGTTGACTCCCCTGTTATTACGGACTCCAGCGGAACCTGCTTCCAGGAAATTATCTGAATAAGCTGCACCTGTTGTTCCAACTCCAAGATTAATGCTGGCATCTGGTCTTTCATCAATTTTTGCAAGCTTCATCTTGTACTGATAGGTGTTCATCCGCTTTCTTATTGCAACTAAATCCGGGCGATTCTGTTCAATATAGGTAAAAAGCTCATCATTTACATCATCCAGAGTTGGAGGTTCAATTTCATTAAGGTTTACAACCTCAAAAGGATTATCCGGAATACCGATTATATTCGCATCAGAAACACCAATAACCTGCATCAGCTCCATTTTTGCCTGTTTGAAGCGGACATCGGCTTCCTGAATCTGGCGGATATTTTCCTTTTCATTTACCTGCATTGCAAGAATATCATTACGGGAACGAACGCCGCTTCGAATAAGGGAATCTATAGCTCCGTTACGCACCTTTATTTTTTCCTGCAGAACCTGCAAAACTTCAAGATTTTTATAGGCAAGATAGTAATTCCAGAATTTTGAAGCAGCATTCATCATCGTCTGAGAAAGCGTATCAGAAAGGGCATAATCCATGGCATCAAGATTTTCTTTGGCAGTTTTAATCTGCATGGAAGTCATGGAATCTTTAAAGGCTTTAAAAAGCGGCAGACTTAATTCAAGACTAATCTGCCCTGTATTGCGGCCTTTTTCATGTTCATATTTAGAATAATTTTCCGTATCAAAATTCTTTCCGTAACTGTACTGGGGAAAATCGTGCTGACGCTGCAGAGTATAGGAAAGCTTTGCTTCAAGTCCGAAAGAAAAAAGTTTCTTCATAAAAACCGAGCCGGAAACCTGCTGCTGCATTGTATTGTTTGAATAGATTCCGTAGCTGGTAGAAGGCGTCATAAAGGAATATGAATAGGAATAGCGGGGATCTCTTTCATCAATCGGATTGTGGTTTAAAACATACTGAGCCTGAGTTCCAACTTCTAAATCCAGGGCACCAACTGCCTGATGATACTGGGCCCGGGCTGCCGCAATGGCATATCGCTGTTTTTTAATTTCGTAATTATTCTGAACGGCAAGAACTATCGCACTGTTCAGGGTAAAATGAGTTTCTTCCTGCGCAATGCATAAAAAAGCTGAGAAAAAAAGAATACCGGCTGTTATAATTCTTTTCATTTAAGCAAATGTTTTCTATATAATTATAACATACAAGGCTATTTTCTCATAATAAAAAAAAACGGATTTTTATGAGCTGGACTTACTTTCAGCAGCAAGATTAACAAGCCATTTTTCTTTTTTCAGCCACCAGTGGGCAATTCCGCTCTTTATAAAATCTGAAATTTTTGTAAGGGCATAAATTGCAATAGGTCCAAGACCTGTACAAAGTACAAAGAAGAACATTGAAGCGATATAGGCAATATTTGCTGCAACGTCGCAGATAGCACCCATTTTTACGTCTCCGCCGGCACGGCTGATTGCATACTGAGCGTTTAAAAAAGCCCAGAGCGGAAGGTAGGAGGCGCCTACAATTATAACTCCGCAGGCAATTCTGCGGGCCTCAGGAGTAAGATTTGCAAAAACATAGGGAACCAGAAGGGTTGTCGCAAAGCCTATTAGAAGAAAAAGGCAGCCAAAAAGAGTTGAACCCGTTAAAATCCAGTTTTTCTGAATTCTTGCTTCTTCCAGGTGCCCTGCCCCAAGCTCCTGACCTACAATTACGGTTGTTGCGGTTACAATTCCACTGAAACAGATAAAGAAGAGATTACAGATTGCAAATCCGCCTGCCATACCGGAAACAACTTCAGCACCACCAAGAGTGTTGTAGAGGGCTGTGGCAACAGTTTCTGAAAAGGCCCATAAAAGCTCCGAAACCAGAATTAACACAGACTTCTTCAAAATCTTTACGCCAAGCAGGAAGTCAACATTCAGAATTGTGATAAGCTTGAATAGGAATTCAGGCTTTCTGTAAGCGGCGTAAATCAAAAAAAGAATAAGTTCTACACCGCGGGCAATTACAGTAGCATAACCAGCACCTGCAACTTCCAGACGAGGAGCACCAAAATGACCGTAAATCAAAATGTAGTTGAATACAGTGTTTACGAGTGTTGCAATAATGCTTATTACAAGCGGCGGACGTACAATTTCAACTTCGCGCAAAGATGAGGCAATTGACTGAGAAATGCACATGAAAATCCAGGAAAGCGCTACAGACTTTGCATAAGTTACTGTCTGGTCAATAATTGCAGCTGCATCTGTGTTATTGTGAAGAAGCATGCCATAAAGACCGCGCGGTGCCCACCAGCACAAAAGCGCGTAAACCAGGCCGAAAAAGCCTGTTACAAGAAGCTTAAAGCGGAAGCTCTGCTCCATTCCCCGCTTATCATTTGCCCCCTTGAACTGGGACATAAAGATGCCGCCTGACATGCAGAGGGTGTTAATAAGCACGATAAAGACAAAGTTTATCTGGCCGCAGATGTTAACGCCGCTCATTTTTACGTCGCCAAGGCCGGCAACCATAAAATTATCAATGAGGGAAACTAAATTCTGTATAAAAAGCTGAAGCATAATGGGAATGGCAATTGCCAGAGCCCTTTTATAAAACTTCCATGTACCAAAGTATTTGTTATTCATAGTTTAGTATAACGTTATACCACGTTATCTTTTTTGTCAAGAAAGCTTTGTTTAGCTTATCCAAAAAAACCGGCAACTCTTTCTAGCGCTTAAATATTTCCATCACTTTAGCAATTTCAGGTTTAAGATTCAAAAAGATTGCAACAATTGCCGGGTCAAAATGCTCTCCGCAGCCTTCTTCAAGAATTCTATAGGCAGTTTCTACATCATAAGGTTCTTTATAACAACGGCGCGAAACAAGGGCATCAAAAACATCGGCAACAGCCATGATGCGCGCGCTAAGAGGAATTGCATCTCCCTTCAATCCAAAAGGATATCCGGTTCCGTTCCATTTTTCGTGGTGATATGTTGCTACGTCGGCAGCGACCTTAATAAAGGCCTTATCATCACTCATGGCAAAAACTTCTTTTATAACGCGGCCACCCTCCTTTGCGTGGAGTTTCATTAAATCAAATTCATCTGCAGTAAGTTTTCCAGGCTTTTTCAAAATTACATCAGAAACAACAATTTTTCCAACATCGTGAAGAGGTGCAGCACGTTTAATGTAATCAACAAAGGTTTCGTTAATTTCTTCCTTGAAGAGTCCCTTTTCCAGAGCGCTTCGGGAAATCAAATCAACATAAGCAGAGGTTCGCTGAATATGCTCGCCGGTATCAAAATCGCGGTTATCAACAAGGTTTGCAAGACTGCTGATAACATAGCTCTGGATTTTCAAAAGCTTTTCGGTCTTAGCCTGAGCTTCGGCTGTTTTTACATCGACCTGAGTCTGAAGCTTCTTTTCTACAAGGTAAACAAGGTAGGCATACATCAAAAGACCGATGATGTTTACGACTGTATCAGAAGCAATATTTACAGTTTTAATTACGGTAATAGCCGTATGAGAAAGGTGATAGTGAGGCTCTATTTTTGGTGCAATTACTTCAAGGAAGGTAAAAAGCCCTGAAGAAAATAGTCCATAGAAAATCGACTGTTTGAAGTGTCCGCGGAAGGTCAAAAGCGGAACAATACCTACAAGGAAAATGAAAAAGTGGAAGGAAGCCATTCCGCCAAGGAAATAGTCTGCCAGAAGCTGATGAACAACAACTTCCACATAAAAGAATACAAACTGAACTACAAAAGATTTCTTAGACAGTACCAGAATAGAAAGAACTGTAAACAGGCTGACACTGTATATATTATAGAAGAACATAGGGTAAATTTTCATTACCCCGAATACAATCAGAAAGGAGATGTGATAAATCAGCGCAAAATATACTGCTATTATCTGGAAAATTTTTGCATATTTAAAGTCGAGAAGTATTTCCCGGATTTTCTGAATTAAAGGCATCTTAAACTTTTTTACTCCATATTGTCTATTAAAGGATAACACAGTTTTGTATAAAATCAATTTTTTTTACTTTAAAATTATACATTTTTGCTGATAGTAATACTATCACTAATTTGCAATCTATTGTAGTATATAGATATGAGTACATTTGAAATTAAAGACACATTTTTATTAGACGGCAAACCTTTTCAGATTATTTCGGGTTCAATTCACTACTTCCGTGTAGTTCCTGAATACTGGCAGGACAGACTTGAAAAGCTTAAGAACATGGGCTGTAACACAGTAGAAACTTAAATTCCGTGGAATATCACCGAGCCAAAGAAAGGCGAATTCTGCTTTGACGGCCTCTGCGATTTTGAGAAATTCCTTGACCTTGCCCAGAAGCTGGGACTCTACGCCATTGTGCGCCCTTCTCCATATATCTGTGCTGAATGGGAACTTGGCGGGCTTCCTTCATGGCTGCTTGCAATTCCAGGTCTTGAAGTTCGCTGTAAAAATGAGCCTTACTATCAGAATGTACGCGACTATTACAAAGTGCTGCTTCCCCGCCTTGTAAACCACCAGATTGATAAGGGTGGAAACATCATTTTAATGCAGATTGAAAACGAATACGGCTACTACGGAAAAGACATGAGCTACATGCAGTTCCTTGCTGACCTTATGCGTGAAGGCGGAATTACAGTTCCTTTTGTAACAAGCGACGGTCCCTGGGGAAAAATGTTCATTAACGGCCAGTGCGACGGTGCCCTTCCAACCGGAAACTTCGGCTCACACGCCCGCCCGCTTTTTGCAAACATGAAGCGCATGATGAAAAAGACCGGAAACCGCGGCCCTCTTATGTGCATGGAATTCTGGATCGGATGGTTTGATGCCTGGGGAAACAAGGAACACAAAACTTCAAAAATCAAGCGCAACATCAAAGATTTGAACTATATGCTCAAAAAAGGCAACGTGAACTTTTACATGTTCCACGGCGGTACAAACTTTGGCTTTATGAACGGGTCAAACTATTTTACAAAGCTTACGCCGGACACAACAAGTTACGACTACGATGCTCCACTTTCTGAAGACGGAAAAATCACAGAAAAATACCGTGTTTTCCAGAGCATTATTAAAAAATACCGCGATTTTGAAGAAATGCCTCTGTCCACAAACATTGAACAGAAGGCTTACGGCCGTATAAAAGCTCAAAATATTATTAAATTGTTTGATATTTTAGACACTTTAACTGCTGCAAAGACATTTTCTGGCGAAAACTTGCCTGGAATGGAAGCTTCTGGACAGGATTACGGCTATATTCTCTACAAAACAAAGGCTCTTTCTGCCTCAAAAACACTTAAAATCGAAGATGGAAATGACCGCATCCACGAATATAAAAACGGAAAACTTAAAACTGTTCTTTTTGACAGGGAAACTTCAAAGACTATTGACCTGCCACTTTCTTCCGGCGACGAGCTTACCCTGCTTGTTGAAAACCTTGGCCGCGTAAACTTTGCAACAAAAATTCCTTTCCAGCGCAAGGGTATCTTAGGAAGAGTTTTTGCAGACGAAAAGCCTCTTACAGACTGGACTTACTGCAATCTTACCCTTGATAAAGAGCAGCTTTCAAAAATTGACTGGTCTAAAGCTGATGAAGGTATCGCAGGCACAGACAAAATTGATTCACCAACATTCAGCCGCTTTACCCTTGTGGTAGACAAGGCCTGCGACACCTATCTGGACTTTACCGGCTGGGGCAAAGGCTGCATCTTCCTCAACGGCTTTAATCTTGGCCGCTTCTGGGAAATTGGTCCTCAGAAAAGACTTTACGTGCCGGCTCCTCTTCTTAAGGAAGGCGAAAATGAAATCATCATTTTTGAAACCGACGGAAAAAGAGCTGACAGCATAGAATTCGTTGCAGAGCATAAGTTGTGTTAACTTTTCTTTGTCATATGGAAGTTATAATGCTATAATTTTCATATGACTATAGAACAACAGCGTTTAGATGATACTCTTTATGTAAAAGTTATCGGAAAACTCGACACAAACACGTCTCCGAGTCTTGAAAAATTTCTGAGCGAAAATTTTTTAAATGTAAGTATTGTTGTAATTCACAACCTGGTTCTGGATCTTTCAGAAGTTCCTTATATTTCCAGTGCGGGTCTACGCGTAGTAATTCAGACTTTCAAATTAACAGCCGCAAAAGCAGACAAAGGCCTGACTTTTTCAATTCATAAACCAAGTGATTTTTGCATGCAGGTTTTTGAAACAATCGGCGCAACTGCATTTCTGCAGATTACAAAATAGGGGCCCTGTATGATTCACATAAAAGGCGGAGCTTTTACAATGGGCTCCCAGAAATCAGTGTATTTTAAAGCCACAGTTTTTGATTACATGATGGCCGAAGTACCCGTAACTCAGGCCTTATATAAAAAGGTGATGAATTTTAATCCTTCAAAAATTAAAGGCGACGACAAGCCTGTTGAATCTGTTTCCTGGTATGATGCAATCATTTTCTGCAATGTCTTGAGCGACGCCTACAAGCTTACTCCCTGCTATTCAATAAAAGGAAATATAAAGCTTGCAACAATAGAAGATAAAAGTCCTTTATGGAATGATTTAATCTGCAACTTTAAGGCGCCAGGCTTCAGACTCCCGACCGAAGCTGAATGGGAATACGCCGCAACAGCGGGAAATGCCTTTTTATACTCAGGAAGCGACAACATTGACGAAGTTGCCTGGTACGGCGAAAACAGCGAAATTTCTACCCATGAAGTAGGAAAAAAGAAACCTAATACCTTGGGTTTATTCGATATGTCTGGCAACGTTGAAGAATGGTGCTGGGACTGGTTTGCCCCTTTTGAAGGCGGCAACGCTCTTTTTCCTATGGGGCCGAAAAAAGGTACTGCAAAAGTAAAGCGGGGCGGAAGCTGGCTTGATGATGCGGTTTTATGCACTACTACTGCAAGATCTTCTACTCCGCCGACAGGAAAAGCCGGAACACTGGGGTTTAGAATCTGCAGAAGCATAATATAATTCAGCTTCCAGGGATAAAGAGTTTTTCGTGCATTTTAGAAAAACCGTGCTATAATTTAAATATGAGACGACGGAAAATTCCGATTATTACAAAAAAGATTGTTTCAAGCGTTATTATAACCGGTTTTTTGTTATGTACCGTCATTTCAATTGCCGGTTACTGGAGTTTTACTACTCAATTTAAAAGCCAGTATGATACCTCCATTCTCTCAATCTGCGAAGCAGTCCGCGAAAACCTTAATGCAGACAAACTGACATATTACGGAAAAGAAAAAAAATCAGACAAAG
>JAEEGL012103357.1_pt1 | contig 10333 bp, 12 predicted proteins | sample 9134231 | NCBI WGS metagenome assembly JAEEGL01 (sample SAMN16246548, study PRJNA631951) | gut metagenome | biome: gut microbiome; feature: rumen; material: fiber-attached | host: Bos | place: Iran: Karaj | collected 2018-10
AGCGACAAAGTCGATTACATGGTTATGACTGATACGACAATGATTGATAGGCTTAAGCAGTTTGTCGAGAGCGAAATGCGCTCTTGCTCAATGGATATTGGAGGCATTACACCACTATACGTTTACAGGATGTGGGGAGGAGCCGTGGCTATCGAAGATATTGCCACTGCGATGGAAGAAGTTGGAAGGAAGATGTTATGGACAACAAAGAAATAATAGCTTCACTTGAAAAATTGAATCTATCTTCATATCCGTATGATGAGGTAAAGAGACTGGTAAGCCAATTCCTGCCTAAGATTCTCAGGCTAACTGTTTCTTCTGGTGCTATTATTGAACGGATACGCCCTGATGCGGATGTTTTTGAAAGGCAAGAAGTTTCATATAGACCGGCAAACAAGAATAAAAGGCCACAAAGAGCAACATTGCCTCATAAAACAGCATTCTACGGGACGATATGCCATAATGAAGACCCTCTTTATAAAAACAGACAAATCGCTTTGTTGGAGTCTTCAAAACTGCTTAAAAATGGTAAAAACGCTGAGGGTACTGAACATTATACTATATCTCGCTGGCAAACTAACGATTCATTAAAACTTGCTGTATTTGTTCATGATTCAATATACCCTGATGTAAATAACAATAAGTTATTAAGTATGGCAAAGGATGCATTCCTTAAATATAGGTCATTCTTGGATGATCCTTTGCAGTTTGATGTGTATGAGAAATATGTGACTGAACAGTTTGCGAAACCAGTTGAATCATCGAAGGACTATGAATATATTATTACCGCTACTATAGCTGAAATGCTTATGTATGCAAGTCGAGTCGATGGGGTGATGTATCCATCAGTTCCTTCATTAGGGCAATATGGAATGAATGTGGCATTAAGACCTGACATCGCGGATGCGAAACTTGTACTACGTGAAGTTAATGAGATGGTATATAGCCAGATGAACGGAGAAGGCAGATTTTCATTTCAAAAGAGAGCTATACCAGATGAAATTGATGCTCACGGAATAAAAAAGTGGCATTACGAGAATTACTATGAGTGAGTACGATAGTAGAGCAATAGAGAAACTGGCTGTAATTGAAGTTGAGAGATACTTTCAGTATAGTAAAGTAGTCTCAACATATATAAAGGATGGTGACAAAGAACCATTCTTTGACGGCCATCTTTATCTTTATGCAAGTGGTAAACGAGATAACGAGCACTACACTGGCAGGGTTGCTGCTCAAGTGAAAGGCGAAAATTTTGGCAAGTTTAAGGATGGGGCGTATAGCTACCCAATAGAGATGACGGCTCTGAAAGCATATCTGCACGAAGGTATTGCTTATTTTGTGGTGCAAGAGGTGAAAAAGAAGAAAAAACTGTATTACAAATTGCTGACACCTGTCGAATTACGCTCACTAATAAAAGATAAGGAGGGACAAAAATCGGTGAGCGTGAGATTGAAACAGGCTTACGACCGAGATTTGAGAAAGGTTGAAGTAGATTTGTTGCAGTTCGAGCGCGATTGTAAGAAACAGGTGAGCTATGCAGATGCACCAACTTTTGATTTCAAAGAATGGGAGAAATTGGGCATCCATCAATTCTCAATAGATTTGACAGTCAGGGATAAGAAGATGTCTTTCTTACAAGCTGTAACGACCAAACCTGTCTATCTTTATGCTGATATGCCGGGTGGAGCCAAGATACCTCTTGGTGATGGGCCAGCTAATATTGCCCTGATGAGAGAAGTGGAACAACCAGTGATAGTAGGTGAACGAAAGTTCTATGATAAGATTAAATCCATCATTGAAAACGGAATGCTCACCATTAAGGTAGGCCACTGCTTTTCTATTACTTTAGATCCCAGTGGGAAAAAGAAAAAAGCTTCGATGAATATTAAGCGTGATGCCAAAATGCTGAAAGATGTCATCACTGAAGCTGAGTTTCTGTTGGCATTGAAAGAGAAGAAAGAAATACATATAGGGACTTTGACATTGCCCATACCATTCCCTGATGACAATGATGTAACGAAGGGTATAGAGGTGTATTTGGCTGCCTGGCATAAATTGAATGATGTGCTGGACAAAATGCACTGCAATAAAGACTTGGATATGTCAATGGTAAAGGAGAAGGATGAAAAAACGATTGACATCATCATTGACATGGTTGGGGAGGGTAATGAGCTCAGCTTGAAAAATGCTACCATAGGAATCAATAATATTCATTTAGGGAACTTGAATTTGTGGCTTTTAGTGTATAAGAGCGAGAATGGAAAATACGTCGTTAAGGACTTCTTTGACCATTCGATTGGCTATAAAGCAGTATATAAATACCCTGAAGGTACTCTAAATGAAAGTATATATTCGTGGTTTGACAGGGAAAAGTTGTTGGAGTGTGACAACTTCCCCTATTCCGATGTAATACCGTCGTATGAGGCATTGAAAAACGAAAACCCTCACGTCTATGAGCGGGGTAACTTCTTCTTGTTGGAGTTAATAGCGGCTTACGATAGGACAACGGATGAAGTCAAGAAGGCAGTGATGTATAAGGCTGCGTTGGAAATAAATGAATGGCTAAATAATAATGATGCTCCAGAGAGCAAGACAGTACATCTGTTGAACAGATACCAGATTATTAAACGAAGCTATGGACTTAATGAAAAACAAAAGGCAGAGTTAAAGAAGATACAGATGGAAAATGCTGATGATGCTCATATCGCATACGGCGCTTCGTTGCTCCTTGGTGACAAGCCTGCAGCCGAATATCACTGGAAAAGAATTGATAAAAAGACTCAAAAAGCATACAAGGAACGTATGCCCATATACAAGTTTCATTTGTAATAACCTATTGTGGGCAGGCTCTTTTGCAGGCTTGACCGCAAATGTGTCTGAAGCGTAGGAAACAAAAAAGAGTCCCATCAAACGATGAAACTCTTTTCACGGAGAACGGATAATAGCTTCCATAACTCACGGCAGATCGCTAAGTGCCCTACGAATCTGGTTCATGGCATCGCTGGGGCGGATAACTCCGCGAGTTCCAAGTTCCAAGTTCAAGGTTCCAAATCCAATTTCAGATACGCCTAGGATCTTGGCATCTGGAAAGTGCGAGCGAAGCTCTACGAGCAAACGTATGAGCTGTGCTCTTAGTTCAAGGTTCAATGTTCCTGGTTCAAGAGATCCGTTGAACTTGATTCCAATACTGCACTTGTTGAGGTCTTCTTCTCCACAAGTGGGTTTGGGCATGAAGCTACCGGGCCGGCATACGTTGATGAGTTTGAGGACTGCTCCTGCGCTGTTGATGACGTAGTGGTGTCCGAGGTTAGAAGCATCGTAACGAACAGGAGCACCAGAAGGGGTTTTACTAACTGTGTCATTGACTAAGATATATTTAATGCTACGCATCGCATATAAAGTTTAAAGTTTAACGTTTAAAGACAGTTTAAGGAAGCCCAACCGCCCCTTGCGGAGCGGAAGGGCTGGTGAGAGAGACTAGTGGAGTCCCATGCAGCTGGTAGCACCCAGGGCGGTCAGGATGGCCGTGAGGATGCTGATGAGGGTCTGCAGGATGAACTTCCATAGTGCCTTCTTGGAATTGTCACCTGGCGAGGTGATAGGCTCCACGTCCGGTAGGACAGGCACCTCAGGGTTAGATACTACGTCGGAAACAGACTCGTTGATAGCTTTCTTAAGAAGCTTTCCGAAAATCTTTTGAAATAATTTTTTCATTTTTCAATTGGTTTTAAAATGTGAATTAAATAGTCACACAGATTTCACAGATTTCACTGATAAAGATAGTTTTTTTTATTGATGCTATTTTTCAAGCGACCACGGATCTCCCAGATCTACACAGATAAAGATAGGTGATAGGTATTTTATATTGATGATAAGTTGAGATTATTTTGAGGTACTTCTGAAAGTGTACTTTCAAGATACCTCCAAACAATATCAACCTTTGTTCTTAACAAAGCAATCTTGCAAAGATTGTCATCAATATAAAAGAGTATCCGTTCAATCCGAGTCATCCGTGTTCAAAAGAAATTTATCAACCTTTGCTCAAACAAAGCAATCTTAAGATTGTCATCTGAAAGAGAAAGAATCCGTGGCATCTGTGTCATCTGTGCGACTTTTTATATAGCCCGAACAGTCGGTTGGTTTCAGGCCAGGGTCAAGGTACAGAGTAGCGTCTCTATAACCTTTAACCCTTAACCTATAACCCATTAATCTCCGCTGTCGAAGTCACCAGAGTCGTCACCACCGCCGGTGTTGCCACCGTTTTGGTTTTGGTTTTGGTTTTCGCTACCACCACTTCCAGTGTCAGACCCTCCGCCAGTACCAGAATTATCTGTGTTATCTGTGGTATCTGTGTGACCGGTGTTTGTACCCGTAGTTACCGAGCCATCAGCATTGATAGTGGTCTGGGTGCCGTTCTCAGCTACGATGATGATGACTGTGCGGTCACCAGCCTGAGCGTTGAGGGTGATGGTGTCGGGCCAGGGACCGGTCAGATAGACATCCTGATAGCCACTCTTGGAGGCAATCTTGATAGAGGTAGGATGCTCCTGTGCATAGGCGCTGATAGCCGCCTCCACATCGGTAATGGTGACGTCCTGACCGTTCACATAGAGCTCAGCCAGCGCCTGAAGGGCCTGCGAGAGGGCCTTGTAGTTGAGGCTGAAGTAGCGGTTGCTGGGCGACCCACTCTTGTTGGTGATGGTCTGGCGGATGGTACGCAGGTGATGTTTCATATGCATCTGCACCATCTTGAAGATTGCCTGGCGCGTGCGGGCCTCGGTGGTGTTGTACACGCTGGCAGGCATGTTTGGAGTGGTACGGGCAAAGGTCTTGCCGTTAACTGTGTAATAGGTGATACCATCGATGGTACCGGAACTCTTGCGGCCTATGCCGACTTGTTTAATTTGTGCCATAATTTTAAAAGTTTAATGTTGAAAGTTGAAAGTTTAAAGTCAGTTGCGCTTTGCGCAGTTGAGAGTTTGAAGTGAAAAGTATGGAAGTGTTCAGTTATAGGAAGTTGATAGCATATCAGAAAGCTAAGGAGGTAGTTAAGCGTACTTACCAGCTTCTGAAGAAGTTCCCTGCTGAAGAGCGTTACGCTATGTGCGATCAGCTCAGGCGATCTTCTGTGTCTATTACCTCTAATATTGCAGAGGGTGTTAACCGTTTCTCGGTGAAGGACAAGGTACATTTCATTGAAATTGCCTTTGGTTCCTTGATGGAGGTCTCTTCTCAGTTCGAGGTTGCTGAAGACTTAGGATATATAACCACAAGCGAACGTCTTAGCATGGATGAGCTTGTTACGGAGGTCGCTCGCCTCTTATCTGGGCTACGCAATTCGTATCAAGCTGAAAGCTGATAGCTTTACACTATACACCTTACACTATATACTTTGCGAAGCTTCCTCTGACCTTACACTATACACCATACACTATACACCATACACTATACACTATACACCTTATTCGAGAGCGAGTGCTTGGGCGCGGGTGAGGGCAGCGTAGGAACCATTGGCGAAGGCCTTGGTAAGCTTGCTGCGGTTTTTGCGGCCGGTACGCACGTAGCTCACGTGGATGAAAGAGGGATAAATGATGCACTGATCAAAAGCAATGGCATCATCCGTGATAATCTGGCGGAAGGCACGGATGAGGAGTTCGCGACGCGAGGGTTCCTCATTTTTTGGACCGTTCCAGCCTACATAGAAGTCCGCAGCCTGACCGTTCATGTGCTGGCTCTTGACAGAGTGGTTGACCAGAAGGTGGTTGAGCTGCTTGGTGCGGTAGCCGCTGGTGATGATGATGGGAAGACCCAACGCCTCACGTAGAGGCTCCAGCGTGTGGACGCACAGTGCCTTGAGATTCTCCACCTGTTCGGGAGCCGGCTCATTCTTGATGCCGTGGCTGCGAGCCGTCGCACTCTTGGTGAACTCGTTGAGCGCGAAGTGCGGGGATAATGAAATGTTACTTGTCATTTAATAATGTTTAAAGTTTAATGTTTAGAGTTTAGAGCCTGTTGAACCTGTTCAAAGTCAAAGAATTCATTGTTCAATGTCTCTCGACTCCGTTAATTAACTCGTGAAATCTGAAGGTTATGGGTCTCGTGCTCGTGGCGCTAGCAACCTTGAACTCTTGAACCTTGAACCTTTGAACTGGGAACTCGTTCCCTCTGGATTTCGAGTGCAAAGGTACTGTGTTATATTCGCTTTTTCAATTCTATTGATAGGCGTTGATAAATGGTTGAAATCTCATTGAAATATGGTTGAAAAATAGTAAAAAACATCATGGAAGAAGATAAAAACAAAATCATTTTCAACATCTCTGGCGGTAATAACCAAATACTGCCCAACGCCACAAAGGCAGAGCAGCATTTCTATGGTGACCAGTTTGCCAAAGAAGCTCTGCGCAACGGGGCAACAGCTGAACCGCCCCTCACTGATGATGAGCGGCGGTTAGCTATGTATGTAGAGAAAGAGGAGTCGCTACGCAACTATGTGGCCAGCCTCAAGGCTTGTAAGACAGCCGCTGAGGTGGGGAGGTTTGTTGTCATCATGAGCGAAAATGAACCTCGACTCACGGAAGAACGTATAGTTAAAGAGGAATTTATTGAGAAATTACTTCCTTTCATCACTAATGTTCAAAATGGACGTGGTATAGCCAACCTACGCGCTCAAATAAATAACGCTTTAGCAGAGTATAAGCGAATCCTTAAGAATAGATAGTAACAAAAGGCAAAGAGAAATGGCAGATCATTCGTTTGAAGTAAGCGGAGGTAGCAATCAGATACTGCCTAATGCCAATGAAGCTAACCAATACTTTATTGGAGACTCTGCTATCAAGTTGGCTCACTTGGACCGTCTTCATAGGGAGATAGGTAAGGAGGTGTCAGAACGGACAAAAGAAGCGGTAAAGTATTATCAGACTAAGCTAAAGGGCACGAAGGATGTAGAGGAGAAACTCGCTGATGGTGGTTTTAAACCTTCTGCTATTGCAAAGGCTAAGCGGCTAAAACAATTCTGGGCGCAAGAGGCATTACGTACTTCTAACCATCCTGGAATACAGGAGGAGATATTTCAACTTTATTCACGTATTGTTCAGGAATTTGATGTATATATCATGCCGTTGGTGGAAGATGAGGTTCCTTTAAGGGATATAATGAAAGAGTTGCATGAGAAGATAGTATCACCTATCATGAACATCTATCAGGAGAACGGTTACAGTGATGAAGAACTCCGCTATTCATATGACCATATATATGGTATGATCTATTATCTGACAGGCAACTGCCACCTGAACTGGAAAGATTACGATGATGATAACATATAACCCAGCATTTGACCTCTATCATAGTATTTTCCGTATGGCTCATATCCTGATGAAAATGGATGATGGCAAGCCGTTGGAGATAGACCGTGTGCGTATATGGGACTTTTATATGTTATATCCTGTTCTGTTAAATCACGTTTCGCTGAAGGTTGATGAATCGGAAATCCGTGATGCCCGGAAACTGCTAAAGCTTAAAGAGACTTCATACGACTACAAAGGTGATATCCGCAAACTGTTTGGATGGATTAAGCCCTTCCAGCTTTCTGCCTTAGGCTGTCTGGTATCTTGTGGGATACTGAGCAAAGAGGAGTATGAGACTGGTAATGTGTTGGTGTCTAATTCAATCAAGTTAAAGGCTTTTGTTGAGTCCTCTGGTGATTTGTCTGTTCAAGAAAACAACATACTCAATTTTCTTAGTTTCTTGTTTGACGGTATGCCCTTGACCGGTGTCTATGGGATGAAACACCGTACTAAGTTATTGGAATCTAAATATGATGCATAATACTCTGTTTCTGCAAAGACTGCGTATTGTAACCGAGAGTGGAGAAGTGGCATACGATGAATTGTTTCATCGTGGAGTAAATATCATCCGTGGTCAGAACAGTAGTGGTAAGAGCACCATTGTGCGTTTCATTTTCTTTGTGCTGGGAGGTTATTACACTGACTTTGTGCCTCAGGCTATGAAGTGCCGCTATGTGATGGCAGAGGTATGCATTAATGGGACGGTAATTACCATCCAGCGTTTTATGGAAAAACGTGAAGATGGGAAAGTGAACGGGTATACTCCTATGTTTGTTTACTACGGTCCGATGGAGGAGACTATTGAACACCGCAACCGTTTTGATTGGCAAAAATATCCATACGTAACAACTGATAAAACCTATAGTTTCTCGAACGTACTGTTTGAAATGCTGAATTACCCGCCAATTAAAGCGGACAGCAACATCACCATGCACCAGATTCTGCGTTTGATATACTTGGATCAGGAATCGCCTGTTAACTCGCTGTTTTTCTACGAGCAGTTTGACAAGGAGCTTTATCGTGAGATGGTAGCTAATCTGCTGTTAGGGCTTTACGACCAGAAGTATAGCGATTCCAAACAGGAATTGCGCGATACGGTCAAAGCAATTACAGAGACCAATGTGTCAATCAAGAATGTGGGGGAATTCCTGCAAGACCCGCGTTGCAAGTCCAGCGCTTTTGTCAGAGGGATGATAGACCGCCTGAATGAGGAGATAGCTGGAATTTCGAAGCAGATACAGGAACTGAGAACCCTGGATGTCGAAGAAAACTCTCAGGGATCAGGTATAAAACAGAAACTAGAATATCAACGTATCCTTGAAGAGATTACCAAACTACGTAAGGATAGCAATAGTTTGGAGGTAGAGGTTAAGCACCTTGAAAACGAAATAGAAGATTCTGTTTACTTCATTGAAACGTTGAAAAGGCGTAAGGAAGCCATTAATCGGTCTATCGCCACACGCGACTATTTTGATTCCATGCATCTGGACTTATGCCCAGAATGTCTGACGCCCATATCCCACAATGTTGAAGAGGGACATTGCCCGTTATGCAAGTCACCTATTGACAATACCAAGGGGAAAAGTCAGGCGATGCGAATCCGTCTGGAGTTGGAATTCCAGATTCGTGAATCACTTTCACTAAAAGAAGAGGACGAGCAACTATTGGAGGATAAGAAAGCGCAACTACGTCGTATGAAACGGCAACTTACCGCGACCCAGAAACACTATGATTACGCTGTGGGTAATGTCCTCAGTACTCAGCAGGAGAGGATTGACAAACTCTCGCAGGATAAAGGCTTCAAGGAAGGGGAAATACTCCAGTATCAAACTATGCTGGAACAGGCTGAGAAATATGAACAGTTGCTGGTGGAATTAGATCGCTTGAAAAATCGTGAGGCACAGTTGGAACGTTATATCGCGGCAACGGAGAAAAGAATCAAAATGGAGCGAAAAGCCATAGATAAAGCTGTGTCAGAGTGTGGCATTTATCTGCTCCGTCACGACTTGGGGCGTCAGGAGGACTTTATGAAGGCGCAGGAGTTTGTGATTGACTACAACCAGAACATGGCCTACATATCCGACCAGCGCAACAAACTATCTGCATCCTCTGCATTCTATCTGAAGATGGTGGCAAGGTTTGCGCTATTGTTTGCATCCTTGAAAGTGGATAGCATGATGTATCCAAGGCTGCTGTTCTCCGACAACATGGAGGATAAGGGACTGACTGAAGACCGTGTGGTGAATTTCCAGCGGACTGTAGTAAATTTGCTTAGTGAAGTGCCGCAGGATGATTTCCAACTGATATTTGCTACTTCCATGATTGCACCAGAGTTGGATGATAAAAGGTATACGGTTGGAGATGAATATACAGTCAGCCACAAGAGCTTGCAAAACGTATGAAATAGCCTCTAGCCATACTCCAGGCTCGCTCTAAGCATACTCTAAGCTGCTTCTAGCCATACTCTAGGCTCGCTCTAGGCTTACTCAATGAGTATGGGTAGAGTATGGGTAAAGGGAGAGTGAAGGGAAGATCAATTATGACAAATAGCTTATGACTCAAGACGAGAAGTGGCTGCTGAAATACAATGAAGTGGTTGCGTTCATTGAGAAAAATAAACGAAATCCGTCTAAGCATGATGATGAGGAGCGTGGGCTGTATCTTAATTGGATAAAGCATAATAGGAAACTCTTTGCGGCTGGAGAATTGAAGCCGGAAAGAGTGGAGAAGTTTAAAGAGTTACTGGCGTTGATGGAGGAGAATAAAAGGAAGAATCAATACGCCTGACCTTGCGGGCAGGAAAGACAGAGTGGGCGCACGCCCTGGCGGGCGGACTCTCTGTGCGGGGAGCGGAAGGTTCTGTGGCGCGTAGCGACATTGTGCCTGAAGCGGGGATTATCGGCAAAACGAAAAAAAAGAATAAATACAAAATATGGTTTGGACATACATTATTATCGCAGTGCTGCTGCTGGCAGCGGAGTTGCTTTACT
>JAEEGL012127341.1_pt1 | contig 10333 bp, 14 predicted proteins | sample 9134231 | NCBI WGS metagenome assembly JAEEGL01 (sample SAMN16246548, study PRJNA631951) | gut metagenome | biome: gut microbiome; feature: rumen; material: fiber-attached | host: Bos | place: Iran: Karaj | collected 2018-10
AAACCTCCTCGCTCACGGTGAAGCCGTCATCCAGCACCCGCTTTTCCAGCGCGGTCTGGGCCACAACGCCGCGATCCAGCAGCTGCTGCAGGCGCTCGGTGGTGGGGATCTTCACCTTGATCAGGCCCTTTTCGATGTTTTTGGTATCGATGGGGCGCCGGATGGTCTTCCGGGTCACGGTATCAAAGGCATGATACTGGGCCATGACCGGCAGGTTGTACTCGCTGGACATGGTCTCCCAGTAGGCCAGCAGATTGTCGGTCTTGACATCGCCGAACAGCTGATCCGCCGGCTCACTCTGCCGGGTCACATCGTAGCCGATGTCCAGCAGATCCTTCTTGGGAACAAGCCCGAAAATGTTCTCTTCAAACATGTTTCCGTTCTCCTTTCATCAGGCGGCTTTCGCGGTCACAGTCGCACTGCCGTAGGCGATCGCCTGTCCGGCGACGTTCAGGGCCACCAGGGCCAGCTTCTTGCCGGTCGCGGCGGTAATGTCATCCTCGCCGTCCCAGGCAGTCCAGCCGGAAACGACCTCGCCAGGCAGCACGGTCGCTGCAGCGTCGCCGACCTTATAGCCCCAGCTCTCGCCGCTCTTCAGCGTGTAGCCGGTCACGGTCAGCGCGGTATCGCCCACGGCGGTTCCGGCAGCGGACACAACGGTCAGCTCTTTCAGTCCGTCAATGCTGAAGTCAGGGCGGATCACGCCAGGCGAAGCCTTGCCGGTGATCCCGGACAGCCCTTCAATGGAGCTGCCGGAAGGCAGACGGTCTGTGTAGACCACGCCACGGGTCACAACGCTGCCGGGCATATCTCCCTTGGTAACCTCCACATCCTCATACACGAGGCCTTTCCCCGTGATCAGGGCGCCGGCAGGCACGATCTTGCTGCCGTCCGCCAGGGTAACCGCCTGCGAATGGTTCGCAGGAATGGTCATGGTCTCCCGCAGGCATTCTTCGTCCGCCAGGAAGAATCCGGCGGAGAACCCGCGGCTCGTATTGCTCTGGATAAAGCTCATGGTTCATTGCTCCTTTCTCAGTTCTGCTGTGGTGCAGCTCCAAACCTGGCCTCGTGCATCTTCCGCACGTAGTCCCGGATGCTGCTGTCAGATCCTCCTGGCGCCCCGGCAGGAGGATTGTCCACCTGCTGGCCGCGCTGCCTGGTCTGCACCTTGAAGCCGCCCCACTTCGTGTCAATGTCCTTCTTCAGATCCTCAATTCCGTCCAGCGTGCCGTCATCCTTCAGCTTCATCTTGCTGTAGTCCGTGGCCGCCATGACCGCATCCAGGGTCTTTTCGCTGATCTTTTCCTCGGTCAGCAATTTCTTGTACGCCGCCTTGATCTTGGCGGTTTCGGCATCCTGGGCGACCTGGGCCTTGTAATCCTTCAGATCCTGCTCTGCCTTTTCATACTTGGCCTTCCAGTCCTCGCCTTTTTTCGCCTCGTCCAGGTCCTTCTGCAGCCCGGGCACCTTCTCTGCCTCGGCCTTGTATCTGGTCGCATCCCTCTTCGCCGCGTCCAGATCGTCCTTCAGGGGATCAACGACCCCCCTGTGCAGTTCGACCAGCTTGGTCGCGATATCGTCGGTATACGCCTCGCCCAGAATTTCCCGGATCTCCTGCCGTTTGAATGCCATCTGTATATCCTCCCATTTCTTCGGAGCCAGTTCCTCGGCTCTACGGAGTTTTTTTGATCCCCGGGCGCACTTCTTCGGCCCGGTTTTGATCTTCACCTCACATTTTCGGGAAAAATCAACCCCCCGGAAAGGAAAAAAGTGTCAAAAATGCCGGAAATCATCCCCGTTTTTGTCAAAAATTCATGCAAACAAAAAAAGCGCCGGTTCACCGACGCCTGTTTGCATGACGGATCATGCGTTTTTCAGGACCGTGTCAATGATTTTTTTGTACTCGGCTGTATGATTCTCCGCCGCCGGCCTCAAAAAAGGCTTTGCTGCAACCTTGTTGCCACCCTTTGTGTGGTGGCCCAGCTCCACATACGGCGCATACTCGACATTCGTACCGATCACCTCGGTATTCTCATCATACTGCTGGTGAGTAATGCTGTTTCTCAGCCGTCCGGTATCCACCGGGCAAAGCTTCTTTGCATAACTCTCCGCCTTCCCTCCGATGATCTCCAGCGCCTTCGCCCGTGCCGCCTGCTCTGCAGAAAGCGCTTCCTGCTTATGGCTGATGAATGTGACGCTCATTCTATCACTCCTTCAATGTGCGGAAAGGGCAGGCGCCCTGGTTGTTGATCACATACCCCGGCTTGTGGTCGGGATTCGGAAACATGGAGCAATTCCCTTTGTCATACCTGTTCTGGAAAGGATCATCCCCAATTCCCCACATAATGCAGTCCTTGCACTGCCGGCAGTAATCAGCATGCGTGTTGTCGCTCATGATCTCATCCTTGGAAAACACAGGATCTTTCTTTGCCATTGCTTTGCCCTCCATTACTTCTTCTTTTTGCCGTCCCAGCGCTGCTGGTTGTCCTGATTGATGACTTCCATATCGAAATAAATCGTCCCTGTTCCTTTCCTCTCTATTTTCGTGACCCGGAACTGCGTTCCCTGCTGCAGAAGCGTTTCAAATTCATCCCCAAAGTGAGATTGCTTCTGTTTTCCGTCCCAGCTGTACATATGGCCTCCATAATGGCTGAAAGGCTCCACATACATCATCTTCGTGCCGCTCGGAGCATAAATGTTCATGATGATCGGGTGTGTGCTGAAACCTTTTCCCTTTGCAGATCCCATGCTGGCGAAAGCGTATTCTGTCGGAGTCGATCCCAGCAGCTCCTGCTCCAGCTCCTTTTGAGAACCGTTCCGGAGCAGATCCTGGCTGCATTGGAAGAACATATCCATACCGCCATATCCGCAACCGCGCTGAAGCCACATGTCATGGTCATAAGAGCACTTGTCAATCAGATCCGTCATCGCGTTCATGCGTTTCCCGTTGTTTGCATATCCTGCGTTCAGGTCCGTATTCCCCACGCCCTTATATACGCTCGTTCCATACTCAATCCCGCGCAGCGGCTCATTGTATTTGTGGTAGCTCGTTGTGTATTCCACAATCGCATCCTTCTCCGCCGCCGTGGCCTGGTTCCAGACTTCGCCCGTATGCGGCCTCATGATGCTGTCAACATACTTTTTATCCGTTGACCACAGCGCCTTGTCCTTCCGCTCCTGGCTGTAAGCATCCGGTGTGAAAGGCGTTTTCTTCTCTCCTGCGGTGCTCAGATCCAATCCTGCACCCGTCTGGCCTGCCGTGCCGGTGTTTGTTCCACCAGAAGCCTTGCTGGTCTTCTTGGCCTTCTTTTTGGCCTCTGTGAGATCAGGCGCCGCTGCTGTTCCCTGGTATCCTGTCTGGTTGTAGATATCCTGGACCGCCTGCAGCGCATTATCACGTTTCTCGACAAGTTCACCGCGCTTTTCAAACTCGTTCAGGAGCTTTTTCTTCTTCTCCAGCTCATTAATCTTATCATCCGTTGCCCAGGAAGATCCTGCCGCCTGCGCCTGCTTATACTTCTCAATCTCAGTATCGTAATAGTCCCGTTTCGCCTGAATACCGGCCTTTTTCGCCGGGTAATCCTTCAGCGTAACAGGATCTTTCCAGAGGCCCTCATAAACCTTATCTTCCTTGACTCCGGCCTTAACCACAGCCTTTTGCGCTTCAGCCAGCTGATACTTCGCCGCGTTCAGCTCGTTCAGCTTGCTCCCGGCCTTCGCTGTTTTCCATTCGCCATAGCTCATGTCTGTGATCAGGCTGCTTTCGCGGTGAAAGACTTTTTTCTCCTTCCCGTCAGCATCCTTCTCTGTCGTGTAATACTCATCGTATGAAATCCGCTGATCAGCTGTCGGATCGTTCGGAAAACCATCGTAATCATAGGTCAGCGTACAGCGGCAGTTATAAAGGTTTGCCGGAACAGATCCCTTGCTGCTCATGTCTCCCGGAAACTTGATCGGCCCGAAAGCGCTCTGGAAGTCCTCATCAACACCAACCGCCTGCCCGTCCAGCTTCCCGTGCGCGTCACGTGTCCGGCTGTCCAGGGTCGCCAGCCACACCTTTTTGCACTTGATCCCCATTCCGGCAGCATGCTGCAGCATTTCCTGCCTTCCTGCGTTCTGCGCGCTTGTCATGGCCGTTCGCGCATACCTGGTCATGGCTTTCATGTTCGTTTCGCCTGTTTGCACAGCGATCCGCCTGGCAAGCTTCGGAATGCTGTCGCCCTGAATCACGGCCTGGGCAACCGCGCTGGCAATGACCTTCTGATTCCAGGCCTGATCTTTCTTTCCGTTCACCTCTTTGCTCGGCAAAAGCTCAGGCTTATCCTTGATCAGCCTCTCCGCTGTGTACTCATCATAAACGGAAAAGGACAGATTCATCTTTGTATCCTGCGTCAGCTGGTAGCTCTGCCAGTTTGCGTTCTCTGCGAACACATGCAGCTGCTCCCCGTTGATCAATCCCATGGCTTTCTGGTTCGCATTCAGCATGACCCCGGTCAGCTGATCAACCTTCTGGTTCAGGATACCTTTCTGCAAGGTCATTTGCTTCAGATGCTCATATTCATCAACTGTAATCGTTCCGTCCAGGACCTTCTTGTTCAGCTCGTCCATCTCTGGACCGTATGCCTTCAGGAACTCGTTCAGCTTTCCCTGCATCTCCTTGGACGCATCGCCATAGATATCCTTGAACTCTTTCCCCAGGTCAATGATTGCCTGATCCGTTGCCAGCGTTCCAGGATCGCACCCAATCTCATTCTGGATCTCTGAAACCTTTTTTCCGTCCTTATACGCCTTGTCCAGCTTGTCCGCCAGCGTTGCCCATTCGGTATCCGTGATCAGCCCGGCAGCGTTCTTTTTCTCCAGCGCTTTGACCAGCTCCGTATATTCGTCCTTGGTCATGCCGGATGCCCCGGATGATCCGATAGCCGCCACAGCATCCGAATAACTCGCTTTTTTGTTGTACATCTCCTGAAGTTTGTCCATTTGATCCAGATACTCAAGAGATGTGATTTTCTTCTCGTTCAGTTGTTTGACCAGGATGCTTTCCAGCTGGATCAGCTGATCCATGGACATTGCGCCGGCAGAGTTGGTTGTTGCTTTGGCTGAAGATGCGGAGGATTTTCCCTGCAGAGTCATGCTCTTGAAGGCATTGCTGATCTGCTTTACAACCTTTTCGTATTCTGCCTGCGAGATTTTCCCATCCGTGAACTGGCCTGTCATCTCGTCCTGGATCTTGTCCAGCTCCAGCTCATACTCCGCCTGAGTCCATCCTCCAGCAGTCGCTTTCTTCTTCAGCGCGGCAATATACTTGTCAAGGGTTTTCGGCGTCATCAGGCCTCACCGTCCTGATCCTCGTCCTCTTCTTCCTCTTCCTCAAACCGGCCTGTTTGCATATCGTCAAACCGGCTGAAGCTCTCTCCGTCCTTCCGGGCCAGAATATCGTCCACCTCATCCACGCTGATAAACGGAAGCTTTTCCAGAATCGTCTGATCGTCCAGCCAGTTTGCGGCTGTAACAACCATGTCCGTCTGCTCCTTCTGGTTGCTGACCCGGTTACGCTTGAAAATCGGCGTTGTCCCTTCCGTTACGCCCATCATTTCCAGGATCGCCTGTATAAAATCGATGATCTCATACTCAAAATCATCCGCTTCCTCATCCATGGGCCAATACCCGGCATCAATGTGGTCATTTGTGGCACCAGCCTCGATCGTATGCACGTCAAATCCGCCGTATTTCTCATACATCTTGTTGCGCAGACGATCCAGGCACTTTTCCCTGGCCTCATACGGAATATCCTGTGTGAATCCCTGGATATTGCTGTTCTCCCCATCAATAACGGCCATGTGCTGGAGAATCAGCCTGTCCAGCAGCTGGCGCTTGTCGCTCTCGGTCATACCCATGGCCCCGGAAATCAGCCAATACACCTGCGGAATATCATGGATATCGTTGACAAAGCCACTCAGGACCATATCCATTGCATCGATCACATCACGCAGCCGGTCCAGCGCGCTGTTCCTCATTTCCCCAGAGTAAAGCGGGAAAATCGGCAACCTGGTCAGGTTCTCAGATCCGACCACTTCCTCGCCAAAGGCCTCGCTTGTTTGCACCGTTTCGATGTACGGCTTCAGATCCCCCTCCTGCTTCAGAGCAGAAAGACTGTACTCATCCGATGCCGTCCGATACCGGATATACCCGTTTTCCAGGTACAGCACCGCCGTGATTGGCCTTTTGCCCCAGTCCAGGCTCCAGAACCGCACACCGCCGCGCAGATCTCCCGTTTCCTCGTCATACAGCGGCAGGAATTCCGTTTTCTTGAACAGCGTATACTGCCATTCCGGCTTCCTCCGGCCCATATGCACATACAGATAAGCCGCACTGTTTGACAGCGCCCAATACGCTGTCCGCTTCAGCGCCCGGTCGAACTTATCCCCAAGTAACTCCTTCACCGGGTCCACAAAAACGGTTTTCCCATCCTTGATCTCCTTATGCCGTCCAGGAAAGCTGACGCCATTCCCCAGGGAATAACTGCAGCGGTCCGTCACCAGCCGGTGAATCGTGTTGTCCTGGATCTTCATGTTACTGGCCGTAAAATCCGGCTCAGGCAATCCAGCCATATTGTAGATCACCCGAACAGTCTGCTGGATTGACGTATTCCGGCCTGCCATGTATTCCTGCTCATCCAGTGCCTTCTTGAACTCATCGCTGTTCCGGTAGCTGACCAGTGCGGCCTGCAGCCACGCAGTTTTGTCTGTTGCCCGTTCATAATCCTGGTATGTGATCAATTTTCTTCACCTTCCTCATCTTTTGCATCCTGCTCTTCCGAAGGAACCATGACCTCAGCATCCCACGGCATCGTCCTCCACAGTCTTCTTTCCAGATCATCCTCAGTTGGCATATTTGCCCCTTTCCCGCCGTGCAAACGGCGACTGATAGTCCTCTCCTGACTGCCGGTCGTATATTCTGCACACACAGGCCGCAGAGTCCGGCGCGTCATCGTGTTCCGCGTCCTCTGTGTAGCTCAGAATCTGGTTGATGTAATCCGTGTCTGTGCCCTCAAGCCATTCGATGTCCTTCCACCATTTGCGCAGGAAGGTGCTGATCTTCACATACTTGTTCTCCTTCTCCGTGTACGGCGTTGCCGGCTGGCCCCGGTTCGCGATCTCCCGGGCCAGGTACCCCTTGTCCGCGTTCTTTTCGCACCAGACAGACCCGCACATCAGCCGCCGCGTTTCCGAAATGCAGAAGTCCAGCACAGTATCCACGTGCTTCCGCCACATCCGGCCGTACAGGTAGATCTTCCCGCCGATCTTCCTCCCGCATGTGAAGGCCGTGTAATCCTCGCCGTCGTAGGCCGCGTCTATGTGCGCGACTCCGTCCCGGAAAAGATCCTCCGGAGCCGCGTCCTCCCGCTTCAGAATCTCCCGCACCCGCTCCGCCGTGATGAACACCGGCGGGTCTTTGAACAGCGCATCCTCTGCCGCTATATGCACCAGCTCATAGTTCGCGGCGAACAGTGAAGGCGCCATGCTCTGCCGAAGCGCTTCGATCTCCTCCTTGCTCAGCATCCCGGTCGAATAGCAGTCATACTTTTCCGCCTCCGGCATCAGCATGAAAGCATCCTCCTTGTGCCAGGGCGTACCCGTGTTGATGATCCGTCCGCCTGGATTGCGGATGTTCAGAAGCTCCTGGTAGATCAGCTTCGTCCGCTCCCGCTCGGCCTTGCTCTTCCGGTCCTTCATGTTGACAATGTCGTCCGTGAAAATGAAGTCGAAGTGCTTACCGGTAATGGAACCGCCAATACCCATGCCGACCAGCTGACTCGTCCCCCTGGCGTCCGTGGTCAGGTTGGTACTGATCTCCATCGCGTTATCCGCCGTCAGCTTCAGCTGCACCCCGTAGATCACCTGGACAAAGTACGCCACCTGCGGTGCCTGGAGAATCTTGCGCACCTGGTTAATGATCTCCTTGACATCATCGTCCGTCTTCCGTGCAAACAGCGTCCGCTTGTTCGGCAGCAGGATCAGGATCAGCACCAGAACAATAGACAGGCACGTGGTTTTGTAGGCGCCGCGGTGCCCCTGGAGCGTCATGTCCGGCGCCGTGATGTCCAGCATCTTCCGCATCCATTTCCCGTGCAGCTCCTTCAGCTTCGTAAACCCGACCATCCGTCCAAACTTCTCCGGGTGCCTCGTCAGGAACCGCACCGCCTCAGTCCTGGTCATTCCGTTTCTCCCTCATGTCCTGCATCCGCAGGTTCGTTACCTCGCTGATCCAGCGCTTCCTGTCTGCCTTTGATGCAAACGCCGCCTGGATCTTGTCCGCGATACGCGTCAAGGCTGCTTTGTATCGCTTTTTGTAGATCCTCTTCGTTAATCCTGCAGGCATGGGCACCAAACTCCTTTGCACATTCGCTGCAAATCCAGTCCTCCGTCGGATCATACGGCTTCGCCACCGGTATGATCTTTCCACAAAGTCTACATGGCTGCATTTTGTCCTCCTGTTTGCATCACTGCTGCGCGAACGTCTGTGCGTCCGCCTTGATGAAAACGCTGTACTCCACATCGCAAAACCGGACGGCCGCGTTGAACTCCCGGCTGCCGGTGTGTTTCGCAACCGCGTCATAGATCGCCTCTGCGATCCCCCTCATCACCCTGTCCGGGTTGTCACTGTCGATCTTCACCCGCACCGGCATGTGATATGTCCTCTCCATTCTGCCCTCCTGTTTGCATCACCAGAAAACACCATTGTTCCGTACAGAACCTTCATACCGCTTGTATTTGCACCGTGGGCAGATGTAGTACCCAGCCTGCAAACCAAAATCATCCGGCTTCTCATATCGAAGCTGTGTCCGGCAAGAAGGGCACAGATCCCGCCTCGGCCCTCCTAACTTCGGTTTTCCTTTTCTTCTCATTTTGCCCTCCTGTTTGCATGAAAACCGGATGCGGATCGCTGTCCTGGCTTAATCCGGTAAAATAGCAAGCCCCCCGCCAACGCCTGCCGTCCCGCCGATCCGGGAAAGGGCTGTCAATCTCTCCCGAAAAGGACTACTCCGATATATTTAGTCATCTTCTTGACAATCGTTTCACCGACATTCGCACAAATCCGCTGCAGTCTGCCGGGTACCGGCTGACAGGAATAAACACATACCGCCCGACGCAGTCACGGATCACAAGGTACTTCATCGATATCCATCTCCCTCATGATCTTCTTCTGCTCATCAAACGCTGTTTGCATGATCTCCAGCTGTCTGTCGCTCTTATCAATCATAATCCGCTGTTTTCTGAGATACCTTTCAGCCCTATGCTTTGCTTTCTGATACCTTGCTTCCAGCATCCAGAACCTTATCGCGTTATTCATCCCCGGCCTCCTTCACCATTTCCTCGACCTCGGCGATCACGGCCGGCTCAACCTCGCTGACCATGACCTTGTCCACCGGCTTGAATCCTGCCGTGTCCCTCATCAGCTCCCAGAAGCGCGGGTTCCCCTTTGCAAGCTCCTTCACCGCCACCCGAACCATCATCTGGCCTCCGGTGATCTTCTCGCCGTCCTTGCCGGTTGCAACTTCTTCCTCCATCCACAACTGGCAGAGCTTCCTCAGGTCACCCTTTTCCTTCCTGGCAATCCCGGACAGTTTCCCGGCCTCCTTCGCCCGTTCTCCGCCCGTTTGGAACCGCTGTGCCTTGCTCGCTGGGCTGTCAGGAACAGGCTGGCCGTTAATCGGCGAAACAAAGCGCCCTTTTTCGTCCCTTTTTGCCGGTTTCCGGCCCTTCTTCTCCGCCTTTGGCATTTATCCCACCTCTTGCCGCGTAGCCGCCTGAAAGCGGTCGTACTGTGCCAACTGGGCCAGCATCCGCTTCAGGTGTTTCCGCAGATCTCTCCTGTGCACCGGACCGGCGAACATGATCGCCTTCTTCGTGATGTCGATCTTCTCGATCAGCTCATCCCTGGTCATCGTTTGCCCTCCGTTTTCGTATGATTTCGTACTCATACCTGTCTTTCGCCGGCACCATCGCGACCATGTGGTCCGGATTTGCGTCCTGCCAGAGGTTCAGCAGCATCAGGATCGCCGCCATGGTTTCGTCATCCGGGCAAAGCCGGATCTTGATCGTAAACTTATCACTCGCCATCGTTTGCCCTCCTGTTCCATGCTCTCACGGCCTGCTCTTCCGTCAGATACATAGGCGTCAGTTTCCATACATATCCCGGGCATCCGCTGCCCCAGCTGCCTTCGCACCCGACCACCCAGGAGAATTCCCCGGACCATGGAATGAAAGCCAGGTGTGTTTCTGCTTCTTCTCCGCAGAACGGGCACGGTTTCAGCTCTGTTTGCATGACT
>JAEEGL012590487.1_pt1 | contig 10333 bp, 14 predicted proteins | sample 9134231 | NCBI WGS metagenome assembly JAEEGL01 (sample SAMN16246548, study PRJNA631951) | gut metagenome | biome: gut microbiome; feature: rumen; material: fiber-attached | host: Bos | place: Iran: Karaj | collected 2018-10
CTAATTTTCCTTCTGCTATTTCATCTAGATCAGTTTCCATATCTCTTGTATAATCTGTGTTTATTAAGTCTCCAAAGAATTCTTGTAATTTATCAGTTGATTCTACACCCATTTTAGTTGGAACAAATTTTTTATCTTCAACATCTACATAATCTCTTGATTTTATAGTATCAATTATAGTTGCATATGTCGATGGTCTACCTATTCCCAATTCTTCTAATTCTTTTATTAATTTTGCTTCTGTGTATCTTGATGGAGGTTTTGTAAAATGCTGACTACAATCAACATTATTTGTTAAAGCAACTTCATTATCTCCAATTTCAGGTAATATTTTATCTTCACTTGCTTCATAATCCTTATATACTTTTAAATATCCTTCAAATAATAGAACACTACCAGTTGTTTTAAATTTATAATCATTATTATCAAAAATAATAGTAGTTTGATTAACAGTAGCATCTGCCATTAAACTAGCTAGAGTTCTCTTATAAATTAAACTATATAACTTAAATTCATCTCCACTTAAATATTGTTTAATTTTAGCAGGTTCTCTAAATACACTTGTAGGACGAATTGCTTCATGAGCATCTTGAACATTTTCTTTTTTCTTTGCTTGTTTCACATATCCTTTGTATTCTTTACCATAATTATCTTCAATATATTTCATAGCAGGTCTTACAAAGTCATCTGATAAACGAATAGAATCTGTTCTCATATAAGTAATTAATCCGACAGTTTCATCTCCCAAATCAATACCTTCATATAACTTTTGAGCAATACTCATAGTCTTACGAGCAGGAAAACCTAATTTCGTAGAAGCTTCTTGTTGTAGAGTTGAAGTAATAAAAGGAAATTTACTCTTACGTGCTTTTTCTTTCTTTTCAACAGATTCTACAGTATATTCTTTTCCTAAATGATCTAATACATAATTTGCTTCTTCTTCATTATGTAATTCAATATCATCTTCCTTATATTTAAATAATTCAGCTTCATATTCAGGAAATATTGCAACTATCTTCCAATACTCTTCTGGAATAAAAGCTGCTATTTCTCTTTCACGATCAACAATTAATTTTAAAGCAACACTTTGTACTCTACCAGCACTCTTTGCTCCTATTTTTCTTTGTAATAATTTACTAAGTCTAAATCCAATAATACGATCTAAAATTCTACGTGTTTCTTGAGACTTTACTAAATTATCATCAATAACAGTAGGATTTTGAATGGCTTCTATAACTTTATCATGAGTAATTTCATTAAATAATACTCTCTTATATTGATTATCTTTAATACCTAAAGTATCTTTTAAATGCCAAGCAATAGCTTCTCCCTCACGATCAGGGTCGCTTGCTAAATAAATCATGTCACTTTCTTTGACATCTTTTTTCAAATCTTTAATAACATTTCCTTTTCCTTTAATAGGAATATAACTAGGTTTAAAATTATTCTCAACATCTACTCCTAAACCATAAGCTCCAGTAGTAGCTAAATCTCGAATATGACCTTTAGAAGAAACAACTTTATAATCTCCTCCTAAATATTTTCCAATTGTTTTACTTTTACTAGGACTTTCCACTATCACTAAATTTTTAGGCATACAATCCCTCCAGTCATTAATAACTTATACAAATGATTTTTATTTTTGTCAATACAATTTTTAATAATGTTTTTTTATTTACAAACAAAAAAAGAAACAAATATATATAAATATATTTCCTCTTTTTTATTTTACACTCTTTCTTTCAAGATAATCCTTTACAGGACCATAACTTCTTCTATGTTCAGGTATAATTCCATACTCTTCAATAGCACTTAAATGTTTCTTTGTAGGATACCCAACATTATGTTTAAAATCATACATTGGATACTTTTGATCCAATTCATATAACATATGATCTCTTGTTACTTTTGCAAGAACAGAAGCAGCACTAATCGTAATACTTCTAAGATCCCCTTTAATAATAGGAGTAACTGGAATATCTAAATCTAATTTCATAGCATCTGTTAAAACAGCTTCTGGTCTTGGATTACATTTTTCAATAGCTTGAATCATAGCTTCCTTTGTTGCTTGATAAATGTTAATTTCATCAATTCTTTTTTCATCAACAATTCCAATTCCATACGTAATTGCTTGTTTTTTTATTTCTTCAAAAAAGAATTCTCTCTTCTTCTCACTTAATTTTTTACTATCTGTAAGTCCCTCTAAATGAAACTCTTCAGGTAAAACACAACAAGCAGCTACTACTGGTCCAACAAGTGGTCCTCTACCAACTTCATCTACTCCACCAATCAAAGTATAACCACTATTTCTTAATTCTCTTTCAAATTGATAAGTATCTTTTAAATCCTCTTCTGTAATAATCGTTTTTCCCATATTTTTCACCACTCTTAAGTATGTGCTTCTAACAAAACAATTTCAATTCTACTATAAGATCCATAAGATAAATAAGCATTATTCTTAATTATTTTATTTGCTTTTACATCATAATCAAATGCTCTTGAATAATCAACAATATTATCATTTTCATCGTAATATAATAAACCCCATTCAATTTCCAATCTATCTTTCGTATCAGCATTAACCTTATATTGAATCGTACCCTTTTTTTCATTAAAAGAAATTAATTCAACATTATCATAATATGAAACTATACTACTAGTATAAGATGGAACAGCAACAATTCTATAAGTTTCATATATTTTTCGAAGTTCATCATTTAAATAAACAATACCATATGATTTCTTACCAGCTTCTACATATCCTATATATTGATCTTCCATAGTAATCGTTTCATTGTTCTCATCTAAAAATTCTATATAGGTTTTAATAGATGCTCCACATTCATTAAGATTTGTCACTTCCACCAATAAATTTCCATCTGCTAATATATATCCTTTTGATGATACATACTTCATCATTTCTAAATTAAACTTATCCTGATTCTCATTATAATATTCATTAATTACATCTTTATCTGTCTTCTTCTTTTCTTTTAAAGAATTAGATTTGGAATCTTTATAAAAAAATCCAAAAATAGCAAACAATATAATAATTCCAACAATAATTAAAACATATTTAAAAGTTTTATTCATAAATCATTCACCTAATACAATATTACTAATAATTATTTTTTTACGCAAGAAAAAAGAATTGCTAATAAACAATTCTTTTAATTTTTTCTTTTCTTTCTTGTTCAAATGCTTGATAGTAAGGAACAGCATGCTCTGGAACAATCATTCTTCTTTTGGCATAAGCACCACGAATAATAGACAATAAATCTTCATCCAAATAAGACTCTAACAAATCTTTAAATTCCGGATAATCATGAGCCAACTTTCTACATTCTTCAATCGTTCTTAATTTATATAAATCCCCATGACATACATCTTCTTTAGCCATATTAGAAGAATTAACAGAATACTGAAAATCATATAATGGAGCAAGTCTAATATTATGTTCCTTATCTTCTTCAAATTCATAATTAAAAGCAAATCGATCTGTTTGTCCCATATAAATATCTAAAGCAAGCATTTGTAACATATCCGTACATAATTCTTTTCTGTTTTTTTCATCTTTTGCTTTCTCAAGCATTCCTTCAAATAATCCATCACCATATTGTTTAAATCCATATTGAACAACAGATTTATATTCACAATTTGGTTTATGAAAACTTCTAGAAGCAATTTGAATATCATAAAACATTTCTTTAGCATCTTTATAAGGAACAGTAACTTTTGTATTATGAAATCCTAACCCAAACAAAAAATAATGAGCACAACGAATCTTTTTGATAAGACATAACTCTTCCCCAATAAATTCTGATGGATTAAATTTCTTAACATATAATTTGTTTTTTTCACTTAACTTTGGAAATAAATCAATAATTGATTTTCTATCTACTCCTATATAAATAGGAGTATCCCCTGTTAAGCATTCTTCTAAATGCATCATATTTATCTGTCAAAAGTAATTTTTCCAAATGCATTATTCTTAAGATCTTGAATAATAATTCTTGATACTTTTTCATAATCCACTATTCCACCTTTTGACAAAGCCCCCCTCTTTTTGCCAATTGTTTCATAGGCCTCTACAAAATCATCATCTAATTCTGTAATATCATATTTTTCTTTTAACTTTTCTGGATAATACTCATATAATTTTTTTAAAATATAACAAGCAATATCATCTATATTTAGAATTTCTTCTTTGATAGAAGATAAAGCTGCTAAAGTATGAGCAACTTCTTGATCTTCCATTTTAGGATATAAAATTCCAGGAGTATCTAATAACTCTATATCAGAGTTTATTCTTATCCAGGATAAGCTCTTTGTAAATCCAGGAGTATTTCCAACTCCAACAGATTTTTTACCTACTAGTCGATTAATTAAAGTACTCTTTCCAACATTAGGAGCACCAATAATTAATACTCTAGCAGTTCTTTCCTTAAGACCTTTCTTTATTCTTTCTTCATTAATAGGTTTCATTAAATTCTTCGTGATTTGAATCAACTCAGATACAGATCCACCCATCAAATCTAAAGTGACGATATTATAACACTTTTCTCTTAATTTTTCAAGTATACGATCGGTTTCTGTTTTATCACATAAATCATATTTTGTAACAACCAAAACTCTTGGTTTATTTCCGATAATCTCATCAATATCCACAACTCTAGAAGATAATGGCATTCTAGCATCCACAACTTCATAAACAATATCTATTAAATTTAATTGTTCCTTAATTTCTCTTTTAGTCTTTGCCATATGTCCTGGAAACCAGTTTATATTAGTTTTGTTTTCATTCATGAGAATCATCTCCTTTACTTTTTATATGTTTTTTCTAAAAATATACGTTTTTCAAATCCACCACGTTTCAATCTCTTTTGTTTTGCGACTTCAACAACATCATCTAATTTTTTACCATTTAATTCAGCAATAGACTTCAATATTTCTAATACGTCTGCAAGTTCTTCGATAGTCTCATCAGAAGTTTTAGAACTTATAACTTCATTTGCCTCTTCTAAAAGTTTTTTATATAATTCAGTTCTATATTCATCTTTTTCTAATACTCTTGTTATAGATTCTTCACCATTACCTTCAATTATATCTGGTATATTATCTCTGACTAGTTTATTGAATTCTCTTTCCATTATTTCACCACTTTCTATTGACATAAATTATGTTTCAAAACAATTGTCGGCATATTACAAGCCAGTACTCTAATTTCTCTCAAAAGCGAGTATATTATAACCTAATTATTCAATTTTTTCTTTTTTTATTAAAACTTCCCATTAAGTAAAAATCTCCATTTTATAAGGTTTTAAGTGAAGTGTGTCATAAATACAAGCTAACTATTTTATATTAGTTTTATTTTCATTCATTTTAATCAACTTCATCATTTAATTATTGAATATATGCACAAATCCTGCACTATATCATCTTTATCTTTATAACGATTCTTAAGTGTTGCTTCAAGAGTTAAACCACATTTTTCTGCAACTCTTATACTACCAATATTATTACTTGGCAGTACTGCTTCAATAACATTATAATCACATTCATTTAATAAGTACTTTATTACTTCCTTAAGTGCTTCAGTTGTTAAACCTTTATTCCAATATTTACTTGAAATGCTATAACCAATTTCTACACATTTATACTTGTAACTACTATCTGCACTTATCATTCCTATAACTTGATGATTTTCTTTTAATTCAACACCCCACTCTAGTCCACCTTTTCATATTTAGAAATCCAGTTGTTAATAAATTTTAGAGTTACATCTTTGTTTTCATGAGTTTTAAAAGTTAAAAACTTTGTTGTTTTAATATCACTACCCCAGTTATTAAATAAGTCATCTAAATCATCTAAAGTTACTTTCCTTAAAATCAATCTATCAGTAACTAAATCTTTCACAATTTCACCTCTATTTTAAATAATATCTTTTAGCTTAAGCAATTCTTCTTTGTTCTTCTTAGGTTCCTTTAAAATAATTGCATCTTTATTATATAATGCTTTAATTTTATCTTTAGCATTATTAGCTTTACCACTAGCACTATATAATACAAATTCTACATTCTTATCATTTAAATCAACTACATCTAATACACCATTAATTGGAGCACTAATTCTATCATTCCAAATTGGTGAACCTATAACTATTTTTTCATAAGAAGATATATCATTATCAAAATTAATAAGTTTATCTTTTTTATTAAATGATGATCTATATCCACCTACCATCATTAGCATAAGCATATTTTTAGGATATTTAGTTTTACTAATTACCTTTCTAATTTCATATCCATCATTTTTAAACTCTTCAGCAACAATATCACCATTATTGCTTATACTAAAATATATAAATATTTTTTTCATAAACTATTCTCCTCTAACGAAATAATTTTCAAAATCTTTATAATTAACTTTAATTACTCTTTTTGGTTCTAAATCATGATAACATCTATATTGAGTAGTAAACTGATGATCATCTTTAATCATATCTTCTTCTTTATTAAAAATATAAATATATCCATATAAATCTTCAGGTAAATTATCTACTTCAAATATCATAGCCGGCAATTCCCCATTGTTGTTAATTGAAAACAAATAACGTTCATTTATTTCTTTCAATCTTCTACTGAACGCATAAGCTGCTGCTGTATAAATTGAACTAGTTAAAAATATTGTATTATCTTCATTATTTTTATTTTCATCATCAGTAGATTGTCTACATTCTAATTTATCTATTTCATGAGCAGTACCATGAAATAAATATTTTGGATTAAATACATCTTGATTCTTATACTCTTCTAATTCAGTCATAATAATAACTCCTTTTTTAGATGAATATTCTTTTAACACATAAATAATATTCTATTTCTCATAAAAACCTCATCAATTCTATTTTGGTATTCCATATCTAGCTAAATGGCCATTTTTATAATTAATATCATCTGTAACATCTTTAATAACCCACTTAGGGTCTTTATAGTTATCACTTTCTTTTTTAGTACTAAATTCAATTTCCATATATGCTAGACCATCTAAATCATCATGAAATATATCTATCGCTATCAATTGTCCTCCATCATAGAATTGATATCTTGTTTTATGAATTGTATTTCCTTCTTGTTTTATTATCAAATTATCATATTGTTCTTTAGTTATATCTATATTAACTTCATCTCTAATTAAACCATCTTTAGTCATATTAGTTTTCATAGTATATTCATAAGATTCCCCATTATTATAATCTCTTACTCTCATCTCAGGATCAAAACATAAATAAGTTTGTTTTATATCATAAACTTTTACATTATCTCCTCTTAAATTATAAGGGATTTTATCTTTATTTAATAACCATTTTCTTTCTATCTCTTTATCATCAGATAATACACTTTTTAATCTTAAATCATACATTACTGATTCATATATTTTAAATCCCGCATAACATAAAGCTATAACACACAAAACTAATAATATACTAAGAATTATTACAATTACTCTCTTCTTCATATTTTCCCCTCTATTTAGATTCCTTAAACTTATAATATTTTAATATTAAATAATCAACAAAAATCAATAGTAATAAATCAATAACTGTCCCTATATAAACTACTATACTTTGAATAGATGTAAAAATATATAAGGACCAACTTATTAAAGCAATCACCTGTATAGTAATCATTCCCAAACTATAGTCATTACTTGATTTTGTTTTAATTAATTTTTTTATTTGAGGAACAATCTCAACATAACTTAAAATATAATAAATAGTACAAAATATTGCCATATTAATTACCTCTATTTTGATTTTTAAATAAATCTACTACTACTTCAGGAATAACTTCATATCTAATTTTATGCTTATATTCTATTTCTTCTTCTGTTCTTCCGCTATATAAAGACTTACTTAATACAGTATTATCAGATACACATAATAAAGCAGTTGTATTAATCTTTAGCACTTCATTACATTTAAATAAATTAGCTGTTTCCATTTCAATCGTTTTAACACCTGTCTCCAATATTCTATCTATATGATAAAACTGAGCAAATACAGTATCAATACTATAATTAGGTACATGATGATACCTAATATTTTTTTCTTTTAAAATATCAATTAACTTATCTGTAAACTCTTTAGTAGGATACTCTTTTTTCCATAATTCATCTTCTAAATCTTTATTAAGATACCTTGAAGCTCCATCACCACAAACACTATATTTAGGAACAACAATATCTCCTATTTTAATATTCTCATCTAAAGAACCAACTGCTCCTAAAAATAATAGATTCTTACAATTAGTAACACCTAAACAAAGAATATAATCCATTAATCCTGCTGCGCCAACTCTTTTCATTTGAATATATGAAAATGAAATATCATCTCGATAAAAATTAAACAATATATCAGAAACCTGTTCTACTTCAAATCCTAAATCATCAAATATTGTATGTTCCCATAAAGGAGCAATCACAACATTTTCTAAGATTTTCTCATACTTTTTTCTCTTTATAATATCTTCTGGAGTAGTACCAAATCTTAAATGCCCTTCTAATAAATCTTCATAAGTCATTATTTCACTTCCTTTTTATAATATTCATAGTAAACTTCTAAAAACAATACACTATAAATATGACTAAAGATAAAATAGTTGTTTCAATAAAAAACCAATAATAAATCTTTTTATTAGAATTTCTCATATAGAATAATGAAAATAACAAACCTAAAAGTAATATTAAACCAGCTACTATAACTGGATATAATAAACTAATAGATGGATCAGATATAATTGGTCGTAAATTAGCATAATTTTTAACAATACCAGTTATTATAATAGCTAAATAACCAACTAGATAAGCAACATAACCTATATATGCCCTTTGATGTATAGTAATTAAACCAAAAACTAGAAAATATTGTCCAAAAACATACATTGTAATCGATGGAATAATCATACCTATTAACGAAATAACAAACCAAGCCATAAAAACATTTGTAATTATTTTATTTTTCAAATTCGTCTCAGTATAATTCATATTTATTCTCCCTTTAACATTATTTCTTTTTATAAACTTTCATGGTATATAAGTCTAATGATTTATCACTTTTATCGTACAAAGTATCATCAATAATAGGTACCATATGATAATAATCACCTTTATCCCAACAAAATACTGCATAAGAATCATCATCTAACTCTAAATCATTAATTTTAATATCTTTTCCATATTCAATCGGATATGTTTCATTTCTATTCATATATTCTTCAAACACTTCAATATCATTAAAACTATCACAATTTAATTCTTTAGCAAGATCAACTAATTCATTAAAAACATCATCATATTCTTTATTATATAATTTACAAAAACTTCTAATTACACAATTACTTTTACCATTACTACCACTAATATTATAATTTTCATATTTCATTTCTTTTTACCTCACTATATTATTTATTTGTACCCCTATCATTTAATACCATTGTATTTTCATTTTCTTGATTCTAAAACACCTACCTTTTTATTATTTTTCCATTTTTATCTAAATATGCATTAATACTCCAACTATTAATGTCATTAATAACTCTTTGTTTCTCATTTCCTGTTAATAGTTTTGTAGAACAATTCTCTTGTAATGCAGGAATCATATAGTATTCCATAGAACCATCATCATTTAATATAACTTTATATAAAGCAGTATCAACTTTTAAATCATTAAATAAGAAATTACCCAAATTATAAATAATTGGCTTATCTTTATATATTTCTACACCTTGTAATGTATGAGCATGATGTCCAACTACCATAGAAGCTCCAGCATCAATATATTTCTTAGCACTACTAACTTGTTCACTTTCTAACTCATGAGAATCTTCTCTACCAAAATGAATAACTGGAATTATAAAATCAGTTTCATCTTTTAAACTTTTAATTAAATTAATCATACCAGTAGGATCATAACATCTGAATACACCACCACTAGTTTTAGTTGCTCCTGGTGTCATAATATATTTTTCGGCTCTGCTTGCATTAACAATTGCTATTTTATAACCTTTAATAATAAAATAAAATGGTATTTTAGCTTCATCAATATTTTTACCAGCTCCAACTCTAGGTATTTTATATTTATCAAATGCTTTTAACATATCTAAAAAAGCATCTTCTCCATAATCATAAACATGATTATTAGCTAAAGTAACTAAATCTACACCCATCTCATCATAAATTGATAATCTCTCAGGTTTAGCTCTAAAAGTATATTGTTTACCTCTTAAAGCAGAACCTCTATTACTAACAGTAAACTCAGAATTAACAACCATCA
>JAEEGL013448993.1_pt1 | contig 10333 bp, 9 predicted proteins | sample 9134231 | NCBI WGS metagenome assembly JAEEGL01 (sample SAMN16246548, study PRJNA631951) | gut metagenome | biome: gut microbiome; feature: rumen; material: fiber-attached | host: Bos | place: Iran: Karaj | collected 2018-10
AGGACCGGCACGCGGCCCGCCACCTGCGCGCAGACGCGCCGCACCAGCTCGTGGCGCACGGCGTACGGCAGGTCCGGCGCTTCCCCCGTGGTGCCCAGCAGGAAGAGCCCGTGCACGCCGCCCGCGAGGATGTGCTCCACGAGGCGCGCCGTACCCGCCGCGTCCAGATGCCCGGAATCGGCCAACGGCGTCACCATCGGCGGCACCACGCCCCTAAGGGGCCTTTCAAATCGACTTTTCAATTTCTTGTCTCCGTATGACGCCGCACATTTTACTCTGTCCCGCTCGGACTGTCTTTCGATTTCGTCTTGCGGACGATTCCGAAGGTTTTGATTTAGTCCTTGGGACGATTTCTAAATCTGCGGCTATCGTACATATGATATACTAGCGCCATGGAAATTTCGGGCAGAGACTTCGGATTCCCGCTCGTCGCAAAGCTGGCTATCCTCCGTCACCACGAGACCTACCGCATCCCGTGGCACCGGCATGAGACGCCGGAGCTCCAGTACGTGCTGGGCGGCGCGCTGACGTACGAGTTCCGGCGGGGCAAGCCGCGGACCCTGACAGGCGGGTGCCTCTTCGTGGTTCCCGCCGACGTCGAACACCGCGCGGTGGACGACGCCGGCGCCCCTTCCACGCGCATCGGCATCCAGTTCAACCCTCCCACGACGGCACGCGCGAACCAGACCCCGTTCCGTCCCGCCGAACTGGCGGATGCCTTCGCGGCATTCTCCGCGCACGCCCGCACGCCGCTCAGGTGGACGCAGGAAGGCGGGCGCGCGGCGCGCGGTGTCTTCCATACGCTCGAATCGGCTCCTTCGCTCGCGCCGTCCGTCTGCCTCCGCCTGCGACATCTCGTCAACGCCATCCTCATCGAGACCGTCGCGGCGTTCGACCGGCCGGCGGCGCTGACGGGCGGCGACGTGATCAAGCAGGTGATGTACTGGATCCGCGGCCATTGCGCCGAACCCGTGAAAATCTCCGACATCGTCCGCATCTCCGGCTACAGCCGCACGCGGCTCTTCGCGCTGTTCGCCTCCGAGGCGGGTCTTTCGCCGAACGACTTCCTCCTGCGCTGCCGCGTCGAGCGGGCGAAGGAGTTCCTGCGCGCCGGCTCTGCGCCACTCACGCAGGTCGCGCTCGACTGCGGCTTTTCGTCCTCAACCTACTTCTCCACGGTATTCCGCAAGTACGTCGGCTGCACGCCGCGCCACTGGCAGTCCTCAGAGTGAGTTGGCTACGGCGAGGGCGGCGTAATCGCCAACGTTTTCGCTGAGGCCAGCCGGGACGATCCGACACACCTTAAGCGCGCCAGGCAGCGCCTCGTGCGCGAGGATAGGCTCTATCTCGGCCATGAAAAGATCCGCGTTGCGCATGAAGACGCCGCCGAGCACGATCACCTCGGGGTTTAGGATGTCTATCGTATAGGCAAGGAGAGTAGCGAGTTTCGCCGCGCTTTCCTTAAAGACGCGCGTGCAGAACGGATCGCCCGCGCGCACATAGCCGAATATGTCCTTCGTGGTCAGATCGCCAGCCCTCGCCCGCGCGGCGGACTCGCTTCCGTCGAACTCCACCTCCCACTCGCGCGAACGTATTCCAGCCAGGCGCGCGATGCCGGCGCCGGAGCAGAACCCTTCCGCGCTTCCGTCCTTGTTGTAGCCCTTCGGCCCCTGCGGTGCCAGGCGTATATGCCCGATCTCCCCTGCGTTGTCGTTAGTACCTGAGTAGAGACGCCCCTCGATCACGATGCCTGCGCCAAGCCCCGTGCCGAACGTCATGAAAACCATGTTGCGGCATCGTCCGCCCGCGCCGAACTTCCATTCGGCCAGTGCGCACGCGTTCGCGTCGTTCTGTAAGCTCACAGGCACGTGGAAGCGGTCTGCAAAATACTTCACTATCGGCACGTCGTCCCAGCCCGGCAGGTTCGGTGGCGACTGAATGAGCCCAGCACGGCTGTCGAGCGGACCGCCGCAAGAAATCCCTATGCTCGTGAAGGAATGCTGCAACGCGGAAATCTTGTCCGCATACATATCCAGAACTTCCTGCCACGATTTTCCAGCTGTGGGGAACTCCTCGCGATGGACGATCTTCACCGCTTCGTCCGTTACCTCGCCAACGCACAGCGCGCACTTCGTGCCGCCGATGTCCAGTCCGATCGAATAGCTCATAGCGTCGTCACCAGAACCTTTCCTTTGCAGTTGATCCTTGCCTCGCAGTTCGCGGGCACCAAGATGCTCTTTCGCTCGTCAACGAGGAATACCGCCGTGAACGTCTCAGTGTTTACGTGCACCTCCAGCGTCCCGTCGCATATGACGGGGCGGAACGAGAAGAACGGACACACCACGTCCTTGCGCGGTTCCGGCTCCGTGAGGGTGAAGTCAATCGATTCCAGCGATTCAGCCACATGGAGCGGACGCGGCTTGCCGTCCGCCCCCACGCGCCCCCAGTCGTAGAGTCGGTAGGTGGTGTTCGAGCTCTGCTGCACCTCGTATACAAGCACATCCTCGCCGATGGCGTGAACGAGTCCTCCAGGGATGAAGAGCGTCTGGCCTACGACTGCCGGATGGCAGACCAGCGTGTCCTCGAAGCGGCCTGTCCTTACGTCCTCCTCGACGTCGGCCGGCGTTGTCCCCTTCTTGAGTCCGGCGAAGATCGGCCCGTGCCCACCCAGCACGTGCCACATCTCGGTCTTCGGCTCGCCGCCTGTAACGATGCGAGTTCTCTCGTTGGGGTGCACCTGCACGCTCAAGCGCCTGTGCGCGTCGATCACCTTGAAGAGAAGCGGGAAACGGTTGGCGTCGGGCGCCTTGGTTCCGGTCAATGCGGCGCCGTAAGCCGCAGACAATTCCTCAAGCGTCCGACCGGCGAGCGGCCCCTCTGCCACCACGGACGGAGAGGAATGGTGCCCTGAAATCTCCCACGATTCAACGCCCCACAGCGCGGTGTGGAGATTGGGCCTGAACGTCAGCGGATACAGCGGTTCCATGCGATCTATTATAGCACAAATAACATTCAGCCGTGCAGAACACAAATCAGGCCAAAGCTACTGCTGGCAAGGGCGGACGTCCTCGATCCGAAGTTCCGGAACACGACCGTCAGAACCATAGTCCGAAGCCTGGAGCGTGAACAGCATGTCGAAGCGCGCCGCAGAATGATGGCGCAGGTCCTCCGCGTCGCACCCATGGCCCCACCAGACGGCACGAGGAATCGACTTGTTAACGAACGTAAACGACACGTGCCGACCTTCAAGACCCATCGGGCGGACGTCGGCAAGCGCCACGTTCCTAAGCCCGAGGACAGGTTCTGGATTTCCCTCGCCAAACGGCTCGAGCCGCAACAGCTCGTCGCACAAGCCAAGCGTCAGATCTGACGGCTCCACCCAGCCGTCGAACACGCGCGCCGTCGCATCCGGCGCATCAGGGTTTGAGATCGCGGCGGCATGCTGAGCGGCGCAAGCCTCCGCAAATAGTCGCTTGAACTCGCCGTAGAGTCCCGGCTTTATCGTAAACCCGCCAGCCGCCGCATGTCCGCCAAAGCGCTCAAGCGCGTCGGATGCGGCGGTAAGCGCGTCATGGACGTTATAGCCTTCTGGCGCACGCACCGAGCCGTGTCCATCTGTATCTGCAACTGCAATTCCGTGGCTTCCTACAACCACTGCCACCGGCACATGAACGTTCTCCATCACTCGAGCCGCCACGATGCCGACCACGCCGGGATGCCAGTCCTCGCCGCGCGCCACCACGGCGGGAAGGCCGTCCATGTCGCCGCACTGCTCGCGCACAGCCTGCGTCACACGCTGCTCCTCTGTCTTGCGAAGCGCGTTGAAGCTATCCACCTTGACGGCCAGCTGGCGCGCGTCCTCGCGATCCTCCGTCATCAGAAGATCGTATGCGACGCGCGCCGTGTCCATGCGGCCGGCGGCGTTGATGCGCGGGGCGAGCATGAAACCGAAGTCGCGCGAGCCGAGCGGCGCGGCACGGCGCGCGGCGCGGTCATATAGCTCGCGGAGCCCGACCGGCGCACACATGTGGAAGCAATCGAGAGCGTGGGTGACGATAATGCGATTAAGGCCTGTCAAGGGCATGAGGTCTGCCACGGTGGCAAGTCCTGCCAGAACGAGTAGCGGGGAAGAGAACTTTCCGCCGTCATATATTCCACGCGCAGCCGCATTCCGGGCGAGCGCACGGGCAAGGAAAAAGGCGACTCCGGCACCGCACAGCCCTTCGCATCCTGGTGGGGGCGTGACACCGACTTCAACTCGCGGGTTGACTAAGGCGTCCGGCGCGGGCAGTTCCGAGCCTGGCAGATGATGGTCGGTGACGACGACGGCTATGCCGCGCGCCTTGAGAGCCTCCACCTCGCGTGGAGCGGTGATGCCGTTGTCCACGGTGATCACCAGCGCGACGTCAGGATGCTCGGACAACAGGCGGGACAGCGAGGCCTCTGTCATGCCGTACCCTTCAGTGAAGCGTTCTGGTATGAACGCGTCCGCATGTCCGCCCAGCTTCCGCAACGCCCGCACGAGGATAGCTGAGGCGCACACACCGTCCGCATCGTAGTCGCCGAACACCACGATCTTGCGGTGATCGACGACGAACGGCAGGATTACATCCACCGCCTCCGGGATGCCAGGCAGATCGGCGACATTCTTCAGCAACGCGAGAGGGCTGCCGTAGAATTCGTCGATGTCGTCGGCAGACAGGCCTCGCGCCGCCAGAATGCGCGCCGGGATGGGCAAACAGCCACAAGCGACCAACTTGTCCCTTCGGGCCGCATCATACGCGTCATACTTGCGTTCGCACCATCTGGCGTTCGCACGCATCGGTTCAGAAACCCAGCTTATCCTTCGTTCCCAGCACGCACTTGACCTCGGCCTCGACCGCCAACGAGTCGTCGACGTAGCCCTTCATGCCGAAAACGCCCATCTTGGACATCACCTTGATGTTCCTGACGACCGTGACGAGCGTTTCCCCCGGACGCACTGGGCGGCGGAAGCGCACCTTGTCTACGGCGGCCAGCAGGAACGCGGCCTGCCCCTCCGGCAGAAGCTTGCGCGCGACTATGGCGCAGCCGGCCACCTGGGCCATGCACTCGACCAGGACCACTCCAGGCACGACTGGATAGAACGGGAAATGCCCCTCGAAGAAGCTGTTGACCGTCTTGCCAGATATGGCGGTGTTCGCGTCCGTGAACGTATACTTGCCGATGCAGCCCGTCTCGTCGGCCGAGATCAGCTCGTCCACGAACAGGAACGGGTCGCGGTGCGGCAGCAGGTCGATGCCCTTGATGTGGAACTCTTGATTGAAGGTCGGAAAATCCATGGCCGCGCCTCAGTACTTCTTGAACACGAGAATGCCGTTGTGGCCGCCGAAGCCGAGCGAGGAGGAGAGCGCCACGCGGATGTCCTTAGCCACTCCCACGTTCGGCGTGTAGTCGAGGTCGCACTCGGGATCAGGAGTCTCGTAGTTGATGGTTGGCGGGACGAAGGAGTCGTCGATCGCTAGCGCGCAAAACGCCGCCTCAAGCGCGCCGGTGCCGCCAAGCAGGTGTCCGGTCATCGACTTGGTAGAGGATATCTTTATCGACTTCGCGTAGTCGCCGAACACTTCCTTGAACGCCTTGGTCTCCATCACGTCGTTGAGCTGGGTGGACGTGCCATGGGCGTTGATGTAGTCGACAGTCGTCAGGTCTGTGACGTCAGCGTCCGCGAGAGCGATCTTGACGGCCTTCACGGCGCCTGCTCCCGATGGATCTGGCGCCGTGATGTGGTAGGCGTCGCATGAGGCGCCATATCCGGCCAGCTCGCAGTAGACGTGTGCGCCGCGCGCCTTGGCGTGCTCCTCAGTTTCGAGGATAAGGACGGCGGAGCCCTCGGACATCACGAAGCCCGCACGATCGGCGTTGAACGGACGCGATGCCTTCGTCGGATTGTCGTTGAACACGGTACAAAGAGCGCGCATCTTCATGAAGCCGCCAGTGCAGTACTCGTCGATCGTCGCCTCGGTGCCTCCCGCCACGATTACGTCCGCGCGGCCCGCGCGGATCAGGTCAAGCGCGTAACCGAGGGCATCCGTGGAGGACGCACAGGCCGTGACGACCACCTGCGATGGCCCCTTCGCGCCTAGGGCAATGGCCACGTTGCCGGCGCACTCGTTAGGGATGAGCGAGGGAATCATCGTCGGGAGCAAACGGTCCGGTCCGCGCTCGAAGAGCGTCTTGAAGCCGGTGTGGTTGACGTCCATGCCGCCGATTCCGTTGCCGAAGATCGTACCGACGCGCTCCATGTCAGGCTTGTTCTCTGCGGTGTAGCCAGCGTCCTTCCACGCCTCGAGCGCGGCGGCCACGGCGTACCGCGAAAAGAGCGCCATGTGGCGCGCGGCCTTGCGGTCGATAATATCTGCCGAGTAGGAGTCGAAGTCCTTCACCTCGCCCGCCACCTGGCAGGTACAGCGGGATGGATCGAACTTCGTGATGCGTCCGATTCCGCTCTGGCCGGCCTTGATCGCCGCCCACGTCGCGTCCTTTCCGTTTCCGCACGGGGTCACCATTCCAAGACCCGTCACGACCACTTTCTTCTTGCTGCTCATCTTTATAAACCTTTCAACTTAAACTCTCAAACATTCAAACTCTCAAACACCCTACACCCTCGGCCATTCCGTCAGGATGCCGCCGTATGTGAGTCCGGCGCCGAAACCGACAAGGCAGATGCGGTCGCCCTCCTTAAGCTCGCCGCGCCGAACGGCCTCGTCTAGCGCCACTGGGATAGAGGCGGCGGACGTGTTGCCGGTCGTCTCGATGTTCATGAAAAACTTGTCCATCGGCAACCCCATGCGGCGGCCTACGGCCTCAAGGATGCGCCCGTTGGCTTGATGCGCGAAGATGCGGTCCAGCTCGGACGGCACTAGGCCGAGTTCGTCGCAAAGTCCACGCACCACCGCGTCCATCGTCTTGACGGCAAAGTTGAAGACGGGCCGCCCTTGCAGGATAAGGAAAGGAACAGGCACCTGTCCCGGGGCGGGAATGACGCGCGCGCCGCCAGCCCGGGATATGAACTCGCGGCCAGATCCGTCCGCGCCAAGCTTCACCGTGGCGTGTGGCGTCGGGTTCCCGTCCGCCCCCACAACCACCGCCCCGGCACCGTCGCCAAAGAGGATGCAGGTGGCGCGGTCCGTCCAGTCGACAACGCGCGAAAGCGTCTCTGCGCCGATTACCAGAACCTTGCGGTCAGGATGGGCCGCCACCCAGCAACGCCCCTGCTCTAGCGCATAGATGAAGCCCGCGCAAGCGGCCTGCAGGTCGCATGCGCCCGCGTTCTTGCATCCGAGCGCGTCCTGCACCAGGCAGGCCGTCGCCGGGAACGTGTTGTAGTCGGGCGTGGAGGTGGCGACAATTATGAGCCCAATCTCGTCAGGCGTTACTCCGGCCGACTCAAGCGCCTTATTCGCCGCCTTGACCGCCATCGTCGAAGTACAGTCGTCCGCCTCGGCGATGTGGCGCGAATGTATGCCCGTATGCGAGTGTATCCACTCGTCGGAAGTGTCAAGCGACCGCGCCAGATCGTCGTTCGTGACGACCTTCGGCGGCAGGTAGCTTCCTGTGCCCAATATCTTCAACTGCTTTTCCTTTCACCTATGCCGTGACGCCATGGCGGCATCCGGGCGATTGGGGAGATTATATCATAAATCCCCCCATCCGCCAACATTCCCGCGCCATCGTCCGCGCCGCCCGCTACTTCGCGGCAGGGAAGCCTATGGGATGGTTGAGGTGCAGGATCTTCTTGTCGGAGAGCTTCAGCGCCTTCTTGAGGGCGTCGCGATCCATCGTGCCGCGGCATACCGTCGCCAACCCGTTGGCTGCGCAATAGAGGTAGATGTTGCCAGAAACGATGCCCGCGTCATAGTGCGAGAGCGTGTTCCACTTCGTGGCATACACGGCATCGGACACATCCGCCACGATCAACAGCGACACCGGCGCCTTCGCCGCGTAGTCCTGCCAGTCCGCCACTGCCTTGCGCAGATCGGCGTCGCACACCTTGACGAGCGTATTCGCCTTCGCGTCGTAGCGGTAGGCGCCATTCTTCATGCAGGCGTAAATCTCGATCTCCTGCTTGTTCAGGCCCGTAGCGTTCGTGCGCTTGTCTGGCCGGTTGAAGCCGTTGGCCGCCCACAGCACGCCCGAAAGCGCCTCGAGCGAGATATCCTTCTCCGAGAAGGCGCGCGTGGAATGCCGCGCCTTGAGCGCCTGCGTCATCGTCGCGCCAGAATCGGCGTCCGGCTTCGGCAGCTGGATCGTCTCGGCCGTCGCGCCAAGGCACATCCCGGCCGCAATCGACAGCATCGCATTCTTCATCTTCATCTTTTTTCTCCTTTGTTCGTTGATGTGTAAGTTTGAAACCACGGAATACGCGGAAAACACGGAAAGGCTATCTCTCCTTGAGGAAGCACGAGGTCGTGACCTTACGGTTGTCAGCGTCGAGCGGACATCCCGTGTTGCGGAACCAGTCGCCGGACTCGGTCTCCGCCGTCGGCACGGAGCCGTCCGCCGGCATCCACACGCGGCTCGATCCGCCGTTGTTGAGCCGCCGCCAGTACGGCACGCGCGTCTTGAATCCCTCGCCTTCCCACGCATAGACTATCGGCCCCTGCTGCCACGCCGTCAGCCCGCGGTTCGCCTCCACGCGTTCGTCGCACGTCACGCGCTGGAGCGGCATCGGCAGCTCGAAGCGGACAGTAGACTCGTTCTCCAGCTTCACCTCAAATGCCCTGTAGCCGTGCGGCGTCGCCGGTTCCGCCACATAGAGCTTCGACTCCGCGCGGTTCGGCTGGCGAACGCGCAGCGTGAAAGACACCGGTCGCTCGGCCGACATCTTAAGCTCCACCTTCCCGTCATCGGGATAGTCCGTCGCCAACTCCAGCCGCACCCGTACGCCGCCCACGGTCGCCTCGCCGCCAGTAGATGCCATAAAGTGGTTCAGGTAGAGCGTGCGCCCGTCGGACGAGACGGCATACATTCGGTTCTTGAAGTCCTCCAGCACGCGCGGCACGTTGCCCACGCAGCACGGGAGGGTATGCCACGGATAGCGAGGGTTGGCGCACGCGGGCGGGTTCTGGTAGGCGTAGCGGGCAAAGTCCTCGGAGAACGTTCCGAGAAGGTTATTGTACGTCACGCGCTCGCGCACATCTTCGAAGCGCCCCATGCCGCACAGCCGCGCCATCTCTGTGCACCAGTCGTACATCCCGCATCCGGCGCACCCTTCCAGGTAGGCGCGCGCGTTCGGAAGCGACCAGTCCGGCCCGAACGCCTCGCCGGCCCACTGTCCGCCCGCTCCGCCTGTAATGTAACCCTTGCGGTCTATGGCGTTAGCGAAGACGCGCTTGACCGCCGCCGCCAGCGCAGCGTCGCCGCACCGCCACGCGGCACCAGCCATGCCGGCGTAGAAGTACGTGCCGCGCACGGCGTGCCCTACGGCCTCTTTCATCTGCACGGCAGGCTCGTGGCTCTGGCAGTAGGCGTGGCGATACTCGGGGATGTCGCTCTGGTGCAGGATGAAGTAGCGGGCGAGCTCAGCGTACTTCGCGCCCTTCCCGGCGCCGTCCCAGCGGTCGACCGCGTCCGCGAGCGCAAGCAACGCCTTTTCCACTCCGGGATGCCCGTCCGTCCACGTGCGCTTCGGCGACGGACCGAACACGGAATCTAGATGGTCACCTAGGCGGATCGCCGCGTCGAAGTAGCGCCGATCGCGGCCCTTCGTGAACTCCATGTGACGCACTGCAGCTTCGATGAAGTATCCTTGTCCGTAAAACTCGTGCCGGCCGTAGTCCGCATAGCGCGGGTTGCAATGCCCGACGTAGCCGTCGGAGTGCTGGCGGGAGATGTCGTCCTTGACGAACCGTTCGAGGAGGTCGGCGAGGTCCTTACGCTCGGGATGGCGCTCCAGGGCAAGCATCGTCGCCTCGGCGAGATTCCGCTGGAACGCGCCCCCGTGCACGCCAAGTCGTTTCCAGCAGTGAGGGATCCATACCTGCTCCAGCTTGTCGAGCTTGTCCGCCCAAAAACCAGATATCCGCAAACCCGGCTGCGGCACGTACCGCACCTTCGGCTCCGGCGCGCCGAGGACGGCAAACGCCAACGCACCTGCCACCAGCCCGACAATACCAGCCCTCGTCATGCGAATGTCCTTTCGTAAATACCGCTTACCGCAGGATTAGAACCGTGCCCTTCGGCGTGAGGCGCAGACAGATCGAGTTGCCCTGCACGGCAAGCGTCGCGCCTAGCTTAGAATCGTTGGAGACGGACTTCGTCCAATTGCCCAGGTCGCCGCCCGCGAGGCTGG
>JAEEGL013505329.1_pt1 | contig 10333 bp, 11 predicted proteins | sample 9134231 | NCBI WGS metagenome assembly JAEEGL01 (sample SAMN16246548, study PRJNA631951) | gut metagenome | biome: gut microbiome; feature: rumen; material: fiber-attached | host: Bos | place: Iran: Karaj | collected 2018-10
ACCATCCAGTAGATAGAGATCCTGTATGTGGATATGTTGGGGTAATTAAAGATGTTTGCCCTAGATGTGGACGTCATGAAGGAGAAGGCGTTCCAATGGAAAAAGTAAATTGTTACGATTGTTGTAGATAATGAAAGGAGAATAATTATGGAAAAAGATGTTAAAAAAGTAAAAATGGTTGGTGAAGGCGTTAAATTTGATCGTATTAGAAGAATCACTGGCTACTTAGTTGGTACTCTTGATAGATTTAACAATGCTAAAAAAGCAGAAGTAGCAGATAGAGTTTGCCATGGAACAAAAGAATAGAGAAATAAGATTAGCTGCTGATTTGCAAGTAGATAGTATTGTGGATGGACCAGGACTTCGAGCAGTATTATGGACACAAGGATGCTCTCATCACTGTCCAGGTTGCCAAAATCCTCAAACATGGGATTTTAATGGTGGTGGATTAGTACCAATTGATATGGTTAAAGAAGCAATAGATGAACTAGAATACCAAGATGGTATTACTTTCTCTGGAGGAGACCCTATGTTTCAACCAGAAGCTTGTAATGAATTAGCAGAATATTGTAAGAGTAAAGGTTTAAATATTTGGGTATATACAGGATTTACTTTTGAAGAATTAATGGAAATAGCTAAAAAGAAACCAATATATCTAGAATTCTTAAATAAAATAGATGTATTAGTTGATGGTAGATTTATTGAAAGTCAAAGAGACTTAAATCTATTATTCCGTGGTTCAGCTAATCAAAGATTAATTGATATACCTAAAACTTTAAAGAAAGGTGAAATAGTCCTTTTCGATGAAGAAAAATATTTAGGAATTGAAGAGAAAACAGCTGGTAAACCAGTATATGTATAGATGTCTAAAAAGGCATCTTTTTTTTCTTTAGAAATATTGTATGCAATAAACTATTATGATAGAATAAAAATAAGAGGTGTGTATGAAAAGAATAATGGTGTTTTGGCTAGTTTTATTGTTTCCAATACTAACTTTTGCAAAAGAATACAATATTAGTGATATTGATATAACAATTAATGTAGATGATAGTTATATTGTTTTAACAAGAGATAATTTAGATAATAATCCTAACTTAGAAAAGTTAAATATTACTAAAGAATATATGTTAAATATTATGGAAAAAAACAATATATATTTTGATATTATTAAAAGTGATTCATCATACGAAGTATTAGGAATAGTACCAAAATCCACACCATTATTTAGTGATTTAAGTAAGGCAAGTGATGATGAATTATCTAATTTAAAAGAAACTATAAAAAAAGAAACTGGCGATAATATGCCAATTATCTATAAAAATGATTATGCATTCGTAGTAGTTAATTATAGTGATAAAATTGGTTATAATAATATAAATTATTACACAGTAATAAATAATCGTGGTTATAATATTCAATTACAAAAGAAAACAAAAATAACCGAAGATGATGAAGAAGAATTAAGAGATATAATTGATGGTGTTAAATTTAAGATAGTTGATGAAAATAAAGATGAAGAGAAGAGGCCATTTGATTATAAAATAATAGTTTATGGTGTTATAATAGGTCTTATGGCTGGAATAATAACTTATGTTATTGGTTCTAAGATAATAGATAAAAAATCAAGTAAATAACTTGGTTTTTCTTTGGAGGAGTTATGGAAGAATACAAAGAAATAGAAAGAAGTATTATAAAAAAGTATCGTAAAGATATTTGGAGTAAATTTGTTAAAGCAGTAGCTGATTATGAACTAATAAATGAAAATGATAGAATAATGGTTTGTATATCTGGTGGAAAAGATTCATTTCTTTTAGCTAAATGTATTGAAGAATTAATTAAACATGGTAAGTTTAAATTTGAAGCAAGATATGTTTGTATGAATCCAGGATATAATGATGTTAATAAAGAATTAATATTAGAAAATGCTAAGAAATTAAATGTTAATTTAGAAATGTTTGAAACTAATATTTTTGATACAGTAGCATCTCTTACCGAAGGAAGTCCATGTTATTTGTGTGCAAGAATGAGAAGAGGTAACTTATATAGTAAAGCTCGTGAATTAGGTTGTAATAAAATAGCTTTAGGTCATCACTTTGATGATGTTATAGAAACAACACTATTATCTATGTTTTATGGATCAGAAATTAAAACTATGATGCCAAAACTACCTAGTGATAACTTCCCGGGATTAGAACTTATTAGACCAATGTATTTAGTTAAAGAAGAAGATGTTATATCATGGGCTAAGTTTAATAAATTAAAGTTTATTAATTGTGCATGTCGTTTTACAGAAAATTGTATGGTTAATGATGATGGTACTAGTAAAAGATTAGAAATGAAAAAACTAGTTAAAGAACTTAGAAAAACTAATCCTAATGTTGATTATAATATCTTTAAGAGTTTAGATAATGTTAACTTAAACTGTGTATTAGGTACTAAGAAAAATGGTGTTTATAAAAGTTTTTTAGAAGATTATAAAAAAGATGTGTAATTATCAACACATTTTTTTAATTAATTATTATTTTCTATGATATGATAGAATAGGTGATGGATGTGTTAGCAACAAATGCTTTTTTTAAGATATTTCCTTTTATCTTTTTTGGTTTCTTCTTTGTTTTCACTATAATAATTATTGTTACAGCAGTAAGGAAAAATAATAATAATAATCAAAAAATGGAAGAGTTAACTAAGAATAATGATTTTGTTAAAAAACATAGAGAGAAATATGAAAATATTGTAAGAGATTATGAAAAAAGTATATCAAGTGAGAGTAGTGAACTTCACAAGTTAAATATGATTGTTGGGATTGTAGTAGCTATTACATTTACATATTTTATGGCGACAATTTCGTTTGGGATTAATGGTAAATTATTGTTTGCTTTTATACCAATTTCAATTGTTTTAATAATTATTTGTGAAAAAAAATCAATTCCACTTCGTATGCAAAAAAGACAAAAAACTGAGGAGACAATAAAAAGTATTATAAAAGAATATGATAATAATTTAGAATATTATCCAACTAATGGTTATAAAAGAGATGGATATGATTCTCTATATTTTGCAGAAGATTGTGATAGATTTACTTCTGAAGATTTAATTGTTAATAATAAAACAGGATTTTGTTGTGCAGATATTTTAGTTGAATCTAGACATGAAGATGATGATGGTAATACTTATTATTCTACAGAATATGATGGTTCATTAGCTAAAATAGATATTAAAGATATTGGATGTACTATTATATTAGGTGGACTTGGAAAACATTCTTTTATAAGAAGTAAAGAATTTCAAAAGATTATGTTTGAAAATGATGAGTTTAATAAAATATTCCTTTGTTTTACTAATAATGAATTTACATCATATAAAATATTAACCCCAGATATTATGGAAGAGTTTGTTAGAATAAAAGAAAATACCATAGGGGATATTGATATTAGAATAATAAATGATAAACTATATATTAGATTTAGTGGAACAAATGGATTTGATAGTATGGGTGAAGATTTATTTAAATCAATGGCAGTATTAGAAGAAATAATGAAAACTATGGATAAAATAAAAAATATAATAGAATCTAAAGTTATAAATTAAGGAGAAGATATGGATATAATAGTTATAATTGCATTAATTGTTGTAGCAATAATTGTAATAGCAATAGTTTCAACATATAATGTGTTAGTAGAAAAAGAAAAGAAAATAGAAAGAAATAATTCTTTAGTAGATGTATATTTAAAGAAAAGATTTGATTTAATACCTAACTTAGTAGAAGTATGTAAAGGTTATGCAAAACATGAAAAAGAAACATTAGAGAAAGTTACGGAATTAAGAAGTTCATTTAATGAAAATCCTACTGATAAAACTAGAGATGAATTAAATGGTATTTATAATAAGTTTATGGCATTAGTAGAAAGTTATCCAGAGATTAAAGCTAGTGAACATTTTTTAAAACTACAAAAAGAACTTACTAATGTTGAAAATGAGATCCAAGCATCACGTAGAATTTATATTAATAGTATTACAGATTTTAATAATTCAGTAATGAAATTTCCAAGCAGTTTAATAGCTAAAATATTTGGATTTAAAAAACATAGTTTACCTAAGTTTGAATATAGTGACGTTAAAGTAGAATTGTAGGTTATTATGAAAAATGGATTTAAGTTTATAGTTGCTTTATTTCTAAGAAATATAGTTATACCTCTATCATCAGTAATGATTTTTATTTGGTTAACTACCACTTTATTTGCTGATAAAGGAATAACTCATTTAGAAGTATTAGCTACTGGATTAATAGGGATAATTGTTTCAGTAATAATAATTCGTAAATTATAAGAATAGAAATATTCTTTTTTTTATTATTATGATATAATTATAAAGCAAGTAAGGAGTGACGTTATGATTAAAATGTTTAAAGAAATGACTAAAAAAGAAGTTACTTTCTTTATTGGTAGTATTTTATTTATGGCTCTTCAAGTATGGTTAGAATTAAAAATACCTGGATATATGTCAGAAATAACTAAATTAGTTACTACTGGTGGAGAAACAGACGAAGTAATACATATTGGTATTATTATGATACTTTGTGCTTTAGGAGGATTTTTAGTATCAGTTATTATAGGTTTTGCATCTTCTTTTGTAGGTACTTCATTTGAAAGAAATCTTCGTTCTAAAATTTTTAGAAAAGTACAAGGATTTGGAATGGAAGAAATTAATAAGTTTTCTACAAGTAGTTTAATTACACGTAATACTAATGATGTTACTCAAGTAAAAAACTTTGTAGTAATGGGAACTCAAATGTTAGCTAGAGCACCTATTATGGCAAGCATGGCAATATTTAAAATACTTGGTAAACAGTGGCAATTCTCAGTAGCTACAGGTATTGGTGTGTTAATAATCTTTGTTATGGTAAGTATAATTATTATCTTTGCTATACCAAAGTTTAAAATATTCCAAAAATTAACTGATAATTTAAATAGAATAACAAGAGAAAACTTAACTGGTATTAAAGTAGTAAGGGCTTTTAATGCTGAGGGTTACCAACAAAATAAATTTCATAGAGCTAATAATGAATTAACTAAAACTAATCTATTTATTGGTAGAATAATGGCTTTAATGGATCCAATTATGACGATTGTTATGTCAGGACTTCCTCTTGCCATATATTGGATAGGAGCAGGATTAATGAATTCTGTTGGATTAACTGAAAGAATAGTTCTATTTAGTGATATGGTAGTATTCTCTAGTTATGCAATTCAAGTTATCTTATCATTTACTTTCTTAGTAATGATCTTTGTAATATATCCAAGAGCATCTGTTTCTATGGGAAGAATTAGTGAAATACTAGATACTAAAGAAAGTATTAAAGATGGATATATAGATACTGATACAACGAATTTAAAAGGAGTTGTAGAGTTTAAGAATGTTTCATTTAAGTATCCAGATGCGGATGAATGTGTTCTTGAAAATATTAATTTAAAAGTAGAAACTGGAGAGACTATTGCTTTTATTGGTAGTACTGGTAGTGGAAAGAGTACATTAATTAATTTAATACCTAGATTTTATGATGTAACTGATGGAGAGATACTTATTGATGGTGTTAATATTAAAGATATGAAACTAGAATATTTACATAATAAAATAGGTTATGTTTCTCAAAAAGCAACATTATTTAAAGGAACAGTAAAAAGTAATATAGATTTTGGTAAAAGTAATAATAAAATAGATGATGAAAAGATAAAAGAAGCAATTAGAATAGCTCAAGCAAGTGATTTTGTCTTTAAAATGAATAATGGTATAAAAAGTGATATATCTCAATCTGGTACTAATGTATCAGGTGGACAAAAACAAAGGATTCAAGTTGCTCGTGCGATTGCTAGAGATCCTGAAATATATATCTTTGATGATTCATTCTCAGCTCTTGATTTTAAAACAGATTATACGTTAAGAAAAGAATTAAATAAAGCATCAAAGGGAACTACTAAGTTTATTGTAGCTAGTCGTATTGGTACCATAATAGATGCTGATAAAATCGTTGTTTTAGATAATGGTAAATGTGTTGGTATAGGAAAACACAAGGAATTACTTAAAACATGTGAGGTATATAAAGAGATAGCGGCTTCTCAATTACAAAAGGAGGAGTTAGATCATGCATAATCGAGAAACGGAAATAGTAAAAGATTTTAAAGGTACAATACTTAAGTTAATTAAATATGATAAAGCTTTAGTTAGATTATTATTTGTTTCATTAGTATTATCATTTATATCTAGTGCATTATCAATAATAGGACCAGATAAGTTAAAAGATATAACTAATGTAATTACTAATAATCTTATGACAGGAATTCCACTTGAAGAAGTTAAAGCAATAGCTAGTGTATTAATAATTATTTATTCATTAAGTTCTATATTTGGTTATATTCAAGGATTTATAATGAATGAAGTAACAGCTAAATTCCAAAAAAAGATGCGTAATGATATATCTAAAAAAATTAATTTATTACCACTATCATATTTTGATAAAACAACCATTGGTGATATTTTATCAAGAGTAACTAATGATGTAGATAATATTGGTTTTACTATGACACAGAGTTTAAGTAGTATAGTTGGCTCATCAACATTACTTATTGGTTCATTAATAATGATGTTTATTACTAATTGGTTATTAGCTATTACGGCTATTTTATCAACGATAATTGGTTTAGTATTTGTAGTAATAATTATTGTACGTAGTCAAAAATACTTTAATGAAGTTCAAAAGTCATTAGGAGATATAAATGGTCATATTGAAGAAGTGTTTTCTGGTCATAATGTAATAAAAGCTTATAATGCAGAAGATGAAATGAATGAAAAATTTGATAAGATAAATAATCATTTGTTTGAATGTGGTAGAAAGAGTCAATTCTTATCTGGACTTATGCATCCATTAATGGGATTTACTGGTAATTTTGGTTATGTAGTAGTTTGTGTTGTTGGATCAATACTTGTTATTAATAAAACGATTGATTTTGGTGTTATAGTTGCTTTTATGATGTATATTAAGTTCTTCACGAGACCCCTAATGCAAATAGCTCAATCATTTACTGGTATTCAAAGTGCAACAGCCGCTAGTGAAAGAGTATTTGAATTCTTAGAAGAAAAAGAAATGGATAATGAAAAAGAATTAACTGATAAATTACACATATTAGATGTTAAAGGTAATTTAGAGTTTAATAATGTTCATTTTGGATATAATTCTGATAAAGAAATTATTCATGGATTTACTGCTAAAGCTAAATCTGGTCAAAAGATAGCTATAGTTGGACCAACAGGAGCAGGTAAAACAACTATCGTTAATTTATTAATGAAGTTTTATCCAATTAACTCAGGTGATATAGTTATTGATGGACATAAGATAAGTAATTTAACTAGAGAAAATGTTCATGATTTGTTTACCATGGTACTTCAAGATACATGGATATTTGAAGGAACTATTAGTGATAATATTCGTTATAATAATAAAGATGTGACTGATGAAGAAATAATTGAAGCTTGTAAGAAAGTAGGATTACATCATTTAATAAAAACACTACCAAAAGGTTATGATACAGTTCTAACAGATGCAGGTAATTTATCAGCAGGCGAAAAACAATTATTAACTATTGCAAGAGCAATGATTAGTAAGAAACCATATTTAATTCTTGATGAAGCAACTAGTAATGTTGATACCAGAACTGAAGAATTAGTACAAAAAGCAATGGATAAATTAACTATTGGTAGAACATCATTTATCATTGCTCATCGATTATCTACTATTCGTAACGCAGACTTAATATTAGTTATGAATAATGGTAAAATAATTGAACAAGGTACACATGATGAATTATTAGAACAAAATGGTTTCTATGCAGATCTTTATAATTCACAATTCCAAGAATTATTAGATTAGACTAGTTTACTAGTCTTTTTTATTGAATAAAATTATTATTTATGATACATTATAAGTGAAAGTAGATGATAATATGGATAAACATAAAATGTATGCCATGATAATGAGTTCTATTGGTTTAATGTTGTTAACAGTAGGAATTACATATTCTTTCTTTAACTATACTAAAACAGGGCAAGCTAATTCTCTTAGAACCGGTAGAATTTATTTTAATACAAACGAAGGAACAGCATTAAATATAACAAGCATGTTTCCAATGACCAGTACAGAAGCAGGAAATGCTAACTTAGATTCAGTAACAGTAGGTATAGCAGGTGATACAAATTATAATGATGGTGAAGAATATCAAATAACGTTAGTTGATGTTAATAATACCATTAATGGTAAAGAGGTACCAATTAACTTTATAGCAACATATACAGCAGCCAATGGTGGAACTGTTGGTACAAGTAGTGATACATATTGGACAGCAAGAAACTCTAAAGATGCAACTATTTATTCATTAACAACAACAGGTAGTGTTGAAGAAAATAAACAAGTATTAGTAGGCTATATTGATAATGGTGCAACTGGTATTAGTGGAACATTAACTATTAAAGCTTATATTGATGCAGATAGAATAGCTATTTCTGATACATATAATGGCCCAAGTGCCACTCCAAATGATAATATGGGTACAACTACTGAATGGGTCGATGGAAGAGTAGTATTAACTACTTCTGAATGGAATAGTTTAGCAAGTAATCCGGTTAGTTTTAAAATAAAAGCGGAGTCTAATGAAGGATTATGGGCATACCCAGTAGTACCATCTTGCCAAGGATGTAAATTTTATTATGCGGATAGTGAAACAGTATACACTACATGGAATAGTTATTCAGAAACTACTCCAACAGTAATTACAACTGGATTAAGTGATAACTATTTAGATATTGTGGCAGCAAGTAATAAACCATATTTCTTAGGATTAAAACTCAATAATAGTAATCAAGTAACCAATGTCTCAGTATGTGGTATAGATTTTAATATTCCTTTCTGCTTTGAAGTAGATCAAACAGGTTCACATTATGAAGAAAGTAAACAATTATTACAAAGTAGTAGTTTATGGAATAATACTTGTGTAATAAACATTGAAAATCAAGGTCAACAAAACGAATACGAAGAAACGTATTGCCCGTTAAATAATAATGTTTTAAACGCAGTTTTAAGTGTAGAAGGCGGATATGTCCGTGATAATAATGGGGGAATGTGTATATCACATAATTATGGTGATGCGGTTTGTTATGGAGAAGATCCAAATTAATAAAAAAGAAGTAGTATTAATTACTACTTTTTCTTTACTTAATTTATTTATTTTTATATAATTAACTAGGTGATGTTTATGTGGCTAATTATGGCAATAGTTACTCTATTATTATGGGGAATAGCTGATTTATTTTATAAAAAAGGTAATAATGAAAAAGAAGAATATTCACATTTAAAAACTGGTATGTTAGTTGGTATAGTTATGGGAATACATGCAGTTATTTACATGATTTCTAAAGGCCTTTCTTTTGATTTTATTGCAATGATGAAATATTTACCAGTATCACTTTGTTATATTGTATCAATGGTACTTGGTTATAAAGGACTTAAATATATTAATTTATCTGTATCTAGTCCAATACAAAACTCATCAGGTATTATTACTAGTATATTACTATGTATTATATTTAAAGTTAGTTTATCTTTATATGAAATAATTGGTTTATTATTAATGACTATTGGTGTATGGATACTATCTTATATAGAAAACAAAGAAAATAAAAAGATTGTTTTAAAAAAGATTGGATTAACAGCTATTATATTTCCAATAATGTATTTAATTATCGATGGAGCTGGAACATTCCTTGATGCAGTTTATTTGGATCACTTAGAAATAGTTAGTGAAGATATTGCTCTTATTTCTTATGAATTTACTTTTCTAATATATGCAGTTATTACATTTATTTATTTAAAAATAAAAAAAGCTAAAATTAAGTTATTTAATGAAAAAGATAAACTATTAGCAGCTATCTTTGAAACACTTGGCCAATTTACTTATGTATTTGCTATATCAAGTCATTCAGTTATTTCTGCACCAATAATTGGTTGTTATTGTGCATTTTCTGTTTTATTATCTAGAATATTTTTAAAAGAGAAAATGAATAAATGGCAATATCTAGCTTTATTATTAATTCTTAGTGGTATTGTTATACTAGCAATATTAGAAGAAAGTTAAAAAAATATCAAAAAATGATTGACTTTAAAGGCTAATCTAGGTATAATCTTAATTGCTGACTTTGGTTAGCAGTTATGGGGCATTAGCTCAGCTGGGAGAGCGTCACGTTTGCACCGTGAAGGTCAGCGGTTCGATCCCGCTATGCTCCACCA
>JAEEGL014018256.1_pt1 | contig 10333 bp, 6 predicted proteins | sample 9134231 | NCBI WGS metagenome assembly JAEEGL01 (sample SAMN16246548, study PRJNA631951) | gut metagenome | biome: gut microbiome; feature: rumen; material: fiber-attached | host: Bos | place: Iran: Karaj | collected 2018-10
CCGGTGCTCGAAGACGAGCGGGAGGCTGTCCCGGTGGAGGAACGTCTGTTCTGGGTGCTTGTCGAAGGACGTGCTGCACTGCCGCTGGAGCGCGAAGTGCTCGACGAGGAGCGGCTGACGCCCGATGACGAACGGCCGGCGCTCGAAGACGAGCGGGAGGCCGTTCCGGTAGAGGAACGCCTGTTCTGGGTGCTGACCGAAGGGCGGGATGCCGAGCTGCTGGAGCGCGAAGCGCTTACAGACGGGCGCGAAGCGCTCGAAGACGAGCGGTTCACGCTGGCCGAAGGACGGCTGCTGCTCGAGCGGCCGACGCTCGCGGAAGAGCGCGAGCCGCCGCCGGACGGCCTGGAAACACTTGAAGAAGAGCGGCTGGCGCCGCCACCGTATGAAGAACGTCCGGCACTTGAAGACCGGGAAACGGAACCCGCAGAAGACGATCCGCGGCTGACGGAGGAAGACGATGAACGGCCGCCTCCGCCCCTTGACTGAGCAGATGACTGCTCAGGCGCCATGACCAGGGCGACGGCGATTGCCGCGACCCAAGCGATTCTGAAGATTCTTTTCATATTCTTGTCTGTTTGGTAAACATGTTTTACCAATAGACGGAGCAAGGGGCTTTTTGTTTAAAAAAGATGCACCTCCCGCAAGGGAGATGCATCCTTCATGACCGGTATTCCGGTATGGTTCTAGAAGAAACGGGCCCTGTTGTCCTTCACTTCGGCGTCATCCATCATGACGGACATGAGCATCTGGGAATTGTACTGGTTCTTCTGCTGTTCGTAACGGGCGGCGTCATCCTCGGTGTAGAAAGCACCGGTGTCGTGACCCTTGACCTCATAGACATAGACGCCGATGAGACCGGCAACGGGGCCGCTGAGGACACCGACAGGAGTGTTGACGAGAGTACCGACGAACTTCGGGTCGAGGGCGCTGGAGCCGAGGGTGGCGAAGGTAACGCCGGTCTGGCTGCTGATGGTAGCGTCAAGCGCGTCGGCAACAGACTGCAGGTCGGTCAGACCCTTGATCTTCTCGGCGACCTCCTGGGCCTTCTTCTCTCCGAGCTTGGTGTTGTAGAGTTCATCGCGGATGCTTGTGGCAGCCTCGGCAACCGTAGCATAACCTTCCTCATGGATACCGTTGAGGAGAGCGATGAAGAAGTAGTTCTGGTTCACGGTGATGATGTCGGAGACATTGCCCGGCTTGTGGTCGAAAGCCCAGCGGGTGAGCTCCTTGGCGTTGTCGATGGCACCATAGGAAGAGGTGGCCTCGGTGACGCGGTTCATCGGGTGAGAATAGACTCCGAGGGAGTCAAGAGCAGCCTTGTAGGCTTCGGCGCTGCCGCCCTTCTTGCCGGTATGGGCGATAGTGGCGAACTTGTTGGCCTTGGCATAGAAGCCGTTGTAGGTCTCGTTGCTGGGAACGGCGGTCTTCTCGAGGATAGCAACCTGCTTCTTGAGGACAGGGGCAGACTTCTCGGAGACGAGGACGACGTGGGTTCCGTAAACGGTGTTCAGCACGAACGGCTGGCCGACTGGAGCCTCGATGACGGACTCGAAACCGGGGATCATATAGGTCTGGGTCATCCAGCCGATGGATCCGAGTTCACCGTTTGCAGCGGTGGACTGGTCGGCGGAATAGAGAGCGGCGAGGTTGGAGAAGCTGGCGTCCTTCTGCGAAGCGACCTGCACGAGGCTGTCGGCCAGATGGGCGGCGTTGTCACCGGTGAGAAGGATATGCTTCACGAATGCGGAATCCGGAACCATCGCGGTATCCATCACCTTGACGGAATAGAAGGTGTCGCCGGTGGTGTAGACCGGGGATGCGCCCTCCTGTCCGGAGAATGCGAACGCGTCGACGTCGGAGTTGATGGTGCCGAGCTCTCCCTCCTTGTACCAGTAGGTGGAAAGAGGACGGTCGGAATTCTTGAGGAGGAAGTTCTTCATATTGTCCGTAGTGGCGAACTCCTCGTGGATCTCGGCCATCTTGTCTGCTACGGCTGCAATGTCATCGGCAGAAGGGACGACCTCGAACACCACGTACTCAAGGTCGCGGCTGGCGTTCTGACGGAAGAAATCCTTATGGGAATTATAATAATTCTTTATCTCGTCATCGGAAACGACGATGGTGGAATCGACGGCGTACATGAGAGGGACCATAACGAAGTCAACGTCGGTGGTCTCGTTGTTCTCGGCGATGGCGCGGCGGAGCATCAACGGGTTCTGGTAGGAGCTGGCGTTGAAGAGAGCGCCGTACTTCTGGTAGAACTGCTGGGTATAGACGGAGTTCTGAAGATAGTTCCAGTAAAGCTTGTAGTTGTCGTCGGTGTTCACGAGCCTGACGAAATCAACGACCATGTCGGGAGAGAAATTGCCGTTGCCGTCAAGGAACATTGCGTTCTGGGCAATGATAGGAGAAGGATTGGCGCCGGTGGTAAGGTCGAGCATCTCAGCCTCGCCGACGGTGATACCGGCATCCTTGGCTTCCTTGACAAACAGGAACTTGTCGATGAGCGACTGCCAGGCGGCGTCCCTGATCTGGGTCTGCTCCTCCTCGGAAGAGGCGGAGGTACCGGTCATGAGCTCGTTGAGTCTGGTGAAACGCTCTATATCTTCCTGGAAATCAGTGTAGGAAACGGACTTTCCATTGATCCTGCCAACATCGTATTTGGATGACATGGAACGGACCGCGGACTCGATCTGTCCGGGGTCTATGATAAATGAGAGAAGGCCCAATGCAACGATGATTGAGATTGCAAGGCCGAATTTAGTGCGTAGGGTCTGAAGAACAGCCATTGTATTGTTACTTTAATTAAAATTCGATTTGGGGTGCGAAGATAGTGATTTTCTGCTAAAACAACACTATTTTTTAGGAAATGGACCTATAAAATTAACAGAATCAATCATTACCACCGTCGTATCCTGCACCACGACGCCGAAACTGTTGAAGGGACGGAGTATGATGGAATTCCTCGCCTTGTCGTCGGAACGCATCCCGTATCCCTGCATGAAACCGTCCGGAGAATACATCCTGATATAGCAATCCGTCCATATCTCTCCCTTTCCCTGGTCCCAGTAAAGGGTGTCCGTCTCCATCGTTTCCTGCTTGATGACATTCTGGATGACGACGTTGCCGTACGCGGCCCAAAGTTCTTCTCCTCCGGGCTTAGCCGTCTCATGCAAGGCGTTATCGGAATAGATCGTTGTCTCCAGCAGTCCTTCGTCAGTATAGCTATATACGGCTATCCCCTTCGGGAAAGTCTCCCTGGACGCCGTATCGTTCTCGAACCTCTCCATAAGGTCCGCCTCCAGACGCATCACTATCACGCCGTTCTTGGTCTGCACGGCGAACATGTTGTCTATGGTCTGGAGCGGGACGGTCTTGAGGTCGAGTTTGTCAGCTTCGGCCAGCTTTCCCTTGCAGGAAAACAAGAGGAAAGCAACCGCAGCTGCGGTTGCCATCCTCTTCAAAGTATGTTTCAATTCCGGCAAGGAGCGGAAGATTATTTCTGCGTCCTGACAGTGGTGGTGGCCCTCATGCCGCCGCAGGAGACGGTGTAGGACTGGCCGTTGGTCAGGTCATACATGAACGCCTCGGCGGTCTGCGGATAGTATGCAGAGTAGGAGCCGATGAGCTTGTTGGCATCCTCGGTGAGGGAAGGATCGGCGTTCTTGGCCTTCTGCAGGAAGTCGACGGCAACCCAGTACGGAGCCCTGCGCTCGATCTCGTTTCCACCGCAGTTGGTCGAACCCCAGATGGTTCCCATCAGGAAGTAGGCCTTGCCTGCGAAGGTAGGATTGAGCTCGAGGGCCTTCTGTGCGGAGGCGTAAGCCTTGGCGTTCTGTCCGTTCTTGGAGCAGAAGACCGCAAGCTCGTAGTTGTACTCACCGTCGGTAGCAGCGTCGGACTCGGGATAATTGATAGCTTCCTCCATGTACCTGATGGCCTCGGCTACATTGCCCCTCGAGGAGTTGAGCCTGAAGAGGAAGTATGCGGAGTTGTACGAAGGATCGAGTTTGTACATATTGGTGACGGCATTGAGGTAAAGGTCATTGCCGGTGCAATCGTCGGTGATGCTCATCATCCTGACGATGTTGTTCACGAGTTCAAGATTGTTGGGATCAGCCTCGAAGCGGGGGGTGAAGAGCGCGATGAGGTTGTCGCAGGAAGCGACCTTGCTGGTGATGAAGAGGGACTCGATGTCGGTCTTGACCTTCTCCATCTGCTCGGCCTCGGCCTCGCTCTCGGTGGTGGCGTTCTTCAGAGTCTCCATGGAGGTCTGATATGCGTTGATGACATCCTCGGCGGTAAGTTTGCCGGCCTGGAACAGGTCGATGGCGGAGTTGAGGCGGAAAAGGAAGAGCTGGGGCTTTGCAGCCTCCTTCAGTTCGCCGATGATCTCCTGGTAGGTGTCATACAGCCTCTGGGGATTATCCTTGATATAGTTGTACATGTCCTGTCCCTTGTTGTTGAGGGAAGTGACCTTGTTGTTCGGATAGTACTGGGCACGGATGTCGTAGAGAGTCATGAGCGAGTCGATGACTGCGCGCTGGGCCTCGGCATCCTTGGTCTTTGATATGACCTGCTTGAGAAGGGTGGAACCATGTATGAAGAGGTTCTGGCTTGCCGTAGGAGGGCAGAGGCTGTAAGCCTTCCTCCAGTTGGGAAGGGCCTCGTCGTAATTCTTCTGCTTGTAGTACTCCGAATAGTAGGAGAGGTACTTGATACACTCTGCGCTGTCTGCTCCGTATTTACCCTGAGCCGACATCTTTGCTCCCGGGAGGAGCAGGGCAATGGTCAAAATTGCAAAAATCGTCTTTTTCATATCCTGAATAGTGTTAGTTTTTTCAAATCATCCTACATATAAGTCAGTTTCCGGAACCACATGTCGTGGAAACTGAATCCCACCGTGAAGTTGACATAACGTTCGCGGATCATGTTCCCGGCGGTCGACGCCCTCTGGCCGAGGCCGACCGCGAAGGTCAGGGCGTTGTAGTACCTGAATACCGGGAGTGAAGCACCAAACGTAAGGCCGATGTCCTTAATCTGGTTTCCATCCACCGCGAAGCGCGAGTCTTCGTAATAAGCGCCGACCCTGTATGCGCATCGCTTGTAGTAGTACCTGATATCATTCCTGTTCGGAACTATTTCAAAGCCGGCCCTGTACGTCTGTGATACCCTTGTATCGAAGTACGAAGAGCCCTTCACTGCAAATCCCTTCGCAACATCCATACCAGAATGCGTCCAATCGGACCTGGAATAGTTGATTTCGGCTCTCCAATTGTCTGAGTGATTGAAGGAAAGGCCTATTCCGATCTCATTCGGGACCGAGACTCCGCCCATGGTCCTGCCGAGTGTATCACGGGAGAAACGCAGGGTATCGGACTGTGCGCTGCCTACCGAAATGCGGTAATCCTCGACCGTTCCCTTGAGATTGATACCGGTGGAGTAAGTGGCTCCGATGCCTATGGTGTTGCTGTTTCCAACCGGCTGCTCATACTGGAGTCCGAACTTTGCGGAACTGCCCCTGAGCACCAAAGTATTGCCGGAATTGATATTGCTGTATGCCGACTTTGCGAAAGAGAATACACTCTCCTTGGCTATCTTTCCGAAAAGTATCCGTCCTTCCACACCCAGGGAAAGCCTTCTCCACAAGGTAACTGCCGTGGAACCGAAAAGCTGGTAGGTGCCGCCCGTTCCGGCGGAATAGTAAACGGCATTGCCGGTATTGCCTATGACTGCGGGATCATCGAGGATATACGAATACCTGTAGCCCGTGGAGGAATAAGGGGCTATGCCGACCAGCATCGCCGAATAAGGATAGAAGAGCGGGACGGAAATGGTTATGCTGTTGACATTGAAGGTATTGTTGGCGGAGGACATGTCCCCCTGCCGGAAATACCTGTTGGACTGGTTCACCGACATGTCTGCCATGAAAGCAAGGGAATCCCTCGCGGTGATGGATGCCGGGTTGAGGTAATTGATATAGCGTTTGTTCCTGGTGGCTATGCCGACACCGCCCATGCCCTTGTTGTACGCTGAGCCTTGGGTGAAGATGTCGCCTATTCCGAAAATGGAATAGGGAGTGAAGCCGGTATAGGCTCCGTCCTGCGCATGCAGGGACAGCCCCGCGAGAGTCATCGCGAGGGACACGGCCAGGATCTTACAGAGTCTTCCTTTCAACATACTCGTCCGTGATTAACGCCAAACCTATCAATACCAGGTTACAAACTACAAAGATGGAGTTTTTCATCCTTTTTGCAAAATAATTCGCATCTCCGCCTGTAAATACGACGATATTGTCCGGTCTGGAATCGACGTATCCCTGTATTTCAAACATTATGCCCAAAATCACCCCAGCTTCGATCGAGGATTGCGTGGACATGCCGGTCTGAGGGGGATTGTCAGGGATGTTGACAGAGGGAAGGGCCTTGGAATAGCGGTTCACAGCCTTGAAGCGAGTCCGGCAGCCGAGTGAGATGTTTCCGCCCAGGTAAGTCCCGTCCGCATCGATGAAATCTACGGTCAGCGTCGTACCGAAATCCATCAGTGTACAGGGTTTCCCCTTGAAAAGATAACGGGTCCCGATGATGGCCGCGGCGCGGTCGAAAGTCAGGTGGGAGGGAATGCCGTAATCCGCCAGGATCCCGCTGTGCGAAGGGTCAAGAAGCAGGAGGTCGGGACATGCCTTGCGTATCCTCTTCTCGTCCGCGGCGGGTATGTCGTATACCGAAGCAAGGACTACGGTCGAAGGTTTTTCCTTTTCGATGAGAGAGATGATGAACTCTGTCTTCTTCTCACCCTGGTAACGGAAAGTCTTTCCGAGGGTCATCCCCTCGGAAAGCGCGGCCTTGAGCGCCGTATTACCCGTTTCTATCAGAAGATTCTGCATGGCCAGGAATACAAAATGCGAATTTACTCAATTATCGGAGTTTTTTCAAGACGGAATAGGCCTTTTCCATCGAATCAACGCCTCTCACCACCAGTTTCAGCCTGTTCTCAACCTGCTTGAGACTGAACATGGGATTCCTGCCTACTTTCTCCATGACATCCTTGAAAACGGATGAACGGTAGTACGGTGACATAGGGTTCGAGATGAAGAAGAATATCATCATGCCGTTCTTGATGATGATCTTGTCGAATCCGAGGGAAGCTCCGAGATTTCGCACCTTGACGACAAAGAGAAGGTTTTCAACCTCGGGCGGCAGCTTGCCGAAGCGGTCCGCGGTCTGGACCGCGAAACGGTCTATCTCCTTCTCGGACATCATCGAATCGAGCTGCTTGTATATCCTTATCTTCTCTGCATTGATATCTATGTATTCATCCGGAATGAATGCCGGCTTGTCCGTCTCGATGGTACAATCCTCGGTGAAGGTGTTCCTCGAACTTCTGGTAATAATACCGGTTTCAACTCCCAGTTCCTCCATGGCCTCGGCCAGGATCTTCTGGTAAGTCTCATAACCCATGTCCATGATGAAACCGCTCTGCTCGGCGCCGAGAAGGTTTCCGGCGCCGCGTATGTCGAGGTCCTGCATGGCGATGTTGAAGCCGCCGCCGAGATCCGAGAACTCCTCGATAGCCTTGAGGCGCCGGCGGGCGTCATCGGTGATGGTAACGAGCGGAGGTACTATGAGGTAGCAGAATGCGCGGCGGTTGGACCTGCCCACACGCCCGCGGAGCTGGTGCAGGTCGCTCAGGCCGATGTTCTGCGCCTGGTTTATCAGGATGGTGTTGGCGTTCGGGATATCCAGACCGTTCTCGATGATGGTAGTACAAAGGAGCATGTCATAGTCTCCCCGCATGAAATCAAGCATCCTGTTTTCCAACTCCTTGGACTCCATCTGTCCGTGTGCCACGCAGATACGCATGTCCGGAACCAGACGATGGAGAATCTCATGGATGGAAGACAGTTCTTCCACCTTGTTATGAAGGAAGAATATCTGTCCTCCCCTGTCGAGTTCGTAGTTGATGATGCTCTTTATCTCCTTCTCATCGAAAAGGATTATCTCAGTCTGAACAGGAATGCGGTTGGGAGGAGGAGTATTGATGATGGAGAGGTCACGAGCACCTAACAGGGAGAACTGCAAGGTCCTGGGAATAGGGGTGGCAGTAAGGGTGAGGGTGTCGACGGACATCTTCATCTGACGGAGTTTCTCCTTCGCGGCCACGCCGAACTTCTGTTCCTCATCGATAATGAGAAGTCCCAGGTCCTTGAATTCGAATCCTTTTCCAAGTATCTTATGTGTTCCAATCAGGATATCTATCTGTCCCTGCTTCACCCTTTCCTGGATAAGCTTTATCTCCTTGTCGGTGCGCAGGCGGCTCACATAATCCACGGTACAAGGAAGGTCCTTGAGCCTGGAAGTGAAAGTGGTGAAATGCTGCAGTGCCAGGATAGTCGTAGGAACGAGCACTGCCACCTGCTTGCTGTCGGCGGCAGCCTTGAAGGCAGCCCTGATGGCAATCTCCGTTTTACCGAAACCTACGTCTCCGCATATAAGGCGGTCCATAGGGCAGGTGTCCTCCATGTCCTGCTTTACTGCTATCGTGGCGAGTTCCTGATCGGGAGTATCCTCATACATGAAAGATGACTCCAACTCTTCCTGCAGGTATGAGTCGGGAGAAAAAGCATATCCTTTCGAAGCCCTGCGCTTCGCATACAGCTGGATAAGGTCCTTCGCTATATCCTTGACGCGGGACTTTGTGTTGGACTTGAGCGCCTGCCAACTCTTGGAACCCAGTTTATTGATCTTCGGAGCCTCCCCTTCCCTGGGTTTATAGCGGGAAATCTTGTTAAGTGCATGAACGGACACGAACACTACGTCACCATCCTTGTAAGTGAGTTTCACCACTTCCTTGACGCGGCCCATGTCGTCCCTCATACGTACGAGACCTCCGAATATACCCACTCCATGATCGATATGCACGACGTAATCACCCACGTTGAAAGCACTGAGGTCGTTGAGTGTCAATTGTTCGCTCTTGTCCACCGTACGCCTGAGGCTCACCCTGTGGAAACGGTCGAATATTTCATGGTCGGAGTAGCAGCATACCTTGTTCTCCAAGTCGATGAATCCGTTGTGGAGATTCTTGCCGGCAACGAACTGCGGTACAATGCCGCCGTTCTGCAGGAGTATGGAACGAAGCCTTCCGAGCTGGGACTCCTTCTCACCGTAGATGTATACCTTGTACTTGCTCTCCATCTTCGAACGGATGTCGGCGGTCAAGAGTTCGAAGTTCTTGTTGAATACCGGCTGGGGAGAGATGGAGAATACTATTCTATCACTTACAGAACTGGATATGGGAGTATCGATGTAGACTTTCCTGAAACGGTCGAGTCCATGGAAAAACTCTCTGTTTGAATACATGTCGGACGAATCGAGCCAGAGCACGGTATCATCCGGCATTATTGAAGATATTCCTACAAGTGACTCCCCCTCCCCTTCCGATACTATCGAAGATATGATTTCAACTGAATCACACTTCTCCTTTGACAACTGGGTATTGCAGTCGAAGGTATGGATTTCCTCTATCTCGTCACCCCAGAACGAAAGCCTGTACGGATCGGAAGAAGAATAAGAAAAAATATCTACAACCGACCCCCTGAAAGCGAACTGTCCGGGCGCGGACACGAAATCCACCTTCTCAAATCCGCTTTCAGCCAGTTTTTCTTTCAAACCGTCGTACGGAACTTCATCACCTGTCTTCAACACTACTATCGAACCGCGTATGCTCGAAGGATCCGGTATCATCTCCTCCAGGGCTTCGGGGAAAGTTACGAATACATTGAAGTCTCCTTTTCCTTCCAATATCTTCCCTACTGCGGCTGTACGCTGCACTCCGAGCGACGATTTATAATTGCTCCTCTCAATCCCCCTTCCCGAAGAAGGAAGATAGAATATCCTCTCTCCTTCTATCAGATTGTAAAGATCCGCGGCGCAATACTCCGCCGCTTCCTTCGTTGGCATCAGGATCATATGGGTGCCGGAAATTGCGGCCTGGGAAAATACAAACCAGCGGGCTGAGAGGTACAGTCCGGAACAGTAGGTTTCACGTCTCTCCGCAATGCTTTTCCTTAGAAGCGACGTAGAGGTTGAACTTATCAACATTTCTAAAAAAAAACTGTTGAAAAAATGTCGGTAACCATGTTGATAACCGGAGTTGGGATTGTTGATGGATGGAAAGGGTATGCCCGATGTTATCCTCCAATGTAATCCCCAACAGTTTTTCAACAGTCCATAAATGGTTGCAAGCAATTGAAAAATAATACTTTCACAGTAGTTTTCAACATTTCAACCGCCTTAACACAACCATTAAATTCAAAAAATAAAGTATA
>JAEEGL014519748.1_pt1 | contig 10333 bp, 9 predicted proteins | sample 9134231 | NCBI WGS metagenome assembly JAEEGL01 (sample SAMN16246548, study PRJNA631951) | gut metagenome | biome: gut microbiome; feature: rumen; material: fiber-attached | host: Bos | place: Iran: Karaj | collected 2018-10
AATATCAAATTCCAGCTCCTTACTGTCCCCATCTTCCTTACTTGATATTATATTCCTGTTATCCTTACCTGCCCTGTGGAGTACAAAGTCCTTCGGCAGGGCGCCCGTAGAAGCAGGGAGGGGCTTTAACCGTTCCGGCATAGCAGCCGGAGCCGCAATCTCTATAGCTTTATCCTCTTTACCGCTCTTCAAAAGATCTCTTACCATCTCAATAATAAAGATCAGTACAATAAGAAAAGATACAGCCATATACAGCAGATTATCCGCTTCCATTATATGGATCCCATAACTCTTCAACAGCGAAAAATAAGAGCATTTCAGGCTCCTTGCCCTGAAAAGAACAAGCAGGAAAAACACAGCTCCGCCGGAAATAAGGGCTATGAAATACTCTGTTAAAAGCTTCTGTTTTCTTTTTTCCGCAAGGAAATAAATGGATACCAGAAAAGAGATGGCTGCCATTATGATATTTATAGGCATCGAAAACGCAGCCAGTCCGGCAGTCGCACCGATAATCAGATAATTTATGACAAGGGGACCTCTGTTCTCACCTTTTACCTCAAAATATCTGGTAACAAAGAAAGCCGTCTCAAAAAGGATAAGAAAAATAACCGGCAGCAGCCAAAAGAATACTCTGATCTCTTCCATATCTATTTATCTTTTTTTCCGAACATACCCTCAACATTAAAGCCGAGTATGGTGGTACGGAAACCGTTGTAGATCTCATCGTATGTTGCAGCTGCAATGGTTTCCCTGGGGAAAGAACCTCTCCACTTTTCGCAGATCAGATCCGTAAAGGTCTTTGAATCCTCCTGGGGCTGGTTCTTTAAGAGTGACGGAAGTACGTAGAAAACCATCATACACTGCATATCAACGACTGTGGTGGATTTCTTAAAGAAGTTGACGCTGTCGTATTTATCCCTGGCATATTTCACCAGATTTTCCGCCGCGCTCTTCATCTCCTCCTCCTTATTATCGGAGGCATACATCTTCATTATCTCATCATTGACATCCGAAACGGATTTCCTGTATTCCAGAAAGAAATTCTCATAATACTTCTTTTTGAAATTCTTCATACCCTCCCGGTAATCAAGTACAGCCAGGAGTTTATGGATATTTTTGTCAAGTGCTTCAGACATTATCAAACCTTTCTATAATTCCACGTTATAATAAACAGCCTGGACATCATCCTCTTCATCCAGGAGATCCAGTATCCTCTGGAGCTTCTTTAAGCTGTCCTCGTCGGTAATTTCCACATAGTTCTGGGGAATCTTTGTCACCTCTGCAGAAACTGTGGGAATGTTGTTATCATCTATCGCTTTCTTTACTGCCTCAAAGGCATCCGGGGCAGTCAGTATCTCAAAGCTGTCGTCTTCTTCGTTAAAATCATCGGCACCGGCGTCAAGAGCCACCATCATAAGGTCATCAGCGCTCATCTCGCACTCTTCCTTATCAATGATGATCTGTCCCTTGTCATCGAACATAAAAGATACGCAGCCCTGGGTACCCAGATTTCCGCCGCCCTTTGTGAAAGCTGCCCTGACATTTGCCGCCGTACGGTTTTTGTTATCCGTAAGGCAGTCCACAATGATCGCTGACCCCGCAGGACCGTAGCCCTCGTAAGTACAGTATTCGTAATTTACATTCGAGCCCTCGCCCGAGGCTTTCTTTATACCACGCTCAATGGTATCGTTCGGCATATTGCTGGCCTTGGCCTTTGCAATGACCTGGGCGAGCTTAAAGTTATTGGCGGGATCAGGTCCTCCCTCCTTTACAGCCACTGCGATCTCACGTCCTATGATGGTAAAGATCTTCCCCTTGGCCGCATCGTTCTTTTCCTTTTTATGCTTGATGTTAGCAAATTTTGAATGTCCACTCATTGTATGTAAAACTCCTTTCAATTATCAATTATCAATTTTCAATTTTCATAACCCTGACCGTCTTCACGATCCTCCCCTTCACGTGGGCTATACGGAAGCGCCATCCCTCATATTCCGTTTCGAAATCCTCTCCGCTTTTGGGGATATGCTTTAATCTGTCCGTCATAAAACCGTTAAGCGTCTCATAACCCTCATCCGGAAACTCTATTCCCAGCTTCTCTCCCACTTCTTCAAGCGAGGTAAGTCCGTCGCAGATAAAGGTATCATCCCCCTGCTTCCTTATCATCACCTCGTCTTCGTCGAATTCATCCAGGATATTACCGACGATCTCTTCAAGGATATCCTCCATACAGACTATCCCCGCGGTCTGTCCGTACTCATCAACCACGATGACCATATGGATCTTCTTCTGCTGCATGGACTTAAAGAGCAGATCTATCTTCCTTGTCTCAGGAATAAAGTGGGCTTCCTTGATTATGCTCTCAAATTCTTTTAAGCTTTTTACCTTGTTTTCCGGTCTCACATTGGCCTTCATCACATCCTTGAAATGAATGATGCCGATGATATTGTCTATATTATCTTCATAAACAGGGCAGCGGGAGTTTTTCCCGTCCAGCATAAAGTCTGCAACTTCTTCCAGTGTCTCATTGCAGTCGATGCTGATGATGTTTTCCCTGTGAGTCATGATATCACGGGCTTCCTTATCCCCGAATTCAAATATATTATTTATCATCAGGGCTTCGGAAGAGTCAAGCACTCCACGGCTTTCGCCTTCCTGCACCATGGAGATTATCTCGTCTTCATTGACGTTGTCTTTTTTGATAAGGTTCTTTAAGAAATTCATATATTAAAATGGATATCTTTCCGAAACGATCCTGCCTTTTTTAAGGAAAACACGCGGTATCCGCCTTCCAAGGTCGCAGGTGAATTCATAATTAAACCTGCCGCTCAGGCGTCCCAGCTCTTCTGCGCTGATGAAACACTCACCGTCCCTTCCCAGCAGCACCACCGTATCCCCTTCCTTTGCTTCAGGGATATTTGTCACATCCACCATAAACTGATCCATACAGATCCGTCCCAGGATAGGCGCATATTTTCCGTGGATCAGCACATAACCCCTGTTGGACAGACTCCTGGGAAATCCGTCCCCGTAACCCACAGGAACAGTGGCGACTCTGCGGTCATTTATGGCTACGTATGTTCCTCCGTAACTCACCTCGGCTCCGGGCGCAACATTTTTAATATATACGATATGGCTCTTCAGTTCAAGTGCACTTTTTATCTCCGAACGCCGGAGGGGCACATCATCACTTGGCCACATACCGTACATGGTGATCCCGGCCCGCACGAGATCCATATTTGCCTCGGGATAAAGGATTATCCCTGCGGAATTGGAGCAGTGTTTGTATCTGAAATAAACCCCTTCATCCTCACATAAAAAGATAAAATCCCGGAAAAGCCCTATCTGCTGCTCCGTGGTCTTAGCCACCGGTTCATCGGCTTTGGCAAAATGTGTAAATATCCCTTCACTTATGACATTTGGCAGCGTCATCATATAACGCACGTCATCCAGGGAAGAATCGTCACATTTTACACCGATCCTGCTCATCCCCGTATCCACAGCGAGATGGAAAAAGACTTCTTTTCCCTGCAGCACGGCCTCATCGGAAAGGGCTTTTGCCTGATCTCTCTTAAATACCGCCGGTCTCAGGCCGTATCTCACTATATCGGGATAGGAATCCGGGAAGGTAAACCCCAGGATCAGTATAGGCTTCTCTATGCCTCCCCGCCTTAATTCCATGGCCTCTTCAATGGTAGCCACTGCAAATCCGAATATAAACTCCTCTTCTTCGGTCTCCCGGGCGATCTCCAGAGCCCCGTGTCCGTAGCCGTCCGCCTTAATAACCGCTATCATCCTGGCACCGGGCCTCATCCTCTTATACAGTTCCCTCATATTATCGTGAACCACATCCAGATCGATATATGCGGCCACTCTGTCATGTATTCCCATAAACTACCTTATATTCTCAATGATATCTGAAGCAGTCATTCCATGCCTGCCTATTTTATCTGCTGCCCTGTCCCCGGCCGCACCGTGTAGCGCCGTCCCGAGATATGCCGCCTTGTCCGCTTTCACTCCCTGTGCCATAAGTGAAACGATGATACCGGTCAGCACATCACCGCTGCCGGCTGTAGCCATACCGTTATTGCCGTTTAGATTAAGAACTTCATATCCGCTGCTTAATGCCGTAACAGTCCTGGAATCCTTTAATACACAGGTCAGGTGATAACCTGACGCAAAATCCGAAGCGACATCCATAAGATGGGACTTTATCTCCGGAACAGGTATCCCCGTAAGCACAGACATTTCCTTAATATGTGGTGTAATAACTACTTCAGAAGCGCACTCCGTCAGGATCTCGGTATTCCTTGAAATGATATTCAATGCATCCGCATCCAGTACAACGGGACAGTGTCCCGCATATTTAAGCACTGTTTTCAAAAGTTTCTCAGCAAAAGGATCTGTACCGATGCCGGGACCAATGGCTATAACGCTGCTCCAGGACACCGCTTCCTTAACCTTCTCACCAAGGCTCTTTTCCATGCTGTCAAAAAGCGAGGTCTGTCCGGTTTTTTCCTCTGAAGGAGTATCATCGCCGTAAGTAGTGACTAAAGCTTCCGGTACCGCAGTCATAAGAACGTTCCTGTTGTTCTCATGGGTAAGTACCCTCACCATACCGCAGCCGGTCTTCAGCGCAGCCCTCGCTGAGAGCACCGCCGCCCCTCCGATATCCTTATTTCCGGCAACGATCAGAACCTTGCCAAAGCTTCCCTTATTGGTATCCGCCGCTCTTAAAGGCAGCCTTATATCGTCTTCTTCAAGGTAAGCGATATGGGGAGTTTTAACAAAAGATCTGTCCGTGATGCCGATATTTCCCCGGATCAGTTCTCCGTTATATCCGGCTCCGGGAAACAGCACATTACCCGGTTTTAAGAAGCCTAAGGACACGGTTTCATCAGCCTCCACCGCAATACCCAGCACCTCTCCGCTGTCTGCATCTATTCCGCTTGGAATATCTGCGCTTATAATGTAAGCATTGCTTCTGTTTATCTTCCCGATGATATCCGCATATTCCCCTTCTACTGCCCTGTTAAGGGAAATACCGAATATGGCATCCACTATCACATCGTAATCTGTGTCGGTGACTTGATCAACCAGCGCATTTTCATCAAGGGCTTTTACAGACAGATACTGCTCCCTTTCCAGCGGAGACATCTTTTCTTCCCTGCCGGCAAAAAAGCACCCGGTATCCACCCCGTTCTCAATGAGAATGCGTCCGCAGGCATAGCCGTCCCCGCCGTTATTCCCCGGGCCGCATACTATCAGCACCTTCTGCCTTTTTACCCCGGAAGAATAAGTTTCATCAAGTCTTTTTATGACTCTTCCGGCTATCAAAAGAGCTGCCCTTTCCATTAAAACAGCCGACGGAACATGCATGATCTCTGCTGTCCGGCTGTCGGCATCCCTCATTTCTTCTCTTGATAAAATATAATTCATTGATTGTCGCTTGCCTTATTTTCCTTTGCTTTAGCTGCTTCTCTTTCCTTTTCTTCCATCATGGCCTCCCGTTTCTTAAGAAGTGCCTGACGGGTAGCCTCGATATCATAATCAATATCAAAAAGATCCAGCACATCCGGTCCGAATATCCCCTGCATAAAAGAATAAAGCTGGACATTTACCAGTTCCATATGCTGCTTATGCAGGATATTCTTCTTTAACTCCATACGCATGGACTTGATCCAGGCTCCGATCTCCTCAATATCCTTGGTATTGCTCTTTATAAGATCGTAACTCTCCTTCATGGTGAGCATCATGAGCTCGGTATTTATCTCATTTATTTCCTTCGGAAGATCCAGCATTTCATCATTATAGCTGTCCACCTTATCGTTTATCTCGTTAATGAGGCGCTTACTCTCTTCCAGTTTCTTTTTTGCGGCACCACCGGCCGTTTCTGCGCCCTCCATATTATTCACGATCTCATCCATAAGATTCGCTTTGATCTTTTTTAAGTCCTTCAGTTCATTATTTATCTTTCCCTGTTCCTTTAACAGGGCATTTAATTTTTCCTCCAGTTCCTTAATACGCTCAGTCTTACCCACCTCGGCCATAAGCTTATGCCACTTATTGTCGAGGGTAAGGGTGGGAACATTTTTCCCCAGAAGCGCCGCTTGAAATTTTTGATCCAGTTCTTCCATAAGCAAAACAATTGAAAATTGATAATTTGTGCTCAATAACGTATATGGTTGGCAATACTAAAATGCACAACGAGCAAACGCACAAAAATTTTTTCTATTCTAACGAAAAATAATTGCGTTTGCGAGTATACAATTTTTAAATGTAACTTATCAATTATCTATTATTTCATCCGGTTTTCCGCCTTCATTTACTCTGTTGAGATTATAGGAAAGCCGCATAAGGCTTTCGGACAGATGCACGGATTCCACCACCACATCCTCCGGAACCTCCAGATCCACATGGGAAAAATTCCAGATAGCCTTTATTCCGCATTTAACAACAGTTGCAGCCGCCCCTACGGCCTGAGCCTTAGGGATTGCAATCACTGCGATATCTATATTATTCTTCTTAATAAATTCCGGGAGTTCACTCATAGGCATGATGGGGATATTCCTGATATACTGCCCTACAAGAGAAGGAGACACGTCAAAAGCGCCCTTTACGATAAAGCCCCTGTTAGCGAAATTACCATACCCTGCCAGGGCACTTCCCAGGTTTCCGGCACCGATAATGATAAGGTTATGTTCCTGATCAAGCCCCAGGATCTTTCCTATCTCATCATAGAGATATTTTACGTTATAACCGTAACCCTGCTGGCCGAAGCCTCCGAAGTTATTTAAGTCCTGTCTTATCTGGGAAGCGGTAACATGCATGATAAGAGACAGGTCGTGGGAAGATATCTTCTCCACCCCTGCATCCCGAAGTTCCCCGAGGAACCTGAAATATCTTGGCAGACGCCTTATTACCGCTCTTGAGATCTCTTTATCTGACATACCCCGATTATAAGAGTTTGTTAAGAAACTGTCAATTTCAAAGAGTCAATTTTGAAAGGCATTTTGAAGAGCTTCCCACTGCTCCATTAACTCTTCGTTTTTCTTTTCAAGTTCAGCCTGTTCAATGGACAGTTCATTTAAGCGGATGGCATCGGTAGAGATCTGAGGATCTGACATAAGGGATGAAATCTCAGATGAGCGCTTCTCATTCCTTTCTATCTCGTCTTCGATCCGCTTAATATCATTCTGCTGCTTACGTATCCTGGCTGCTTCCGCCTTCTGCTCTGCCCAGGAAAGAGCATTTTCCGTGGGTTCCACATTTACGGTATTCAGATCACTGCCTGCAGCGGCGCCCCCTTCCGGAACAGCACTGCCTTGTTCATCCCTTTTTTCCAGATAATAATCATAATTCCCGATGTAATTAGTGATATCCTTATCGTGGAGATCGAGGATCCTGGTACAGGTCTTATTTACAAAATAGCGGTCATGGCTTACAAAGAAAACCGTGCCCGTATATTCATTCAGTGCTTCTTCAAGTATTTCCTTACTTGCAGCGTCCAGATGGTTCGTTGGCTCGTCAAGGAGGAGGAAGTTTGCGTTTGAGAGCATAAGTTTAGCAAGGGACACCCGTCCCCTCTCACCGCCGGATAAGTCACCGATAAGCTTATAGACATCATCTCCCGTAAAAAGAAAAGATGCCAGCACATTCCGTATCTTTGTATTATTGAGCATGGGAAAGGCATCACTCATTTCCTGAAACAAAGACTTTTCGTCATGAAGCACCTGATGTTCCTGGTCATAATATCCGATCTTAACATTGGTTCCCATGCGGAAAGTTCCGTTATCCGCTTTCTCCATACGGTTAAGTATCTTTAATAACGTGGTCTTTCCGGTACCATTCCGGCCGATAAGTGCCACTCTTTCACCCTTTTTTATCTCAAATGAGATATTGCTGAAAAGCGGATTCCCCGGAAATGCCTTACTCATATTTTCAACACTCAGCACATCATTTCCGCTCTCGATGGACGGAGTGATCTGAAATCTTATCCCCTTTTCATCCTGAGGTCTTTCCAGCCTCTCAACCTTTGAAAGCAGTTTTTCCCGGGACTCAGCTCTCTTAATGGATTTTTCCCTGTTAAACTGTTTTAATTTACTTATGACCTCTTCCTGATGCTTTATCTCATCCTGCTGAATGAGATATGCTTTCAGTTTCTCTTCCCGGAGAGCCTTCTGTTTCCTGCTGAATTCGCTGTAGTTCCCCTCATAAGTCCTGATGGACTTTTCTTCCAGGGAAAAGACCTTTGTCACAACCCGGTCTAAGAAGAAGCGGTCATGGGATACCAGAAGCACTGCGCCGCTGTAACCCTTTAAGAAACCTTCCAGCCACTCAATGGATGATATGTCCAGATGGTTCGTAGGTTCATCCAATATAATGAGATCCGGACGGGTAAGAAGTATCTTTCCGAGAGCCACCCTTGTTTTCTGTCCCCCGGATAAGTGATCGCAGGACTTGTTTCCTTCTTCCTCCGTAAACCCGAGACCCTTTAATACCCCAGTGATCTCGCTTCTCGCGGCATAGCCGTTCTTTAATTCAAAATCATGCTGCAATGCAGCGTAGCGGTTCATTGCACTATCCAGTTCGTCGCCGCTTAAGGACTTCATCCCGGTGGATAATTTCCCGATTTCCGCCTCTTTATCCAGTATATCCTTTTTTGCAAGGGTTAATTCTTCAAGGATAGTATTCCCGGTATCCACTGCATCCAGCTGGGACAGATATCCGATACTCATCCCCGACTTAAGGGAAATATTCCCGCTGTCCGCCGGGATAATACCGGTTATTATCTTAAGGAGCGTAGTCTTTCCGGTACCGTTATTCCCCACCAGGGCGCACTTTTCTTTTTCCTCCATATGAAAGGAGCACTGCCGTAATAACTCCTCCTCTCCAAAAGCTTTATTTACATTACTTACCTGTAATAACATTTATCCTAAGCGCTTCCTCACTGCTTTAATAAAATCAAGTGTATTCAGCTTCTTCACATCCTTTAGATCAGAGATCAGTGCCAGATCCCCTGTCATCTCTCCATCTTCTATCGTATCCAGAGTTGCCTTTTCCAGCCTGTCTGCAAACTCCGCAAGTTCCGGTATATCATCCAGTTCTCCCCGCTTCCTTAAAGCTCCGCTCCAGGCAAAAATGGTTGCAACGGAATTCGTGCTGGTCTCCTCACCCTTAAGATGCTTGTAATAATGTCTCTGAACCGTACCGTGGGCAGCCTCGTATTCATACTTTCCGTCAGGACTTACGAGAACCGAGGTCATCATGGCAAGGGATCCGCAGGCAGAAGCCATCATATCAGACATCACATCGCCGTCATAATTCTTGCAGGCCCAGATAAAGCCCCCCTTACTCCTCATGACACGGGCCACAGCATCATCGATAAGGGTATAGAAATACTCGATCCCGGCTTTCTCAAAATCGCTCCTGAATTCTTTTTCATATACAGATTCGAAAATATCCCTGAAATCCCCGTCATATATCTTTGAGATCGTATCCTTTGAAGCAAACCAGAGATCCTGCTTCATGGAGAGGGCATAATTCATACAGCTCCTGGCGAAGCTCTCGATGGAGGAGTCCAGATTATGCATTCCCTGGAGCACGCCGGGACCATTGAATTCATGTATGGTCTTCCTGATCTCGGATCCGTCATCAGCCGTAAAGACAAGTTCTGCCTTCCCGGCTCCCGGCACCTTGATCTCCGTATTCTTATACACATCCCCGTAACCGTGACGGGCAAGTGTTATAGGTTTCTCCCAGTTCCAGACATGGGGCTTTACTCCCTTAATGAGAATAGGTGCCCTAAAGATCGTTCCGTCCATGATTCCCCTTATGGTTCCGTTGGGGCTTTTGTACATCTTCTTTAAGTTATATTCCTTAACCCTGGCGTCATTCGGGGTAATGGTGGCACATTTTACGGCAACCCCGTACTTCAATGCCGCTTTCGCGGAATCGATCGTCACCTGGTCATCGGTCTCATCCCTTTTCTTTAATCCAAGGTCGTAATATTCACTTTTTAAGTCTATATAAGGATTGATAAGCTCATCCTTAATATACTGCCAGATGATGCGGGTCATCTCATCCCCGTCCATCTCAACTATGGGTGTCTTCATCTGAATCTTTGACATAGTATTCTAACCTTTCTGGTGAAATAAAAAATCTGCATGTACCTATTATCTGCACATTGATAGATTATATTGAAGTGAGGCTCCCCGGTCAAACTTATATTTAAAACTGTTCCAGCTTATTAAGTTCAGAGCGTGCCATGGGAATAGCGAGGAAGAGGGAAAACACATCCGCTGCCGCCTGAGTGGCTTCCACCCCGGTAAGTCCG
>JAEEGL015424357.1_pt1 | contig 10333 bp, 12 predicted proteins | sample 9134231 | NCBI WGS metagenome assembly JAEEGL01 (sample SAMN16246548, study PRJNA631951) | gut metagenome | biome: gut microbiome; feature: rumen; material: fiber-attached | host: Bos | place: Iran: Karaj | collected 2018-10
AAGCTGCTGATGTCCAGCAATGCGGAGGAGATGGGGGTCGACGACCCTCCGTTCATGGGTGCGACCCAGTATCCATTCAACCCCAAGAACACGCTTAATCCCGGCAAGCATCTTCTTATTCCTTTCGACTGGGCGAGGGTTCTCGGCAGCTTGATAGTCGGCGATGTCACGGTCAGCATGCAGCTGGTTCTGGATCCCGCCGTGTCGCCAGATGTCAATGCATCCTGGCGCGTCATCGAGAATACGACCGATAGCGGGACGCTCGTTGCCACGGGAGGTCTCACGTCCGAGTTTCGCAATCCGACATGCGGCGGAGTGATCAGGATTGCCGCGTCGTGCGACGGCTCGCCGGAGACCGAGGGCAACATCCTGCTTCCGCTTGCGGGCGCGACAATCGATGCCGTTTTCGAAAGCGACTTCATTGCCGCGTCCAATGCAGTTGCATACTATCGCACATATTGGCCACGATATGCCCTGACGCCGCTTTGGGGAGCGGTGACCTTCTACAAGAACGGAGACTACCATGGACGCGTCGACTGCGCCGACTATCCAACCGTGAGGGCGTATAACTCAATTAGCGACGACGACCTTCATTTTGGTGCAGTCGCAACATTGTATGGCGCACCCGTGAGAATAGCCAAACTCAGCAACTTTCTTGTCAGCTATGTCACGGCCGCGCTGAACGTCAACGAAATGTTCGGGGAGATTTCGCGCACGGCAGGCACGGAAGATGACGAATCAGCCGCCATGAGCTGGGAGACTGGCGCCTTGCTGGCAACCAACGGTTTGTTCAGCGCGGTCGTCCCTCAAATGGCGACGAACATGTTCTTGTCAAGCGATGGGAAGGTGACTACGCTTTGGCCGAATCCACATCCGACCGACAACCATATGGACAGTGACCTCATATCCAACTTCGATGAAAACTTCTGCTCCCCGATTTTCATCGAAGAGTCTAAGGCAAGGTCAGGCGAGTAGAACGGCATGACAGGAGGACGAACAATGAAGACACTGATGGCATCAATTGCAATCGCTGCGACGCTGGCGCTGGATGCAGCCCCGTCAGCGGACAACTACGCAGCTGTGACAAACGACTGGGTGCAGGGAAACTATTCGAATGTATACGAGTGGGCGCAGCAGAGGCTTGCGGCGAACACGAACGACCTCCCGGGTGCGTATGCGATGCTGGAATACGACCTCTGCTTTTCTGACTTCAACGCGATGTCCAACTCGATTCAGCGGATGATGCGCGTCTCCGACGACGTCACTCTCCCGGCCTTTACGAACCTCTACCAGTCGACGCGCGCCGGATGGGTGTACTATCTCGATCACTTCCTGCCGGCGCAGAACGACGCGGAACGACTTGTCGAGCAGCAGAAGTCTCTCATCCCCGGCCGCCGCATGACCTGCGACCTCGTCCTCGAAATGCTCCATGACAACGACCTCTGGTGAATCCCCAGAAGAAAGAAAGCAACACGAAACCAGTTCGGCAAAATTGCTCTTACCAACATAGTATAAAAACTGAAATCCAAATCAAGACGAATACAGAAAGGAACAACATGAAGGCATACGATAACCTTGGCGGAAACTCTGGCGTTGTAGCGTATGACTACGACAGCGAAGTGATCAAAGTCCAGTTCGACGACGGATGGATTTACGAATACGAAGCCAGCACAATTGGCGCGGCGGATTTTCAGCAAATGATTTCGCTGGCCGATAGCGGACACGGGCTCAACAGCTATATAAACCGGCACATCCGCAAAAGGTTCAGCAATAAATACAGGGCGTAAGTTCTTGCCAGCGGCGCTTATCTGGAATGTCAACACTGATATCTACACTATGGAAAGTCCATCACATCTCTCGCCTGCGAAGTATTCGGCTGCATACTCCAAGGGGCAGGAGCTTGTTGAAAAGCGCTACTGTGTCAGAAGGGGCTTTATAAATTATTAACCCCTAACGGATGTAAGGAAATTCTTGAAGGTCTAAAATAGTAAACAAACAATAGGAGATAAAAATGGCAATATTTGTAAAGACAAAAACGCCGAGGATGCTTGTCGAAAACATCAAAAAGCGGATAGATGAGCAAAAGATAGATACATGGAGTGTGGATTCTGATAATGACTTCACTCATGATGTTGATCAATGGCGAAATAAGGCATGGATCCGGCATAAAATAGAAGCAGGAAGAGTTGTATTTTTTGTCATTTGCCGCAAGGGTATCGATATGACCATTGTTGAGTATGCGGTCTATCATGGCCGCTTTGTTGAAATGTTACTTGCGCATTTCGATAAAGAATGCGATGCGATTGAAGTTTCGCCTTTGGCGACGAGCTACGATATTACGTGAAATTTGAAAAGGTGAATCCAGTATGAGAGAAGTCTTTAGGCTTAAATTGGGCGATGGGGTTGATGAGGCAGAATCCAACGAGCTCGTATACGATGAATATGGCGAAGTTGGCTTTGACCCAGATTTCAAGCCTACTCAATGCCCATTTGAGTTTAAGTTGAATGCTAAAAATCCGACTTATACAGTGGAGTTGCGCTCGAATGATAATGGCAATATCCCGCATTTCCACATTTTCGATGTGGATAGAAAATTTCAGACATGTGTATGCATTGATAAACCTCAGTATTTTCACCATGGTGCGTATGATGGTGTTCTCAACAGGAGAAGTTGTAAAGCCTTGAATGAATTACTTCATCGTAAGGTTAATGTTGGTGGGCAATTAATGACTAATTGGGCTCGAATCGTTAAAGCATGGAATGGCAATTCGGGGCGACGAACAATAGGTGCGACTGTTGCGTGCCCAGATTATACTAAGTTGCCAAATGCATAGCATATGGAAATTGATGCAAGATCGATGTGTGACAATTGATGCAGTAGTTGTCGGTGCTGGAATTGAGTCTGGATTGTATAGCTGGGCCGGGAAGATTGCGAATTTGTAATTGAATATGAAAGTAGTCGAAATAGAAATTGAAGGGCTGGAGAATGTTGAGCTGCTACGCGGCGGGAGTGCCGTGGAGATGAATGTGAGACAAACATATACGGTAAAACATATATAGACGGGTTTGGCCTTTTGGGATCAAACGAATGAAAACGAATACGAAACATAGTGATATAAAGCGAAAGTACGGGGTGAGGGCGCGCTATATCTTAAAGGTTGTTTTATTATATTCTTGTTCCGCGTACTTTTCCGTCTTTTCCTTTTTGGCTGATAGCAAAAAGATTGAAGCATTCTTCTCGTGCCTTATTTCACGAAAGGCTATCTCAACTTTGAGGCGTGAAGGGCTGGATAGTTTTTGGAAGTTAATAACCGCAAATGCAACACCAGATTTCTATTTCCTGATCATTGGTTTCCTACTTTTGGTGGGAACTGTGATTGTTTTGCTATATAGCCAACATGATGAATGTCATCAGCGCCGATTATTGATGCGTATGGATGTCAAAGTGTCATATTTGCGCCGAATAGGGAAAATAAAAGATGCAGAAAAGATGCGACTCAAGTCGGAATTGGCGAAATTTGATATCTTCAAAGGAAATCTGGGGTTCGTGGCACAGGTATATCTGCGGGTTATGTGCGCGAATCTTAAAATGGGGAAGGAGGGGCGGGTATCCTTGTACCTTTACAAGAATGATTTGAATTCATTTGTTAAACTTCAGTGTTTCTCTGAGAATCTAAGTTACAAAGATTTAGATACAGAGATGTATTTATGGAAAGACAGTATAGTTTGGAAAGCATGGCAAGAAGGCGTAATATTCAAGGATAACCTTCCTGATCCAACTGCCGAGGAGAGGCTTTATAATCAGATACAGGAAACATTAGGGCATGGAAACAAAGATGTCGCTAAAATGGTTATGAAGCCACGATTCTACTTTGCATTTAGGCTCATGGCGCCAGATAACGTCAACCATGTTGGTGTGTTCCTGCTAGAGTCGACACAACCAAACTTCAAGCGACAAAAGGCGCTTACTAGGCTATTAGATATGCACAGAGATTTTCTATCACGATTCTTGCATGATTTTGGGCAAGATATGCCCTGTTTGTCAATAGCCACTACGAAAGGTTTATGACGATGACTATTACTGAGATAATGATATATTATATAGTGAAGATTGTATCTGGCGCAGAGCACTTGTCTGTGCCGAGATGTATTAAGGTGATTTATTTATTAGATTGGTATTCGGCTTTTATGTATCAACGGCAATCTGGCCGTAAGTGGTTTCATGGTCTATGTGGGCCGAAGGAGGCTTCGATGGAAAGTTTATTATCTGCCTCATCAAGATATTATGAAATTCGTCAAATGGACAATCATTTGGGTGGCGTTAAGGATGTTATTTTTTGCAAAGAAGTTTGTGATGTGCCGAAAATCACGCCTAATGATTTGGCCATAATTTCGTATGTTGCTTCCATTGTGCGAGGAATGCCTTGGAATGATTTAATTCGCTTAGTGTCGTCAACGTATCCAATGTTGAAGTCTTTGCCAGGTGAGTATATTGATTTGAAGACTTTGGCCACAGAGTACTCAAAGAGAATTAAATGCAATGATAATGGGGGTGTCAAATGATATGCCTCATAGCCGTTCCACCCTTAGGCAATGGTTGTAATTGCTTGACAATGGATGCTGGAGGCGGGGGAAGAAGAAAGGCTGCGGCGAACTCAACAAATGAGATTTGATCTTGGAAATTGGAAACCAATGGCCAGGAAGATATGCGAATTTGGTAATGGAGTATGAAAATCATCGAGACAGAAATTGAAGGGCCGAAAGGTGTTGAGAAGGATGTGGGCTGGCTGGTTCGCGGGGGAATTGCCGCGGTGATGAATGTGTGGCAAACATATACTGTTAAGCATATGTAGAAGAGGATGTCCCTTTGGGACTCATAGTATTAAGATTTAGTAAAAAGGAGGTCGACAAATGGCGATAACATATAGCACATATCTTCAGATAAGCCATAAAGAGCTTATCGCTAAAGGAGTGTATGATGCTGCTTTGGATCAGGATTACATGTTGCATATTGACCCATTGCTTTTGAAGACGTCAGGTGTGCCTGAGTTTGAAGGGACATATGATAAGTTCATAGAGTATTTTAATCAGTTTGTAACACTTGCCCCCTTTGTTAAAGCTCGCAGTATGTCTGATAGGTCCTATAGGAAAATGTTCGATGCGTTCCGATTTCCCGAACATGCCAACACGGGTCTGGGTTATTCGAAGGGGAGTACTCATGGGCGTGGCATCAACGGCGCTTTGAGTATTCAACTTGCCAACTCCGCAATTGAGATAATCAATGCGGGTCTTAAAGACCCAGAGGTATTTGCACTGTTGCCTTTGTTTGAGGATAATATAGGAGCAGACAGGATTAGTGATATGACAATATTTATCCTGTATGAATACTTTTTGCGCTATACTCATCGTATAGCGTCGGAGTTGTGTGTAGAGACCTATAAGGTTGAGTATAATAAATCGTTGTACTATTTGCCTGAGTACAAGGATCGTCCAATCATTTTTATCCCAATGTCGATACTCACTGACTTGCCTATGGCAAGAGATTATGATGAGATTAATCGTGTTTGCGATTATAACCAGAAGTTAAGAAAAGAGATAGCCAAACAAATAGGATTATCCTGGAAACAATGCAGCACGATGAGGAAAAAAGACTGGAAACAACTCCTTCTGAAAAACACTCAGGCATTTATTGATGCAATAGACAGATATAGGCATCTTGAGGGGGTGCCGTATGATTTTAAAGCAGACAAGAAGGAAAAGTATCGTGCTGCACGGCTTGCAGATTTGGCCAGAGACAAGCCATTGGAACTGAGGCCATTTCTAACAGATAGTCCATCGTCGATTCTTGATGTTAGTCGCACAATTATTAATCAGTTTAAATCATTGGTTGAAAATAATTATATGTGGAAAATTTTTAACCGAAAAGGCAGAAAGTCAGATGAAACTGATTGGCAACTATACATATATTCAATTGCAGACACATACATAAAGGCGGCGAATGTTGATATTGATGTAAATCGTGAGAATAATACAGGCGTTGGAGCAATCGACTTTAAGTTCTCTAAAGGGCGACAGGGAAAGACGATCGTGGAAGTGAAACGTTCAGGAAGCGTTAATTTACTTCATGGATATGTGACACAGTTGCCTGAATATATGCGTTCCGAAGCTGCAGAGTACGGCATATTCGTGATAATCAAAGAGGATGACGGGGATGAAGAGCGTATTCGGGCTGTAAATGAAGCAAGGTCTGCCTTGCAGCTAAAAGGTGAATATGCTCCCGAGATAGTGTTGATAGATGCGCGTGTCAAGAGTACCGCAAGCAAGCAATAATGGTGGGCGCAAAATTGGAGATGATTGAAAGATGGTTTATTCAAATTTAGTGGGAAGAGCCTTAAATGAAGGTATCGCCCAGTTCGTCAAGGATGAGTTTGACCTGGGAAAAGTAACTGCTCTTTTGAGAGAAAGAATAGAGAGCTTGCCGTGTGTAAACCAAAGAGAAATCATAAATGCTGCTACGGACATAAAATATGTACGACTATGGCATTGCTTAGATGAGATACTTAATACTTCTGAAGTCGGCAGATTGATTGGTCCAAGGATTGAGGTCTTAAAGACGTGTAATGATGTCGATGCTAAAGCGCTTGGATTATGGAGTTTTGTGTCTATTAAGCCTCAATCGGTATTAGATAAATGGCGAATGGAAGTCTTGGACTATCTCTCGGTATTGGTTGAGCAATCAATTGATTCTAAGTTAAAGAAGGCTGTCTTCTATTTGTGTAAAGCATGGGTAAGTGCCTTGGATAAGCAACCCCGTGAAAAGGTTGCAAAAATAGAGACATTATTATTTGCGCAACTAGATGCTGAATTGGCTTCGGATTTGAACCTATATCTTATAAGGAACGAAGCCGTCACAAGTGAAGAGTTGTGTCAATATTTGTCTTTTTTTGAGGACCTTGACGCGGACCAGCTTGATATATGCGTTCGCATTGATGGAAGTTTAGCGAAATATTTGTTGGAATTTCCCAGAGTTGTTCTCCACTTTGTTGAAGAATTTTGTTTTCGTTTCCAGTATGCAGAAATGGGACTTTATAGGTTGCCATGTTTCCTAAATGAGATAATTAAGAATCATGACAACATATTGGGAAGGTCCTTGAGTAGATGGTTGTCTTCAAAAGATATTCGTCATGTTTCCATGGCTATGGCCTTTGAAAGTGCTCGCATGTGCCAATTTACTTATGGCAAAGACCCATACAAAGACATTTTTGCTGATTTGATTTACTTAGATTCTCAAGATGATATTAAAGGATCTTTAGTTAGAATTATTTTTAGGGCGATGGGGACATACAACCTTCAGCCGAAATTAGCGGCAAGGTTGTGTTTTTCGTGCATTGCGAAACTGGATTTGGCTACAGTCTCACGGATGGAGGATAACTTGTTTGAAGGATTGATTTTAAATCATTATGCAGAATGTAAAGACGAGATGGTGGCATTACAATCTAATTGCCAAGTGTTAGATTATATTATTTCATTGATGGACAGAGCTATGCGTTTATTCAAAGAGATAGATGAGCATAAGCCTTGTAAGGAGCTGGCAGTAGGATCTCGGGAACAGGCAGTTGCCTTTCGAAGGAATTTACAGTTGTATAGGCAGAGTCTCAAGGCTGCGATGAAAGAGTCTCTTACGACAAAACTTTTCGGTGAGCCGAAACGCATGATTCGAGGCAAAGGGGTCATTCAGCTAATAGTGGCGGCAGATGGAAAAATGAACGAGACCGAATTTGATATGCAGAAGTCAGACATTGCTGTGCAATATCCGAAACTAATGGTTACACATGGCCTAAGAATGGCACGTAATGGAACCTTTTGGCGTGTCTCAAAGGAGTTTGGCTTATGAAGTTGATTGTGAAAGAATATGTCAAATCCTTGACAGAGCGCGATGAACTAGACCGTTTGGTGCCGGATGTTCTATCTCAGGCGGGCTTGCATGTTTTTTCTGAGCCGAGGGTCATGGGTCGGCAACATGGTGTGGATGTCGCGGCATTTGGAAGATTGGATGGTGATAGTGTAGACAAGGTATATTTGCTTTCCATAAAGCCAGGGGATTTGAAGCGTGATTCATGGAATGCCGGTGTCAATGCGTTAAGACCATCGCTAGATGAAATAGTAGATAGCTACATAGGGCATATGTTGCCTAAAGAGTACAGCGGACACCCAATAGTTATCTGTTTGTGCATTGGAGGAATGGTTTGCCATTTAGTTCAAGGAGATGTGTCCGGTTATATTGGCAATTGCCAAGCAAGAAGACCGGATGTAACTTATAAAATATGGGAGTGTGATAAAATTGCCGAGCTGTGTGTTAAATATTTAATGGACGAGCGGCTGGCTATAACGGTAAAGTCAGAGTCACTTGGGCGATGCATCTCCTTGCCAGACGAAATTGATTACTATATGGAGAATTTTAAGAAACTCATAAACGATATTTTTGCAAGTGGTGAGGTTGCCAGAACGTCGAGCCCAGAATTTCATGTTCAAAGTCTTAATTTGTGCCTTGCCATCCTTTTCCATCAGAGCAAGGTCGCAGGGAATCTTGATGGCGCATATCTTGCGGCAGAATATGCGCTGCTGATGGTATGGCGGCATCTTGGACTTTCATCTGTTAAAAAGCGCAAGGGTAAAAGGCTTGCACTATTTGATCAGACGTATAGGTTGTTCTTCCGCATTGGGCATGAATATTTTTCAAAAATTGCTTTTAGTTTTGAAAAGCCATTTATGTTTGCTCTTTCAATTCCCAATGCGTCTGACGAGGTAGATGTAAATATTAGGGCTTTTGATGTTCTTGGGCGTCTTTCATCGTATGCTATTGCGCTTGATGAGTACATCGACAAATCTCAAGCTGCCATGGGGGATGACTTCAAGAGTGAAGTAGACAATGTATTGTCGATGGTCGCTAAGATGATTGCGAATGTCCACACTTTGACGACTCCTTTGATGGACGATCAGCTTTCGTCAATTAGTCAGGCGACTGCATTCTTGGTGCGGCATGGCAAAGATGATGAGGTCGGCAACTGGATTATGGGAATGGCAATGTCAATTTGGGGCTGCCTAATGATTCGTAAGGGTTATCCCACGATAGGCTGTGATTATGAGCAGTTGCTTGATCATGTTCATATTGACCATGATGAAGAGTACAGGCATGAGACTTGGCCAGCAAGTGAATTGATTCCATTTTTGTACTTTGTGTCGAGCAGATTGGGTCGGCAGGATTGCTTACAAAAGATACAGGAAATAGTGCAACTAATCCCAGATTGTGCATTGCAGGTTTGGTTCCCGGATGCTGATACCGAATCAAAAATATGTGAATCAGAGGTGCAATTGACCGGACGCATGCTTCATCCTGTTGGCGTCAGAGGTAATCAGGATTGTTTAATTGTCATTCCTTCGGTCGCTGCGAGTCATAAAGGCACGTTTAGTTTTGAGGGGACTCCTTATTTTGGCCTGTCTTATATCGGTTGCAGAAGATCGGCGCTGCCCCTCCCTCCGTGGTTGTGGCCATTCTTCGAAGATTTGGCTTAGGAGTATTTCTAACATGTTCCTTGTCCGTCAAATCTTCCTGAACGTCACTGTCTCATGTGGCGGTTGCTAAGAGCGCTTGTGCGTGCACTGCTCAATAGCAGGTGGGTGGTGCTGGCGTTAGGGAAGACTGTCTTTGGATTGCGTGGCTGAGTTGGTGGAATGTCGGGGGGGGCTCTAAAATCTCTCGGCACTCGCGTTCGCTCGGCTTGGCTCGCTACGAATCGCGAGCCCCGCTTGCGCGGCGGTTACGCGTCTCTGCGTCTCACCCCTGCTAGGGCATCCGCTTCGCGGACTCGCGCTTCGCGCTCGGGGGATACGCGTTAAAAACTTCGAAAAAAAAATCTACAATTCCACTCTCCAACTCCAACTCTAAACTCCAACTCCTGACCCCTAACCCCTGACCCCTGACCCCTAACCCACCGCTCTCCAACTCCAACTCTAAACTCCAACTAATCAAATACCCCTGCTACTTGACATTTGTTAACCAAAAGGTTAAAATACTCACTCATAAGATTGGCTCATCATGAACCGATCCTACTACAACTCGGCGCAAAGCCCAAAAGTGAAGTATTCGGCTGCATACTCCACGGGGCGAAAGCTTTGTCAGAGTTGGAGTTTAGAGTTGGAGTTGGAGAATGGACGGTCAAGATTTTCAGTATAGAAACTTGATTGTGTGGCAGAAGTCGATGAAATTCTCTAGGCTGGTCTACCGACTTATCGAGCGCTTTCATGCAGCAGGGAAGTCTGCGCTTTATGCTGA
>JAEEGL015468712.1_pt1 | contig 10333 bp, 4 predicted proteins | sample 9134231 | NCBI WGS metagenome assembly JAEEGL01 (sample SAMN16246548, study PRJNA631951) | gut metagenome | biome: gut microbiome; feature: rumen; material: fiber-attached | host: Bos | place: Iran: Karaj | collected 2018-10
ATCAATCGAACCATCTGCGAAGATGAATATGTCATCTTTGACGGACAAAGCCGCAACGTCGGAGGTTACTACACCGAACATCGTACCACCATCAATGGTTGCGATAGTATCACGCACCTCAACTTGACCGTCAACCCGAAGATACGTATCACCATCGACAGACACCTATGCGTAGGAGACACGTTCAACTTCCACGGACAGCATATCACCACCGGTGGCATAGTAAGCGACACCGTAAAGGGTTCGAACGGCTGCGATAGTATAACTACCTACAACGTTCATTTCCATCCTGTTGTAAACGATACCGTGCGGGCATCTATATGCGAAGGAGAGACGTATAATTTCCATGGTCATCTGTATACTGATGCCGGAACTCATACTCTGACGGCGCAATCCAGATATCATTGCGACAGCACGCATGTATTGATATTGACCGTCAATCCTAAATATACAACCAATATAACGGAGAAACGTGCTATCGGCGATACCTACTATTTCTTCGACCAAGCAATAACCACCGGCGGTGTCTATACCTATCACACCACGTCGGTTAAAGGCTGCGACTCGATTATCAGGCTGACTATCGCGTTCTACCCGACCTACTTGATAAATGAGACCGCTACATTCTGCAAGGGTAGCAGTTACTCGTATCACAAGAACGGCAGCCCGATCACCTATTCCGCACCGGGTACATATTGGGACAGTCTGACAACGGCACAAGGCTTTGACTCTGTCTACTGCTTGACGCTGAGGGAACTGCCAACCTATTATTATGAGGAGGAAAAGACGATCTGCCAAGGTGAGGAATACGTTTGGCACAATCAGGTCTGCCGTGTTCAACGCAACTATTACGATAGTCTGAAGACTGCGGCAGGTTGCGACTCGGTATATTGCCTCAAGCTGACCGTCAATCCATCGCCGGTAATACATGTCTATGACAATATCTGCGAAGGTGACTACGTTATGTTCGGCGGCAAACCATGCTACACAGCCGGTATGCACTATGATAGTTCGTGGACAGCAGCAGGCTGCGACTCGGTTCGCATTCTGCACCTGACTGTTCGCCCTGTACCGCGTGTAAGTCTGGATATTCATAAGTGTTCCGACGACTACTACAACTATAGAGGAATGATGCTCACTAGAGATACCATCTTCTCCGATACCACAAGAGCAATCAACAATTGCGACAGTATCACCACCTACAACCTCTATTTCCATCCTGTAGTACGCGATACTATGACGGCATCTATATGCGAAGGAAAGATATACACCTACAACGGACATATCTATAACAGTACCGGTACGTTTATCCAACAGACATGGTCTCCATATCATTGTGATACGACCCACGTGCTGAAACTAAAGGTTAATCCAACATACAACAAAGATACAACTCTGGCATTGTGCCATGGTGAGAGTGTGAGCATATTTGGTAAAATATATACCAGCGGTGGTACGTATTACGACACGCTGCAGACCGCTAATGGCTGCGGATGTGACAGTACGTACACCATCACCATCAATGAATATATCAAGTTCTTCAAACAAGAATCCTATTCGTTGTGTAAAGGCGATACGCTCTTCTGGCATGGCAAAGCAATCACTACGGCCGGTGTTTATTCCGATTCGCTGATTTCAACCATAAGCGGTTGTGACTCGGTTTACCAAATGACCGTCACTATGCGCTATCCGGTACAGCAAGAAATAGAGAGAACGATCTTGGACTTCGAGGCATTCTCGTTCAATGGTCGTCTGCTGCACAATTCGGGTATCTATTATGACACGCTCATTTCCGTACAGAACGGTTGCGACTCTATCGTTAAACTTACCCTCACCGTGCTACCTACCTACAATGTCAATGAGCGTGCTACTATCTGCTACGGCCAGTCATACTTATGGAATGGAATGCAGTTAGACTCTACCGGATTCTATTCTGTCACACTGACCTCCGTACACAACACGGATAGTGTTGTCAACTTGGCATTGCTGGTTGCTCGACCGATTATTAACGAACAAACGCCTGTACATATTTCCGATAAAGAGTATTATGTTTGGAAGGGTGATACGCTGCGTCAAACCGGCACGTACGAACACACATATACTTCCAATGTGACCCATTGCGACTCTATTGTTCGCCTACGTTTAATTGTCCACAAGACTTATTTTATCCCGGATACTGCCACTATTTGTGCTAACGAGTATTACCATTTCCTTGGTAGCACATACAACCAACCTGGCGATTATGAGTATAATCCGGGAACAAACATCTGGGGATATGACTCTATCTATGCACTCCATTTGAATGTTGACCCTACCTACCTGACGAGAGATACAGCCCATATATGCGAGGGCGAATACTATCATTTCCTCGGTAAACCATTGTACGAAGGAGGCCACTATGTAGATACCGCCAAGACAAACAAAGGTTGCGACAGTATCGTACACCTCCTCCTCATCAAGCACCCAGTCAACGATGTGAACGAGACACACACTATGTGTAAGGGTGACATGTATACGTGGCACGGCCACATTTATGACAAATCGGGCTTCTATCATGATACTATTCGTTCGGCTACCACCGGATGTGATAGTCTGCGCTTCTCTCTGATGCTCAATGTTCAGGAACCGTTCTACGAGGAAACGTCCGGTGAGATATGCGCAAACGAGTATTATAACTGGCGTGGCAGAAGTCTCAACAAGAATGGTATTTACTACGATTCCCTCATCGCAAAAATGCCGCCATTCTGTGATTCGGTTTATTGCCTCAAACTGACTGTCAACCCGACTTACGAGTTCCACGACTACGATACTATCTGTGAAGGCGAATCGTTCATGTACAACGGCTATAGTTACAATACAGCAGGTGTACACACGCAATATTACCACACGCCTAAGGGATGCGATAGTATTCACCACCTCCACCTGGCGGTTATACCTATCAACCGTATTCAATACACGCTTCACCTGTGTGATGGCGATTATTTCCCATTCCATGGACAGAACCTGACTACCGCCGGTATCTATGTAGACACAACTACGTCTATCAACGGATGTTACAATATTGCTACTTACAACGTCCATTTCCATCCTGTAGTACACGACACCGTACGATGGGAGATTTGCCAAGGCGAAGGATTCACGTTCTACGGCCAGACCTTCTATGACAATGGAACCCACGTCATTTCGGGTCAATCGGCTTACGGTTGCGATAGTACACACGTATTGGAACTGACGGTTCACCCGTCCTACAGAATCGACACCTCCTTTACTATATGTAGCGGTGACTACGTTAAGTGTAACGGTAAGGTCTATGACGCAGGCGGTACATATCCTGACACACTGCACACCTTATACGGATGTGACAGTATTTACACAATCCACATCGATGAGTATCCGTACATCAGCGATGTAGGCAACTATGCATCGATTTGTCAAGGCGACTCTGTCGAATGGCGCGATCGATGGATTAAGACGGCCGGTATCTATCGCGACACAATATTCCATAGCTCAGGGTGCAACGATACATATGAATTGATTGTCGATATCAAGCCAACGTATTTCATTCAATTGGATACCACGATTCGATCAATCGACTACTATAGTTTCAACGGTAAGATCCTCCGCACGGAAGGTGTTTACACTGACACGCTGACTTCAACACGCACCGGATGTGACTCTATCGTCCAGTTGACGCTGCATGTCAGACCGACCTATTTCATCGACGACCAGCAGTATCTGTGCCAAGGTGAAACTTACTATTTCAATGGTATGGCACTTGACTCTACGGGAGTCTATACCACCACCTTCCACCCGCAGCCTAATGTGGATAGTACCGTTACGCTGGCTCTGACAGTTTACAAACCGATCATCCACGAACGTACGATACACATCTCTGACCAAGAGACCTATACATGGTACGGCGAAGAGTTGAACCGTACAGGTACGTACGACAGCGTCATGACAGCGGTTACCACCGGTTGCGACTCTATCGAACGACTCCGACTCTATGTACACCCAACCTACTTCTACGAAGACTGGTTCGATTTGTGTAGCGACCAGCGCTACAACTGGCACCAATACTCAGGTTTGAATGTATCGGGAGACTATTATGACATCCATCAGACCGATGTATGGGGTCTGGACTCGATATATGTGCTTCACCTGTCAGTCCATCCTGCCTATAAGCATGATACCACTGTACATATATGCGAGGGCGACTACTATGAGTTCGGCGGTGAGGCGCGCTACGAAGGAGGTAGATACTTCTATACAGAACAAACGGTTAACGGTTGCGACTCTATCTTCAGTCTGTCACTCATCAGACACCCGGTACATATCATCGAGCAACAGGCTACTATCTGTAAGGGCGATGAATATGTATGGCGCGGTCAGACATTGACGGTTGGCGGTATTTATGATGACTCGTTGGTTACCAAAGATGTGTACCATTGCGATAGTATCTATCGTCTGATGCTCTATACACACCAGCCGTTCTATCAGGAACAGGTGAAGGATATATGCGATGGAGACTATTATGACTTCAATGGTCGCCAACTGAACCAGCCTGGTATTTATTGGGATAGTTTGGTTACCTCTATGAATCAATGCGACAGTATCTACAAACTGGATCTGCGTGTACACCACACTCAACGAGTAACTGTCTACGACACTATTTGTGGCGATGAATACGCCATGTTCAACGGTACAGCACTCTATCAGGGAGGCGTTTACAAGGATACGCTGCTTAACATATATGGATGTGATAGTATCATCACGCTCTATCTGTCCAAATTCCCTATCGTCACCAAGACTGTTCCGCGCTCTATCTGTCGTGGCGACAAGACTCCGTGGACCCTGGAGGGACAACCTATCCTGGTGGAGCGTGCCGGAACATATGTCGACACCCTTACTTCTTCCATCAGTGGTTGCGACAGTATCGTCGAACTATGGCTGGCTGTCAACGAAACCTACCATCGTGAGACCAAGGGAGAAATATGCGCCAACCAGTACTATGACTGGCGTGGCAGACTATACACAGAAACCGGTGTATATTGGGATAGTCTGACCACTATGCGAACCGGCTGCGACTCAGTCTTCAAACTCGATCTGACCGTCAGACCGTCATACTTGGAGGACACATCGGTTTATCTGTGCGACTTCGAGAAGTTCTATTTCAGCGGTAAGCAGATTACCAAGACCGGTGTATATGTCGATTCGCTCCATACCTTGTATTACGATTGCGACTCCGTACATATACTGCATGCCTATATCCACCCGACTCACCGCGACTCTATCTATGAACGTGTCTGCTTGAGCGACACATACGATTTCCGTGGCACGATACTTAAGGCGGATGGAGTCTACCATGATACGGTCAACGATCCTGTTTCGCGTCATTGCGAAATCTACACCGTCAATCTGTCATTCTCGGCTACAAGTAGGATTACCGGCATTCATGTTGAGGAGGCTTGTGCGGACGATAGTGTATTCGCAATCCATACCTATTATATCGGTTCGCGACCATCTACCTTCTCGCTCGTCTTCGACTCCATCTCACACGTAGCAGGATTTGTGGATGTATTGAATCAACCGTTCAATGATATCGTCTATGCACCTATTCCTCCGCGTGACGGAGGTACATACATCCGCCCGGATTATTACCACGGCAGACTGACGGTGGACAACGAGGTTTGCTATCCGGATACTAATTCCTCAATGGACGTATCGCTGTTGCTGCGCTATCCGTCTTGGATCATCGAACAAAACTGGAACGATGTAGTGGCTCTGCTGAATGAAGAGTTCAATGGAGGCTATGTCTTCAGCGCCTACGAATGGTATGTCAACGGAGTCAAGAGCAACGAGAAAGGCCCGTACATCTATATGCCGTTCACAATGGCTATTGGCGACGAAGTGTACATTGCGCCAACGCGTCAAGGCGAAGATTATGCAGTGCCGAGTTGCCCGATCACGATATATGACATGACGCCTGATCTGGTTAGCGAATATCCGGTCTTCTGCGAACCGAGCAATATGCCGGGCCGTTTCTTCCTGCATGCCGCAGCCGACGGAGACTACCGCGTTTACAACATCTCAGGCCAAGTGGTCATGAGCGGCACATACCGCAGCGGTGACATGTTGGAGATCAACACCCGAGCTACTTCCGGATGCTATCTGGTACGACTGAACACACCAAAATACGGCGTGCATGTCGATAAACTGATCTTGAGATAAAGCTTAAGATAAAGCGTTCTATTATCGCTTGACTGAAGAGCACTCCAATTTGGAGAGTTTCAAATTGGAGTGCAAAGATTATTATAGTCTATTGTTATCTATTGTAGTCTCAGTAGTATTCTCCCCTAAAGGAAAACAAAACCTAAAGCACTAATGATGGCTTTGATCAACGCGCGCTTCGTAATTTACTGCTAAAGATGCTTTGAAATTACTTGCTAGCGCGGATGTAGAGAGGAACAGAGATGCCGAGGAAGAGGAAATTCGGCAACCATGCCGCCATGAAAGGCGACATCACATTGTTGACAGAGAAGGTAGTGCTGACTGTTGAGAAAAGGACATAGGCGGCGGTCAGCACGATACCTAATCCCAGATTCTTTCCCATACCTCCACGCACCTTGCGGCTTGACATAGTCACACCTAACAACGTCATAATAAAAGCACCCAATGCCGAGGCAAATCGTTTGTGATACTCAACCTCAAACGCCTTGACGTTGCCCGAACCGCGTTCGCGCAAGCGCTCTATGTAGCCACGCAACTCCGGCGTAGTCATTTGTGCTGCCTGCTGGGCAGTGATAAAGATCTCTTTCGGCGTGATAGGCAGAGTTATCTCCAAGCAATCCCCTTTCTCCAAAGTCTCGCGCAGTCCCTCGAACTTACGACGAGTAAAATTCTCCAGATGCCAGTAATTGAGCGAGTCGTAGCATATACGATCAGCCGTCGTACGCATCACCAGTGACTTTCCCTCAAACTGCTCCAGCGAACAGCGATAGCCGATATTGCTGTGACGGTGGAACGCTTCGGTATACAGAATGACACCCGGTTGCACCTCCAACTGCATATTGCGGGCATTCTCAATCGTGAAATGCTCTATATATTTATCCGTGAAGTTCAGCATTCGTGCTGAGGTACGCGGTATGATCCATCCGCCTAAAGCAAAGGACATAAGGAAAAGGACGGTGGCCGAAATAGCGTACGGCACCATCAGACGATGATAACTGACACCTGCCGCCTGCATGGCTATGATCTCCGAATTGCCGGCCAACTTACTGGTAAAAAAGATAACAGAGATGAAGATGAACAGCGAGCTGAACATATTCATATAATACGGAATGAAGGGGATGTAGTAATCCCAGATGATCTCCTTTATTGACACTTGGCCCTCGAAGAAATCATCCATCTTCTCCGTCAGATCGAAGACGATAGCTATACTCAAAATCAGCACAATCGAGAAAAAGAATGTGCCGAGAAACTTACCGATAATATATAAATCTAACTTCTTCAACTTCGCCTCTAACCTTTCGCCTTTTACAATCTCGATGTGATTGCCGGCATCACACCGGCTTTCCATGTGCTATAGTCGCCGGCCAATATATGCTGGCGTGCCTGAGTGACCAAATCGAGATAAAATGCCAGATTGTGGATAGACAGGATCTCCAATCCCAACATCTCCTGCGCATGTATCAAGTGACGAACATATGCTCGCGTATACGCAGTATCCACATAACTGCTTCCGTACGGATCCAGCGGACTGAAATCGTCTTCCCACTTGCGATTGCGCAGGTTCATCACACCCTGCCAGGTGAATATCATTCCGTTGCGGCCATTACGTGTCGGCATTACGCAGTCGAACATATCCACACCGCGCTCTATCGCCTCCAGTATATTCCACGGCGTGCCGACACCCATCAGGTAACGCGGTTTGTCTTGCGGCAAGATATCGTTGCACACCTCTATCATATCATACATCACTTCGGTCGGTTCACCCACAGCCAAACCACCGATAGCATATCCGTCTCGATCCAAGTCGCGCAGACGCTTGCACGCGTCTTGGCGCAAGTCGCTGTAGGTGCAACCTTGCACAATAGGGAACAAGTGCTGCTTGTAGCCGTACAGGTCTTCTGTGCCATCGAACCGCGCAATGCAGCGGTCCAACCAACGATGGGTGCGATCCATCGAGTCCTTGGCGTATTTCTTATCCGCAGTACCCGGGCAGCATTCATCGAAAGCCATCATGATGTCGGCGCCTATCTCGCGCTCTATGTCCATCACGCTCTCCGGCGTGAACATCAGTTTGCGACCGTCAATGTGGCTGCTGAATCGCACACCTTCTTCCGTCATCTTGCGGATGTCGGTGAGCGAGAAGACTTGGAATCCGCCCGAGTCCGTCAGTATAGGTCTGTTCCATCCTTCGAACTTATGCAGACCGCCAGCCTGACGCAATATCTGCGTACCCGGACGGAGAAACAGGTGATACGTATTTCCTAATATGATTTGGGCTTTGATATCATCCTCCAGTTCGCGGCGCTGCACACCTTTGACGGTGCCGACAGTTCCCACCGGCATAAAAATAGGCGTCAGTATATCGCCGTGATCGGTGTGCACAACACCCGCACGCGCGCCGACACCCTTCGTCTGGCTATGTAGTTCAAAAAATGCCATTTTATATAGCTTAACTATTTAACATGTTTCCCGGTCCCGGAAACACAATAGACGGTTTGAAGGTCTTTGCTTCTTCAGGCGTCATCAGCGCATATGCCATGATGATGACCGTATCGCCCACGTTGACCAAGTGAGCAGCAGCACCATTGATGCAGATGCAGCCCGAACCGCGGCGGCCGGTGATAACATAGGTCTCCAGACGTGCGCCGTTATTGTTATCCACTATCTGCACACGTTCGCCGGCATATATATTAGCGGCTTCCATCAACGCTTCGTCGATGGTGATAGAACCCACGTAATCAAGGTTTGCCTCTGTCACCTGTACGCGGTGAATCTTCGATTTCAGTATATTCAAAAGCATACTTATCCAAATTAGGCCGCAAAATTACTGCTTTTTTTTGATATACACAAATTATTGACACAATTATTTCCGGCTTGCATTTTCGAGATTACACTACCAATCATTCACATCTATTGGCAAATAACCGAATATGGCGGAATAGAAGGAAGAGCGGTTACTCCATCGGGGTAGACTTGTACGGCAAGCGATTGCGGGCCGTTGTGGAGCAACAGATACGGCACGGAGAGACGGCGATTGTACGTCAAAGCCTGGTCCAATGTCTTCTGCGTCAGAGGAACGGTTTCTGCCTTGCACTCAATCAACATCAGCGGTTGCATAGATGTATCATAGACAACGGCATCGCAACGCAGATGAGGGAGAATTGGAGAGCCCCCCGACCCCCGAAGGGGGAGGATTGGAGATTGGAAATTGGAGATTGGAGATTTTAGATTGGAAATTTTCTCCAACGGAACCTCGACGGCAATCAGGGAGGCCGGATAGCCCAGTTGCTCCACCAAGCGGTGAAGCAACTGTTGGCGTACCCATTCTTCGGGAGTCAAGCGCACCCACTTGCGACGCCAGTCGCAGAAAATCTGCTCCTTGTTGTTGCTCACTCTCGTTCGCATAACAGACCGCTCACTACATTCGCTAAAAGAATAAAGACCGTTCGCTGCACTCACTAAAAGACAAAAGACTTAAAAGATTCGACTATAAGTAGAGTTACTATAAGTCCGTAGGATTGAGCTATGCCCAACCGATAGTATTGAGTCTATTGTCTTTCAGCGAAACGGACTTTTGTCTATTGTCTATTTCAAATAATTGTCCTTGAGCGAGCAAGTGCGGTTGAGAACCAGTTTGTCTGCGGTCGTATCCGGGTCTACTACGAAGTAACCCTGTTTCAGCAACTGATAGTGGTTCTCTTGGGCGATTCCGTTCTCAACGATAGGAGCATGCAACTCGCTGCGGAGCGAACCCTCTACCTTGATTGGCTTAACCTCCAGGCTATTCGGATTGAGCAGATCACGGAAATCGCCTTCCTCTGCACTCGGGTTCTCTACAGCAAAGAGTCGGTCATACAGACGCGCCTCGGCATCAATACAAGAACTGCACTCTACCCAGTTGATAGTAGCCTTGGTCTTGCGGTTACCACCTTCGGTACCCGACTTGGAGTCCGGATCGTAGGTTGCATAGACGGTAGTGATATTGCCATTAGCATCCTTGTCACAACCGGTAGCCTGGATAATATAACTGCTCTTGAGGCGCACCTCACGACCGCCCGGGCTGAGACGGAAGAACTTATTGTCTGCTTCCTCCAAGAAGTCG
>JAEEGL010144301.1_pt1 | contig 10332 bp, 6 predicted proteins | sample 9134231 | NCBI WGS metagenome assembly JAEEGL01 (sample SAMN16246548, study PRJNA631951) | gut metagenome | biome: gut microbiome; feature: rumen; material: fiber-attached | host: Bos | place: Iran: Karaj | collected 2018-10
AGCTGACGCAGACGCAGGTCATGATGGAGGGGGGCCAGATCTTCCGCGAGCTGATCGACGACAGAAAGAACATGGACAAGCTCCACGACCGAAAGAACCTGGTGGACATCGGCCTCAAGGACGAGCAGGGCAACGCGATCAAGGTCACAAGAGGCATGATGCTCTCCGTGTACATGCACCTGCTGAACGATCAGAACGCGCGGCATGTGGCCTACGGCGGCTTCACGGTGCCGAGGCTGGCGCAGTATTACAACAACAAGATGCAGGACGCCTACAAGGGCAAGACCGGACGGGCCGTTGCCTTCGCCGCGGAGATCGCCGAGCTGAACAGGCAGCTTGATGACGCCGAAACTGTGGAAGCGCAGAACGAGATCAAGGAAAAGATCGCGGAGCTGCAGGACCAGACCGACGCGTACATGAGCAATCTTCGGGCGCAGATCGAGAAGCAGCTGACGGAGTACGACCGCAAGTGGATCGCCGCGGCGCAGGAGTTCTTTGACGTGTACTCAAAGGGAAAGCTCAACGAAGTGACGGAGCAGGTGTACGGCTTTTCCAAAGCGCAGGTGGACAACTACTTCCCGATCCACACCGACCCGGACTACCGCGCGGCCAACTTTGAGACGATCGCCAGAGACCTGAGCCTGGAGAACGCGGGCTTCATGAAGGAACGTGTGAACGGCACGAATCCGATTCTGCTGGAGGATATCACGGACGTGATCTCTTCCCAGCTCAGACGGACGGCGCAGTACGTGGGGCTGATGCCCGCGATACGGAACTTCAACAAGGTCTACGGCAAGGCGAGGGCCGGGTATTCCATGAGCGTGCAGAGCGCGATGGCGCGCGCGTTTGAGAACGAAGGCAAGAAGTACATCGAGAATCTGATGGCCGACCTCAACGGAGCGCGGAAGACAGAGGCCAACATCTGGGATGAACTGCGCGGGAGAATGGCCGGAGCCGTTCTTACGCTCAATCCCAGAGTGACGCTGGCGCAGACCGCGTCCTTCCCGACGGCGGCGGCAGAGATCGGATACAAGCCGCTGGCCAAAGCGCTTGTGGACATGAAGAACCCGCAGTTCAGCGAGGCGCTGAGAGACGAAATCGCCAAATGGACGCCGCTGTGGTGGTATCGCATGCAGGGCTTTTCCACGACGGAGCTGGGCGACATCAAGAACAACGAGCAGTTCATGAACCGGGCGATGAGCAAAATGAAGTGGCTGACCGGCTGGATCCAATGGGCCGACGGCTATACGACCGGCGCGCTGTGGCAGGCCTCCAAGTATTACGTGGACGACAACTTCTCCGATCTGAAGAAGGGCAGCGACGAATACATGATGAAGGTCGCAGAGGTATACAACCGCGTGATCGAAAAGACGCAGCCGGATTATACGACGCTGCAGCGCCCGGACATCCTGCGCAACCCGAACGCGATCGTAAAGCAGCTGACCATGTTCATGACGCAGCGTCTGCAGAACACCAACCTTCTGTACGACGCGGCGGCTACGTATTCGCACTATGTGAGAGACGCGAAGAACGGGCGCAACGGCGTGACCAACGAGGACGTGAAGATCGCCGGCAAGAGGCTCGAGTGGGCCGTATCGTCGCAGGTGGCGGCCAGCATGACCATCGTGATCTTCAAGGCGCTTGCCGACACGCTGATGCACAACCTCAAGGCGTACCGCGACGACGACGAGGAGCTGACCGAGGAGAGCGTGAGCAAGACGATGATCCAGAACTTCATCGAAACGCTCAGCGGCAATATCCTGTGGGGATCGGAAGCGTATTCTTTCCTGAAGTCTGTGCTGACTGGCGAGCGGTATTACGGCGTTTCTCTCAACGGCGTGGAGACCTTCACCGACGCGCTGAGCGACGGGAACAAGATGCTGCAAAACTATCTGAAGGGCAACAAAGAAGCGGGTAACAAGGCCGCTTTGAAGCTGGCAAAGTCTGTTGCGCAGTTTTTCGGCATCCCGCTTGGCAACCTGGAAAAGTTTGGGCAGGCCGTCGTGAACCATATCGAGGACGCGAAGAACGGCACCTTTATGGAAGCCGGCGTGGACCGGACGAGAGCGCAGAACACAAAGATCCTGTTCAACGCTCTGCAGAGCGGAGACACGGCGAAGGCCGAGAGGATCCGCGCGCAGTTCGAGAGCGAGAAGGAGATCCGCTCCGCGCTGAAGGGCTATATCCACGACCAGTATGTGGAGCAGAACCTTGACCGGCAGACGACGGCGCGGCTGTTGCAACGGTATGCGGGCATGACCAAGCGCGACGCAGAGAAGGCGGCGCTGGAGTGGCTGCTGGAGATCCGCGAAGGCATCAAGGTCTCCGAGCTGAGAGAGGAGATTCTTGACGGGAACGTGAGCAAAACAAAAGCCGTCAAGTACCTGGAGACCTACGGGAAATACGCCAGGGAGGATGCCGAGGCCAAGCTGACCGAGTGGAGCTGCGAGAAGGAGACCGGCATCCCGTATTCGGACATCCCGCGCGCGGTGAAGACCGGAGAGATCACGCCTGAAAAGGGACGGCAGCTGCTGATAAAGTACGGCGGCATGGACGAGGACAAAGCCCAGAAGACCGTGAACGGATACGAGATCAAGATGGAGTACGACATCCAGCCGTCCGAGCTGGAGCAGGCGTACATGGCGTTCGACATCTCCGACGCGGAAGCGCTGGACATCCTGCAGCGGTACAAGTATTACGGCAAGGACGACGCGGAGGAGAAGTCCGCGGAAGAGCTGGAGCGCATGCAGTTCGTGAGAGAGAACCCAGACGCGGAGGACATCACGATCACGCAGGTGCGCAACTACAGGGCCAGCGGGCTTGACGGCTTCGTGAGCGCGAGCGACTTCTTCCAGGCCGCAAAGATGATGGGCACGTTCAAGGGCTACGACGAGGACGGCAACGGCAAGACCGACCGGTATTCCGTGGCGATCCAAAAGCTGGAGTACATCGACTCCTTCGACCTTTCCCCGGAGCAGAAGACCGCGCTTGCGATCGCGCTGGGGATCAACGAGAAGACCATCCGGAGAAAAGCTCCCTGGAGGTAAACAAGAGAGAGGCAGATAAAAAAATCTGCCTCTTTTTTATTTTTGGTGACTGACGAGGGAGAAGTCACTTTTCGTAAAATAGCTGCAGAGCGAAAGCTCAATCTAAAACGGAGGCATCCTTATGCTGAAATTCATTCGGCTTCTGTACCCGGAAGGCGCATCCGGCGGGGAAGCCGCGGGCGTAACTTCTGCCGACGCCGGGCAGAGCACGGGCGAAACGTCTGAGGCCGCCGCTCAGAACATGGAGAGCCGTCTGGCTCAGCTGGGAGTACCACAGGACAAAATCCGAAAGGGCGCATACAGGGACAACCGTCCGGCCCCGGTAGTTGAGACCACCGAGGAGCCTGAAGAGGAAGTACCCGAAAGCGGTGCCGCCGACCGCAAGACCTGGGACGAAGTGAAAGCTGAGTACAAAGCGGATCTCGACGCGGAAGTACAGAACATCGTTAAAGCGAGAGTCAGGAAGGAGCAGGAACGGTCGCAGCAGTACGAACAGACGCTCAAAACCCTCGCGCCGATTATTGATTTCTTTACTTCTGACTATGGGCTTGACCCCGAAAACCTTGATGCGGACGCATTGGTCCAGCATTTCCGCGAGGACAGCAGGCTTTCTGAAAAGAGAGCAATGGAGATGGGCACGACGGACGAAGTGGCGCACAAGCTCAACCTCGCCGAGCTGGAAGAAAAGCGAAAGGAACGCGAGGCGAAGGAACGCCAGAAACAGCTTGATGCAGTATTTAAGCGGCAACAGGTGGGCGAGCATTTACAAAATCTCCAGGCACAGGCGGCAGAGCTGGCGAAAAAAGTTCCAGGCTTTGACCTTGCCAAAGAGCTGGAGAATAGTGCCTTCGCGGTTTTCACCGCACCAGGATCTGAAATCACGGTGGAGCAAGCCTACTATGCTCTTCACCCGGAATACAGACAGGCAGAAGTGGAATCCGTCGCCAAGAAGACGGCAGAATCCATCGCCGCGTCTGTGAGAGCGGGGCAGAGCAGACCCGCGGAGAACGGCGCACAGGCCGCATCCGTCGGGACCGTAAGCTACAGAAACATGAGCCGAGAGCAGAGAGAGGCGCTCAAAAAGCGCATTCTCGATGCGGGAGCAAGAGGAGAGCATCTTCCGATCGGAGGCTGAATCTCCTCGCCTAAAAAAGAAGGAGATAACAATGGATCTTTTCAAGTTCAACATTCAGTTCTTTGCTGACGCCGGCACGCTCGTGAACGCGACCGGCAACTACGTGAACGCCTACACCGGCGACACGACCTCCTTTGCCGGCGCGAACACCCTCGCCCCGGAGCTGAAGGAGTTTTACGATACCGAGCTGCTGGAGAACGCCCGCGTAGAGCAGTTCTACGCGCAGTTCGGCAAGAAGCAGCCCCTGCCCGCCAACCACAAGGGCACCGTCGAGTGGAGAAAGTGGAACACCTTCGCCCCGGCTTCCCAGCTGGTGGAAGGCGTCATCCCCACGGGCCAGAAGTTCGGCATTTCGTCCATCAAGGGCAACGTCAACCAGTACGGCACCTACACCTCCATCACCGACAAGCTGGAGCTTCGCGCGTATGACGACGTGATCCTGGGCGCGACCGAAGAGATGGGCGCTTCCGCTGCGGAGACGCAGGAGAAGCTGATCCGCGACGCGCTGATGACCGGCACCAACGTGCTGTACGCCGACAAGATCACCCTTGCCAACGGCGCTGTCACGGCCGTCACCGCTGAGTCCGGCCTGACGGAGAACGCCACCTATGCCTGCCACCTCACCCCCGAAGTGGTCAACAAGGCTGTCACGATCCTGAAGAAGAATCGTGTTCCCAGAATCAACGGCAAGTACGCCGCTGTCATCCACCCGTCCGTCGCGGAAGACCTCCGCAACTCCAACGCGTGGATCGAGGCCCACAAGTACGACGCGACCACCGAGATCTTCAACGGCGAGATCGGCGAGCTGCACGGCGTGCGCTTCATTGAGGACGTTTTCGCCCCCATCATCAGCGGCGCTGACCTGGCTTCCGACAGCCGCACGCTGAAGGTTTCCTCCAACATCTCTGCCGGCGCCGTGACCTCCATCAGCTTCACCGGTGGCACCGTCGCCGAGGATGCTCTGATCGGCCGCAAGGTGCTTATCGGTGATTACACCTTTGAGATCACCGACAACACCGCCAGCGCCCTGACGGTAAAGAGCGTTACCACCACCGCCCAGATCGCTGCCAACACCGTGATCTACCCGGCGGAAGGCGGCGCGGAAGGCGCGGCGATCTATGCCACGTACTTCTTCGGCAAGGACAGCTTCGGCATCATCGACCCGCAGGGCGGCGCGCTGCAGATGATCATCCACGACAAGGATGAGATCGGCGGCCCGCTCAACCAGTTCAGCACCATCGGCTACAAGTTCGAGACCAACGGTGCGACCATCCTCTACAACGAGCGCCTGCTGCGCGTGATGAGCACGTCCAGCTACAGCGACGTCGACGAGGCGAACTAAACCATCCCCCCGGGGGCGGGCCTTTCCTCCCCGCCCCCAATCTTATTAAAAAGGAGTTTATATGGCTACCAAAAAGAATACCGACGAACGCGTGGAAGTGTTCATTCCCCGCAATTCCGGAAACGAGCCGAACCTCTTTGTCGGCGTGAACGGCGTGAGCTATCTGCTCCCCAGAGGCAAGAAAAGCATGGTCCCGAAATTCGTGGCCGACGAGATCGCAAGAGCGCAGGCGGCGGAGGAAGCCATGTTCGAGGCGCAGGCGGAACTGCTTGCACAGAGCAAATAAACGGCGAGTTTCCACTCGCCGTTTTTCATAGGAGGCAAACATGACAGGTAACGATATTATCGCGCTCGTTGACCTCAAGGAGCCGAACTCTTATACGGCGGCGGAAAAGATCGCGTGGCTCTCCAACCTGGACGGCAAGATCTTCAATGAAGTGATCCTGACGCACGAGCATGAGGAGGTAGAATTTACCCCCTACGCGGACGGCAGCGAGACCCTTCTGATCGGGCTGCCCTACGGCGAGGACATCTATGTGCACTATCTGATAGCGCAGATCGCCGCGGGCAACGCGGAGGTGCCGCGCTACAACCAGCAGATCGCCATGTACAACGCGGCGTATTCGCAATGGTGGAACAAGCACAACTCCGTGACCATGCCGCTGCACGCGAGACACAGATTTGTTTTTTAAGGAGGTGTAGGTCATGCCCCTTTTTCCAAAGTGGGAACAGCAGTACACCCAGCAGGCGCTGACAGACACCTTCGGCGGCTACGACCATCAGCTGAAGATCCCGGACGGGGAATGGTACGAGACCAAAAACCTCACGACGGACTACGCCCCGATGCTGGCCAACAGGAAGAAGAGAGGCTACACCGACAAGGACGCCTGCGCCATGATCGAGAAGAAGGCGCTGGGCTACGTCGGGACGGACGGCACGTTCTATTTCAACTTCGTCGCCACGGGCCTCACGGGGCTGAGCACGGCCGCCGGCATGCTGCCGAAGCAGCTGGTGAGCATGGGCGCGTACATCTGCATCTTCCCGGACAAGATGTACATCAACACCGAGGATCTGACGGACTACGGATCTATGGAGGCCACATATACCGCGAACGCCACGTATGCGATGTGCCGCTACGACGGCACCACGTTCACGGCAACGACTTCTTCGACGGAGCCGAACAACCCCTCCAACGGCGACTACTGGATCGACACGTCCGGAGACACCCACGTTTTGAGACAGTACAGCGAGACGGAGGGCGACTGGATCTCCGTCGAGACGGTGTACATCAAGATCACGTTCGCCGACACGCAGGTGACGAACCTGTTCAGCGACCTTGACGGCGTGGAGATCTCCGGGTCTACCGTGGAGGAAGTGAACGGGGACAAGGTCATCTACGATCTGGGCGAGGACTGGATCATGATCACGGGCCTTATCGAGCAGATCCCGGCGGACGCGGAGAGCATCACCGTGGCCCGCACGGTCCCGGATCTCGATTATGTGTGCGAGTGCCAGAACCGACTCTGGGGCTGCTATTACGGCATGGGCGAGGACGGCAAGGCCATCAACGAGATCTACTGCTGCGCGCTGGGAGACTTCAAGAACTGGCGGCAGTACCAGGGCCTTTCGACAGACTCCTGGACCGGCTCCGTCGGATCGGACGGGCAATGGACCGGGGCTGTGAACTATCTCGGCTATCCGACCTTCTTCAAAGAAAACCGGATCCACCGCGTGACCGTTTCCACGGAAGGCGCGCACCGACTGGACGAGACCGTGTGCAGAGGCGTGCAGAAGGGATCGAACAGGTCCCTTGTCGTGGTTAACGAGACGCTGTACTACAAGTCCCCGTCGGACGTGTGCGCGTATCAGGGAGGGTTCCCGGCCGGAGTTTCGCAGGCGCTCGGCAACAAGGTCTACCACGACGCCACGGCCGGCGCGATCAACGGGAAGTATTACATCTCCATGAAAGACGAAGAAGAGAACCCCTTCCTGTTCGTCTATGACATCAATAAAGGCATCTGGCTGCATGAGGACGACCTGCACGTCCACGGCTTCGCCAGAGTGGACAGCGAGCTGTACGCGCAGCTACCGGGAAGTCTCGGCGCGGTGGGAGGCGACATTATCACGATGCTCGGCTCTCTGCCGACCGCACTGCGCACGGCGGAGGGCGACGTGGAATGGCACGCGATCTCAGGCGTGCAGTATTACGAATACCCCGAAAACAAACGGGTATCGAGATACAACATCCGCATGAAGATGGCGGAGGGAGCCAGCGTCAAGGCTTATATCCGCTACGACGAGGACATCACGGACGATCTCTCCGAAGGATGGATCGAGATCGGACAGGTCGTGGCCAACGCGGGGATCGCGCACTATGTTCTGCCGATCCGGCCGCACCGCTGCGATCACCTGCAGTTCGCCGTTTCAGGAACGGGAGACGTGCAGATCTATTCCATCGCAAAGACGCTTGAGGTGGGGAGTGATTACCGATGATGTATGAACTCCCTCCCCAGGGCATGGGGACGCCGGAACAGCAGCTCGCGGATCTTCGGAACTACCTTGTGAGAATGGCGAGAGATCTTGACCAGGTCGGAAACAGCCAGACGGTCATCGAGCAGATGGCGAGCAAGGCCGTGGACAAGAAGCAGGCCCAGACCATCCAGGACATCAAGGACCGGGCGGAGGCGCTCAAGGCGCTGATCATCAAGACAGCCAACGAGATCTACGAGTACACGGACGCGAAGGTGGAGGAATACAACTCCATCTACGTGGCGCAGTCGGACTTCGGCAGCTACTACCAGGTCATTAAAAGAGACGTGGAGGACACGGCCATAGGCACGATCGAGAGCTACCACTATTCGGACGCGATCGAGAGCGCGCAGAACACCGCGGACGGAGCGGCAGCCGCGGCGGAGGCCTATCACAACGAACTGAACGGGCAGATCCGCCGGGGCATCATGGAGTGGGTAAATCCCGCGACACAGCAGACGGAACAGCATCTCGGCATTGCGATTTCGGAGAACCTGGAGTTCACCGGAGAGGCGCAGACCTCAAACGGCAATACCTATTACAAACTGGCAGGCGGGCAGACGCTGGGCCTTTACACTTCGACCGGCTGGCAATTCTGGATCAACGGACAGCTGTGCGGCTATTTCTCGTCCGCGGACAACATGCTGCATGTGGCCAACATCATCGTGGACGAGCGGATCCGTTTCAAAACGGATTGGGAGATCACCACGACGAACGGCTTCGGACTTCGATACGTAGGAGGATAAAAGATGGCTTCGATCGTATTTTCTGAATCCTATTACGTTTCGTATGTCGGAGACGTAAGCGCAAACGTCCGGCTGACCTTTAACGAGAGCTACACCGCGGCGACCAACAAGAGCGTGGTGACGCTCTCCAAGATTGAGGTGCAGGTAGCGGGGAACTCTTCCACGTATCCTTCTCTGCCGATGTACGGCGTCATCAAACTGGCGGGAACGACCGTCGCCACGATCGACAACTCCCAGGGCGGGAAGATGGCCTCCGTGACGATTTCCGGCAGCGGCTATTGCCAGGCGGACATCTCCAACCTGACGATCACGCCGGTGACCGTGGAGCACAACGCGGACGGCACAAAAGACGTGACCGTGCAGCTTTCCGGCGGTTATTCCTCCGAAGGCAACACGTTCTTTGCGGCGGTATACGCACAGCAGCTGACGTCTGTTTTCACGAACTATGTCCCCTTCGGCGTAAAGACGAGCGTGAGCAAGACGATGTCCCTGACCTCGCACACGAGACAATGGACCGTCTCGTACAACGCGAACGGCCACGGCACGGCCCCCGCAAGCCAGACCAAGACTTACGGCACGGCTCTCACGCTCAGGGCATACATCCCTGAACAGACCGGAACTGGAACAAAGGCAAATTACACCATTACCGGCAACGCCAACGGCAGCTCCTGGAGCGGCAGTAACGGTTCCGCGTCCAGAACCCCCCAATATACCTACACGCAGGGTAAGTGGAATACGAAGTCTGACGGCACAGGAACAGGCTACGCGAGCGAAGCCCCATATACTGAAGATGCAGCGGCGACCTTGTACGCGCAATGGAACGAGCCGTCCACGACGTATTCGTACACCTACGCGCTGCCGACGGGTACGCCGACCAAGAGCCAGAGCAGGACGGTCACGTTCAACGCCAACGGAGGCACCGGAGCGCCTGCCGCGCAGTCCAGCTCCAGGGCCATGACGTTCAAGGGATGGTACACGGCTGCCTCCGGCGGAACACCGAGAACGACCTCTGCTCAGGTGAGCGCGTCGGAGACCGTTTACGCGCAGTTTGGCAACGGAACGGCAAACTATCCGTCTATTACACTCTCGACAACCAAACCGACGAAAGCAAGCACGTCTGCCGGCAGCTACACCGTTACCTATAACTACAACGGGAACGGGCAGAGCGACACGACGGCGACCGCCGCGAGGACGACGGCCTATACCTTCTCCAAGTGGAACACGGCGGCAAACGGATCAGGGACACCTTACAATTCCGGCGGAACGTATTCCTCCAACTCTGCGGCCACGCTGTACGCGCAGTACACAAGCTCGACTTCCACGGCTTCCGTCACCCTTCCGACCCCGACAAGATCCGGATACGGATTTGCGGGATGGTATACGGCTTCTTCCGGTGGCACAAAGGTCGGGAACGGCGGAGCAAGCTATAAGCCGAGCGCCGACATCACGCTTTACGCGCATTGGACGGCGCAGGCATCGACGATCGCGTCCTGCTCTTCCTCCGTGGCGACGACAAACAACCTGGCGCTGACG
>JAEEGL010370009.1_pt1 | contig 10332 bp, 13 predicted proteins | sample 9134231 | NCBI WGS metagenome assembly JAEEGL01 (sample SAMN16246548, study PRJNA631951) | gut metagenome | biome: gut microbiome; feature: rumen; material: fiber-attached | host: Bos | place: Iran: Karaj | collected 2018-10
CAGGCCGTGAAACTTGTCGAGGAGTCGGCCTACACGCGGGAACAGTTGATGGGGTACGATCTCTTTTGGGACGCCGTGCGCGTCGCCAAAACTCTTGCCTCTGCCCCCGAACGTAGCTACAAGGCTGGTAAAGAAGCAGGCTTGAAGGAAGGTAAGGAAAGACTTCTACAGTCCGCCCGTCAGATGAAGGCCGACGGCATGTCCGTGGGAACCATCGCGAAGTACACCGGCCTCACCGCCGACGAAATCGCCGCGCTCTAACACCAATCTCAAATCGTGAAACTGAAATGAAAGGAAAAAGCCCATAGACAGTTAAAACGATAATGCGGGAGAAATCCGCCGACAGCAATTTGTTGTGCTGCTTGTCGTCGTCCCTGAAATGTGAGAAGTTTCAAACCTGACGGCACAGAGCAGGAAAGCGCAAACGCGCTTCCTCTCTTCGTGTTTCAGGTAAGGTAATTCTCACAACCTCAGGGAGGCACGAAGAGAGGTTTTTCATGTCCTCGATTCGTGCCTGACAGCTGAGCGGCAACACTGAGCGAGGACAAGCCCGATCCTTGCGAAGTGAAACTCAAACAGGGCGCAAGGAAACAAAAAATGAAGACAATAAAGGTGTTTTCCGAAAAACTCGGAAATGCCATCAGTGTTGAGTTGGATGGGAATGCTGCTAGCATAACCTCCCTCTATGATTCCGGCAATGGGTCCGGCGTGTATTCACTGTCCTCAAAGTTCGAGAACCGGGCTTGGGAATCGTGGATTGACAATGGTTGGTGCAACTGGGGCGCTCTCTGCAACTGATGCGTCAGTTACATCAACATTGAATCCGTTTGCGGGATACATGATGACAGCGAATTGCATTTTGCAGACATCACAGCCTGTGGAGTGCTTGTAGCTCGTTGTATATTCCGCAAACGGTCATTCACATCAATAGAGGATATCTTTCAAATGAATGCAATTAGAATTCATTGCATAAGCCCCCAAAGCCTTGAGCGGACTTATTTTACTCCTAATGTAATCTATCAGGAAAATGGGAAAGATCTTCTCTTTAACAATACGTTGTTCGATACAGTCCTTTTTGCCTCCGCTAAAGATGAAAGTGCTGCACACAGGTTCGTGCAAGAACTTGAATTGGGATGCAACGACATAATCACATTGATTAAAGAAACATTCAATCTCGATGCACGATCAATTTATTCCTTACTTGTAAACAAGAAAGTCGTAGAATAGGAGATTGCAAAATGGTCTGTTGTAAACAAGTGCCCTCATTTCATGTTTCAGATAAAATAGGTGATTTCTTGGGTGCCTATTTGTTTGATGGACCAGAACGCTCGTTTTTATTGAACTCATCAATAGGGTGTTCTGCGTTGGTATCAAGGGCCTTTGCAGAAGACATTGTTCAACAAAAAATCAGTGAGCCATTGGCTTTTGATTTGATACAGCGCGGGCTTATAGCACACCCATCAGGGATGAAGCCGTTAACCGAAGAACGAGTTTTACCATGTTTCTTCATTTTTGATCTCACGCAACAGTGTAATTTTCGCTGTGTTTACTGCTTTCGCCACTTGAAAGAAATATCTCCAACCATTAGTGACGAAAATCTTGACGCAATAGTTAACTTCATAGTTGATTATTGCAAAAAGAACAATCTGAAGGAATTTGCAATCCAACCATGGGGTGGGGAGCCGCTAATTGCATTTGAGAAGATTATGCGTATTGATGATAAGTTCAAAGCTGCCGGGTTACATCCATTAATTTCAATCGAAACAAATGCGAGTCTTATAACGGATTCTATAGCACGGGAGGCTTCACAACGAAACATACGCATAGGTGTAAGTGTTGATGGAATGCCTGAAGCGCACAACCTTCATCGCAAAATGATAAATGGAAGGCCATCCTTTGAAAATGTTCGAAGGGGCGTTGACATACTGCGTCAGTATGATAATTTAAAAGACTTTGGTGTTGTATGCGTTTTGACCAGCCATACTTTCCCATTCCTATCGGATATTGTTGAGTTCTTTGGCGCTGATTTAAAGGTGAAGTGCTTCAAGTTGAATCTTGTCAAAGACAATCCGGTGATGAAAGATGCGTCACTTTGCCTTACCGAAGAACAGGTAATTCAGGCACAAAATATCCTAGTTGACAAATTGATAGACTTGAATGATAGAGGATTTGAGATTACAGAGCTAAATGTTCATGAAAAACTGAAGAATTTGTTGGTGCGTTCAAAGAGTAATATTTGCACATCTCGAGGTTGCATGGGGGGAAGAAAGATGATTGCATTCGATCAGGATGGACGAATCTTCCCATGTGATGTAACTGATTACAAGGAGGAAAGTATTGGGGATGTAAAGCAAGGCGGTGATTTAATTGAAATGGTTAAGGCAGCTATGTCAAGTCGCCGCGATTTCTTTAACAAAAAGCACAGTGCTGACTGCGACAATTGCCCATTCTGGTTCTTTTGCAAAGGGGGGTGCACAACGGCCATAAAATACAAGCTGGGGCGCGTAGACGGCGTGGATCATCAGGAATGCAAAGCAAATCTTGCACTATATCCACGTTTAATTGATATCATTCTTAACAATCCTAAAAAGGTTTTAGGGTTAACCCGAGGCAGCGTCAGATTGGATTAATGATATGAAAACCCTATATTGTGCCGTGAGTTATGTGTGCAACGAACGTTGTTTGTTTTGTCCCTGCTCGAAAGATTCTGTCTCTATGCCATCTTTGTGTTATGACGAAATCTGTGACGCAATAGATCGATCTGCTCACGAACGAGGCATAGACAATGTCTTGTTATCGGGTGGAGAGCCAACATTACATCCGGATTTCTTCCGAATTATCGAACACATAAAGGAGAAAGGTCTTCGTTTAAGCCTCCTAACAAATGCATTACAACTTGCCGACAGCTCCTTTGCTAACCAAATGTTCTCTATAATTAATGGGAGTCAACTTGATGTCACAGTGGCGTTTCATAGTCACGTTCCAGAAAAACATGACTTCTTGACACAACGCAAAGATAGTTTTTGTCAGAGTATGAGGGGTGTACAAAACATGCTAGCTCAGCAGGTTCATCTTTCAATTAAAAACAATATCGTCAACTATACATTCCGCGATTTACCTGATTATGTTCGTTGGATGACATCTACATTTGATGATTCAATTACGCTATTGTTGTGCAATATTGACATTAACGGAACGGCAGCAAGTAATAAGGAAAATGTGGCAGTATCTTTTGAGGATTCTGCTCCATATGTTCAACAAGCTTTAGATGTTGTTATACAGCTACGCAAAGCTGGTCATAAGCGTAATGTAAAACTTCTCACGACGCCAATGTGTAAGATTGATCCATACTATTGGGGGTTTGTTGAGAATGCGACTAGGGTCAATATCACTGCGTATAAAGTGCCCAATAGCGATCTTATGTGGGATGTTGGTAGTGATAGTGGGCCAATGTTTGAAGCATGCAAAAAGTGCGATCTAAAATCATGTTGTCCAGGCACTTGGCGGAGCTTTAGAGACAACTACGATGAAACTTCATTAGGGAGTAAGTAAAATGAAGACGCTCTACGTATCTCCTTCATATCGTTGTAACGAATTATGCGTGTTTTGCCCATGTGCAAGAAAGTCCCGACAATATGATATGCTTGACCCCGACTTCATAATTAATGCAATTGATCTTGCCCTTGAAAAACAGCCGATTGAGATGGTTGTAATCTCAGGAGGAGAACCAACTCTATATTCTGGACTCATAAAAATTATCAACGCAATACAAGAACGGCATCTTCAATTTGGCATACTTTCTAACTCGCTGAGATTTTCTAATCAAGATTTTCTTTCTGGCTTTATTGATAGTGTTGGTTCTGATTTTGAGTTGACAACTGCATTTCACAGTCACCTTCCCAAGACTCATGACGAAGTAACATCAGTAAAAGGTAGTTTTTGCCGTTCGTTAGAGGGGGTTAAGAACTTGCTCTCGTCAGGCGTGCGCGTTACTGTGAAAATGGTAATCAATAATATGTCCTATCAAACATTGCCAGACTACGCACAATGGATATACGATACATTCCCCGATGAGGTCAATTGGGTTCTTTGTAATATTGATCTATGTGGAACGGCGTTTGATAATAGGGATGTCGCGGCCGTAGCTTTCAACAAGAGTCGTCCGTATTTGGAGAAAGCATTGGATGTCGTTATTGACAATTATAAAGCGGGAAGAAAAAGACGTGTAAATGTCTATAATACACCATTCTGTTGCATAGATCCATACTATTGGAAATTCCTGCAAAGGTACGAGAGTGAAATAAGGATTCCTGCTCTTCTTTTGCCGCCCAAATCAGGAGAGAAACCGAACATCCGATTTGACCTTGAAGGTGATAGCGGAACATTTTTCGAACAATGCGAAAAGTGCGCAGTTAAACAAATTTGTCCAGGGACATGGAAGCAAACGGCTGACTTTTTCGGGCATGATATGTTTAGGCCTTTTGAGGGAGTGAGAGTATGAAAAAACTAGAAACATACTACAAGTACTACAAGTATTTTGAAAAGCTGGTTGCATCTCCATCTCCATCTGGTTTTGAGCAACAAGCCCAGGATGTTTTTATGGAGTATGGCAAGAAAGTTTCTACTGATGTAGGATTGGACAAATTTGGTAATGCAGTTATTCATTTGCCCAAACCCGGGAAACCCAAGTTAATGTTATCTGCGCATATTGATGAAATCGGATTTATTGTAAAATACATAGATGATAAAGGTTTCGTGTCATTTCTCCCCATCGGAGGTGTGGATGCTATGCTGTTACCAGCTGCAAGGCTGGCGGTTCATCATGGCAAGAATTCTTTTCTGGGCGTAGTTGTGCGACGTCCTGTTCACCTTATGAATGACACGGAACGAACAAAACTGTTAGTGGAAGACCTTTGGCTTGATTGCGGTTTTACGTCTAAAGACCATGCTTTGAAATCGATTGACATTGGTGATCCAATCACATTTTCTACCGATCCGACTTGGATGAGCGAAACATTACTATGTTCACGGTCATGTGACAATAAAATCGGTAATATGATTCTTATGGAAGTCGCACACAGATTGAAAGGACACGACTTGCCGTATGATACTTATTTCGTATCTACAACACAGGAGGAAATTGGCTTGCGAGGTGGAATCACAGCTGCCTTGGCGATAGAACCTGATATGGCAGTTATTATTGACGCTACCCACGCGACTGATTATCCAACAGCTAATCTAAAAACTCATGGAGAGATTAGGCTTGGAGCAGGACCATCTATCTCGGTTAGTCCTGATTCTAGCGCCAAATTGCGGGAGCAGATTATTAGTGTCGCGGCAAAAATAGGACAGTCTTTACAGAAAGAAGCACATCCAAACGCAAGTGGAACAGAGGCTCGCGCTATACAATTGCAACGAGGGGGAATTAATTCAACTGTTGTGTCTTTCCCTGTGCGCTATATGCACTCTCCATCAGAAATAATTCACAAGCATGATGTAAGCGCAATCATAGAGGTACTTACAAACTTTTGTCTTGATAAAAAGTGAAGTTCTTATGAAAGTGTATAAAGCCCAAATAGATTGTCCTAGGCCAGCCCCAGGTTGGACATTTGCGGACGAACTAATCTGTAAGGTTGCGACATGGGTAGCGGTTTTGATGGAGGAATTCTCTTTTCGCTTGAAACGAATGATGCTCCGCAGAGCCTTTTATAAATTTACTCATAAATTCTCTCTAATGGATGCACGGCAGGGAAAGGTAGATCATGATCATTATAATCCATACCAAGGAGTCAATCTTCTTGTAATAGACAAGCTAATTTCGAGTGGTGAAATTAATGTCCATGATACAATAATGGATGTTGGTTCAGGAGCCGGCCTGTTTCTGATATATTTGGCAGCAAGGGGTTTTCGCAACCTTGTTGGCGTTGAATATAATAGTGATGTGTATGAAGTATGCATGAAGAATATTGCGACTTTCGCTCCCAATGACAGATGTCCCAAAGCGTCTTTCAGGATTTACAATGGGAATGCACTTGAAATTCCAATAGATGATGACGTGACGGTTTTTTATCTGTTCAACCCCTTTTATGATAAGGCCACTTATGCACAATGGCTTAAGCAAGTCCGAGTTAGCATTGAGAAGTGCCCAAGAAGAATCAAGATATTACTTTTGTATCCAACGGTGGCTTCGGAGGGGGCCATCCGAAATTGTGACTGGTTACAAGAAAAACGACGAATTTCCTGCGAGCGTCAAACCTGGCACAAAATCGTGTTCTTTATTGTTTTTGAAAGTGTGTCTGCCCCACTTGTCTAGGAGTAATTACATATGGCATCAGTTTCTCATCACAAAGTAAACTTTGCATTGCTAATGGAACATGTTTTTGCATGTCGGCCTTACAAATCGAATGTGCATGGCATAGAGCATTGGCGTCATGTTGAACACAATGGAATTTTACTCGCGGATAACACTGGTGCAGATGTTGATGTGGTAAGGCTCTTTGCGATCTTCCATGACAGTAAACGAATCAATGATAATTGTGACAGCAAGCATGGGATGCGCGGTGCAGATTTTGCGAAAGAATGTCGTCTAGCAAAACTCTTTGATATGGATGATATGCGTTTTGAGAAGCTGTACCATGCGTGTATGTTTCATACGGATGAATGTGTTAACGATGACATAACCATTAACACATGCTATGACGCTGACCGTCTTGATCTTGGTCGTGTTGGAATACAACTGAACCCAACAAAGATGGCTACGGAATTTGGTAAAGAACTCGCAGTACTTGCGTTGAAAGAACACGTTCCCGTTGGCGCGATGCGTGAATGGTTGCGCAAAATCAGCCTCAAAAATTGCTTTTCAGATTAGATGGAGGAATCACTTTATGAAAGAGAATTATTTACAACAAGAAGTGAACATGTTTGAGGATGAAGCTCATAAACAAATGTTCGTTAAAGGACTTGAGTTTATAAGACCCCTTACTCAAGGGGTGAAGTCCGTAAACGAAGCTATGTTGCAACGTTCTCTGAAAATTGATTTCGTTAGTGCAAAATGGTTACTGCAACAACTTCAACAGGCAGACATTGATCGCTGACTGGGGGATTCCGACGATATTCATGAAAGTTTCTCATAAACCTAATACCGATGTTTACAAATGGCAAGTTCTAAACAAGGCGATGGATGCGGCACCTTAATCTTTCTGGCCGTCGTATGGTGGCTGGGAAGTAAGTATTGGGCGTATGTCAGCGTTGGCCTTGTAGCCTTGTTGATGGCGGGCGTTGTTTGGCTTGAGGCTTTCTTGGTATGGCAGATCACAGCGGCAATATTCAAGGAACCGACCCCGTGTAGTGGTGCTGGTAAGTGGTGGCACGCAGTATTCCTGATTGCTGGTATGGTTGCAGGTGGGTATATGTTTTACCAGGATCGAGAAAATTTCTTCTGGAAGTCTTTTCTGCAAATCCTGTTTTATACACCTGCTATTGGTTATCTGCCAACGTGGTTGTCGAATGGGGAGACTGTCCCGGTCTCAACCCCTCCACCACAAAGAATAACTCGTCCTAGGTCTGCAAGTTCAAGCAATGCGAATCGATCCGATCGGCGCGTACATTCGGGCAGTTACAACACGACTAATCTTCCCAATGAGACTAATCGGGCGCGGAATATTCGAGATGTTGATTTTGACTTGGATGTCTAAAAATGAGGAGCTTCAGCATGTCTAAGAAATGGAAAAAAGAGTGTCGGCGGTTAAAAAGACTTTTGCATCAGGTAATGGGCAAAGCCGAACAAAGTGTGTCTGCTGCGCCGCTTTCGCATGAAACGATACGCCAGAATAGTGATGACTATAGTCCGGCAGAATCGGCAATCATATACCAAAGCGAGCTGGAGGAAATCTCTCGCTACATTCTTGACTACCCAAACATTGAGACGGGAGGTGAACTGTTCGGGTTCTGGACAGCCTATGGCGTCCCTGTTGTTCTGTTTGCTATCGGCCCTGGGCCAAATTCAATTCACCAGTACACGTCATTCAATCAGGATGTTCCATACTTCCACAGGATTGGAATGTATATCTCAGAAAGGTATGGTCTCCAGCATATAGGCGAGTGGCACTCTCATCATCAACTCGGTCTTGACCGGCCAAGTTCACGTGACGAAAACAATATGGTGACAACTATTCAAGAGTGTAACCTTAAGCGATTCTTGCTATGCATCGGGAACGTAGATGGAGGGCAAACAACCCTAAAGCCATATAATTTCAGCCAATATTCAAATCGTAATTATTCATCTCCACTTTGGGATGTACGCATTGGGGAGAGCCCTTTCCGCACAACGATAATGAATGACAACTTTGTTAGGTCGATTTTGATTGAGCCCCGGACATATAGATGTAGCATGGCAAAGTTGGAACAAGCAGAGGAGGATTCAATAAGATACCCGGATGGATATTGGCTGAACGATGTGGTTGCAAACAAAGAATTTGGGGATGTTCTTGAAATGTTAAGAAACGAGTACGCCATTCAAGATATATCTCTTGAACAAGATGAAAGTGGGTGCATTCACTTAATGTGTGAATTCGGAAGAGATGCGCTGGATATAAATTTTGTAAATGGATTCCCTGATATTCCGCCCGAGGTGCGTCGAAATGGATGGCAAGTCCATCTTGAACGAGGATCGTTTTTCGATTCCCACCACCCGATCAAAGGGTGGGTGTTGCAAGTCTTTTATGGTCTTCAGAACGAAAGGAAGTAGCTGAAATGGATACTGAAAGATACTATGCAGAGTATGAGGTTCTGCGTAAGAATCTACCCCCGAATCAATATAAGTTCCACGATGTCGGAACTCCCAATGCGCACATTGTGATGGGCATTCGCACAGACGGCGATGGCCGATTGTACACGATATACATTGAATTGAAGGATTTTCCGTATTCTGTACCTCGTGTGTACGTAACGCAAATGTTGCGTAATTGTCGCGGGGAAGAAATGAACTCGCCGAGTCATTCCATGCATACGCTTCAAGCTCATCCAGACCGTCACTGGACACAAATCTGCCACTATGATGCCGATGAATGGGAAGTAGGCATTCCACTACTACTTGTTTACATTCGCGCCAAAATGTGGCTTGAGATTTATGAGCAGCATTTGCGTACAGGCAATGAAATCAATTACTATCTGAAAAGCAAAAGTAAACAGTAAAGGAAAAATCATGGGAAACTCAGTCAAAGAAGCAGAAGAGTTCGCTGAAGAGGCTCGTCGCCACAGCTTGAACCGTCCTCAGAAATCACTTGTGTACGATCCCGAACGGTGCAGGATTCTTCCGGTGCCGAAGAATCAGGCGCGAGGGAATGTTGTAGTAGTCGACCGAATGGCCGGAGGCCTGTGGGCTTGGGACTAAACTCATTTGTCATGTGATATGCAACTCATAGTATCTTCTGAAGAGCTGTGGTCTTTTCTGAATCGTTCAGAGAAGATTGTGTATGGATGTGCCTGCGAGTGGGAGGGAGAATGTGTCGCTCGTGCGTATATCACGCCGCCTGTTCATGCTTTTGGCCATAGTACGCGTTGTATGTTCTTTCGTCCACCACTGGATTTGGACACTACACGCCCTCCAGAGGATGTGGAATATTTTATCGGCGTATATGACGATGGCAGCGTCAAGGCAATGCATAAAACAGGGAAAACCTGTAATGGTGTCACTTCGGTCATATACATTCCTCAGAAGATAGATTTATATTCTCGCAGCAAAGGAATACTTGAGGTCGATGTTCTCAAGGACAAACGCGTGGTGATAATAGGACTTGGAAGTTTCGGTTCGCATGTTGCAGTTGAACTGGCTAAGTCGGGTGTGGGACGCTTTTCTCTTTGGGATTTTGATAGAGTTGAGTTGCATAACCTTATGCGCCATTCGTGCGGAATCAACGACCTGGGGCGACTTAAAACAGATGCGATTAAGGATTGCATATTAGGTAAGAACCCGTATGCAAGTGTTGATTTGTTTCCATGCGACATAACGCAAAACATCGAAAGGCTTGCTGGTGAAATCGACTCATCCGATTTAGTCATCTGTACTACAGACAATCAGAAAAGTCGAAATCTCCTTGCGCGGATGCTTCAAAAACATCCTAAAGAGTGCCTGTACGCTTTTGCGATAACGCGTGCAGAGGGAGGCGCTGTGTTTAGGCAAAAGCCAGGAGGTGCTTGCTTCAATTGCCTTGTTGAAAACGGGTTTATTGAACCGAGTAGTGAAGAGATCACCAATGAAGAATCGGCTCGTCGAGACGGTAGAGTTCCAGCCTACGCTAGTGCGGAGGATGCCGATGCGGTTGTACAAGTTGG
>JAEEGL011600353.1_pt1 | contig 10332 bp, 6 predicted proteins | sample 9134231 | NCBI WGS metagenome assembly JAEEGL01 (sample SAMN16246548, study PRJNA631951) | gut metagenome | biome: gut microbiome; feature: rumen; material: fiber-attached | host: Bos | place: Iran: Karaj | collected 2018-10
ACAACCCAAGCAAATTATGAAGGAGCAACAAGTAGAACTAATTCTAATAAATATGATTCTACATTAGGACTACACGATGATGATAATTTAATAACTTCTGTATCCACAGATGGAAAGAATGTTTATTTAGCTAAAACTGTTAAAATAAATGGTGGTTCAGGAACACAAGCAGATCCATATACACTAATAAATAATGACTTTAGAGAACCAGATAAGAAAGTAATAGCACAAATAACATATAAAAATGGAACAGATACAGTAGGAACACAAAATGTATATTATAATGAAACAAATTATGTATCACAAGTAATAGATGATTCTAGTTTCCAAGGATGGACAGATGGAACAAATAGTTATCAACTAGGAAGTACTATAACAATTTCAAGCGATACTAATCTAACAGCAATAATGGTTCAAACATTAAAGAATAAAATACAAACATTATGCAATGATTCAAATGTAACTTATGTACAAAAATATAATGCACAAACTAATGGAGCGGCTATGGATACACCAGATGGAAACGGTAGAGAAGATGTATGTTATTATACGGCAACAAATACTAGTAGAAATTCTCCTGCAGAACAAAACGGAAATGTTATATTTGGAGATTACTGTTGGCAAATAGTTAGAACAACAGCCGATGGTGGAGTAAAACTAGTTTATAATGGACTAAAAACATCTAATGATACTTGTTCAAGTGATGCCGATACAGCTAACTATAGTAATGATACAAGACCAACAACGGAAGGAGTTGTAGGACAATATCAAGATACAACAACACTTACTGGCGATAAGAAATACGGAACAGGATTTGAAATATATGATAATGGAGGAACGCCAACGTTTAGAATAACCAATGTATTCACGGCTAATTGGTCAGGAGATTATGATAACGATGGTGATGCAGATTACTTGAAACTAATTGGAACATATACCTGCTTAAACAATACTGATACGACATGTACAACGTTATATTATGTAGGAAATAAGCAGGATAATAGCAAAGCATCAACAGTAAAATATACAATAGGAACTCCAGATCATTATTCACAGATTGGAGCATCACCGTATAATGATAATTATAATAGTCTAGCATTAGTTGGATATATGTATAATGATGTTTTTAATGCGGAAATAAAAAATATGACAAATTATAAAAAAATAGTGGATGCCGTTGGGGTAAGCAATTCAGCACAGTATTATTATGGTGATGAAGCAGTATGGAATGCCAGCATTAATAAGTATGAGTTAAAAATAAATGGAGCTACTCCAACTAGTCCGACTGCATGGGGCGATATTAAAGAAAGTGCAAAAGGAATGTATACATGTGCGGATTCTAATACTGCGTGTGATTCTGTCAGGTACATTGTAAAAAATATGACATCAAGTCAAACATCAATGTTATATATTTCGTTATCTAATAATGAAAGTATTGATACAAAAAAAATAGTTGTAAGTTCAGGATATAGAGAGGACAATGGTGGCTATGAACTAACTTCTCCAACTGATGTTTATGTTAAAACGTGGAATGAGGATGGATCGTTAAGAAATAGTATAATGAATAATTATATTTGTAATGATTATGTGGGCACTACATGTAATGAGATATACTATATATCAACGACTAGTGATAGTTCTTTTGGATATAATAAAAAATATATGTATGCAAATGACGTAGAATATGTAAATGGTTCATATAAATTAGTGCTTAATGATTCTGTAAATAAACCATTTCAATATATTTTAGAGTGGGTGAATAAATATAATACAATTAATAATACACATTATACTTGTTTTGATAATTATGATCCTGCAACTGGTTCGTGTGGGGGAACAATATATTTTATATTTTATGTCGATAGTACATATACATATTATATAAAATTATCAAATGATACTAAAATTGATGATGCTCTACAGGAAATGCTTAATGTTAATAATTCAAGTTCAAGTCAATTAAATAAATATAATTCATCTATTAAAGGAGTAATAGATAACTGGTATAAGCAAAATATTGATGACAAAAATTTAACGAGTTATCTTGATGATGATGCAGTATATTGTAATGATAGGAGTATAACGAGTTATGGTGGATGGACTGTAAATGGAAACACAACCGGTAGTAATTATTTACAATTTAAAACTACTAATAATATTGTATTAAACAAATCAAATGTCAAATTAGATTGCAATAATATTACAGATAGGTTTAGTGTAAATAATAATAAAGCAAAACTAACCTATCCAGTAGGTTTATTAAGTGAACAAGAAAGAGTATTAATGTGGAGTGGATATGCGGGAACTGGTCAAAACTGGTGGCTTAGCTCACCTACCCGTTTTGATAATCACGCTGCGTACGGTCGTTTAACTTCTACATCTGGTAGTTCTGATACCGAAAATATCCCCAGCGCATATGGAGTACGTCCTGCTATCACTCTTAAACCAGGCATAGAAATCTCTAGTGGAGATGGTACTTATAATACTCCATACGTAATTAATACAGTTGGTAATTAAATAAAAAATTAATAATAAATCCATTAGTTAAACTAGTGGATTTTTATTATATGATATGATAAAATCATAATGGAGAGAGTATGAAAAAGAATACGAATATAATTATATATTTAATAGTTATTATAATAATTGCTCTTTTAGTTTGGTATTTATATTCAAAGTTTACTGGAAGTAATATAGAATTTAAAATAAAGAATAGTAAAATTGATGTAAGAGTAGGTGTTGAAGTTCCTATTGATTACGAAATAAATAAAGAAGCAAATATTATATGGGAAAGTGATAATAAAAATGTAGTAACTGTTACTAATGGTAAAGTAAAGGGAGTAGGTCTTGGTAGTACATTAGTTAAAGGAACAGTAAAAATTGGTGATGAAACAGTTACTAGTAGTTGTTATGTAACTACTTTTTATGGCGACAATGGTGTTCCATTAAATGATGTTATTATCCCAGAAGGAGAATTGTTTATTACTAAAGGTGATAATTATCAAATACCTATTAATTATGAACCAAGTAATGGATATATTAATTCTATAAATTATAGTGTTGATGATGATAATATAGTTTCTTTTGATGGCAGTGTTTCAGCTAGAAACATTGGTTCAACAGATATTCATATTGGAATAAATCAAAATATAACTAAATCAATTACTGTAAATGTAATAGATAAAAATATTGAACCACTATTCTCAAGTCGTGTTAAGAGTATTTATTTTGATGAAAATGATGTCGTTTTAAAAATTAATGAAGAAAAAAATATTAAATATAAAGTTGATCCGCAAGAAGCTTTTATAGAAAGTGAAGAATGGACAAGTAGTGATGAAAAAGTAGTAGTTGTTGATAATGGCTATATTATTGCTAAATCATCAGGAGAAGCAACTATTAAATTAGTAGTTAATAATGAAATAGTTAGTGAGATGAAGGTTACTGTTAGTGTACCAGTATCAGGTTTAACTTTAAAATCAAGTTCTAATTTATCTTTAAGAATTGGTAAAACAGATACTGTTAAAGTAGAAGTAACTCCAAGTAATGCATCTAATAAAAAACTACTATATTCAAGTAGTAATCCAAGTATTATTGGTATTGATGGTAATGGTAAAGTATCTGCTTTAGCAGCTGGTGAAGGTAAAATTACTGTTAAATCAGAAGATGGTAATTATAGTGTTGAAATTCCTTTTAATGTTAAACCTAAAAAAGGTGTACTTAATGGTACTGGTGGTATTTGGGGATATAAATCTAGTAATGATAAAACACCAGTTAAAGCAGAAGAAGCATTTTTTAGAAGTTTAGTTAGTAAAGGAAAAGGAACATTAAGTGGAAGTATTTATACATATACTGACTCTAAAAGGACATATAAATATGATTTATCAAAAAGTATTTTAAATGCAGATAAACGTAATATTTTAGTTCGATTCTACTATCCTGAAGGGGTTGATTTAAGTAAGACTAATACTTTTACTTTCTTAGGAGGTTCAGGTGAACGTAATATGAGTGGATATTTTGTTCATTTGGATAAAAATAGAAATGAAATGAGTAGTAGTGGAATAATTGTCTTAGTATCAGCAAAAAGTAGTTATGATGCCGAAGATGCCATGTTATCAACTGATTTTATTAGAAGTCTTGTTGATCAAGAATCAGGTGTTAGAAATGCTGTAGCCGGTTACTCTATGGGAGGTCCTGCGGCTGGAGATGCTGCGGAAAAAGGAATATATGATCGATTAATTATTATAGACTCATATTTTAACTATGTTTCTAGTCGTACTAAATTAAAAAATACAGAAGTAATTATCTTTTCACCAGCTGGTGACGCGATGATTAAAAAAACAGTATTAACATTAAATGATTTAAAGAAAACGACTTATAATGATGTTACAGTTTTAACTAATAATACAGATTTTATTCGAAACTATAGTGACTATTTATTAATCGTTAATCCAGGTAATCAAATGGGAAGAGGTCATGGTTATGTTAATATATCTAATGCAAGAATCTTCTCATATGCATGTAGTTAATGTAAATATATGTAAAATTTGATATTTTTAAAAATAAATAATTGTCTTAAAAAAGGCAATTATTTTTATTTTTTGAGTCTAGAATGAAATATTATTTTTGATAGTGTTTTTCGTGATAAAAATCTATTTTTAGTTACTTTGACAATGTTAAAACTCATTTACTATGATTAACTCGAAAGGAGGGATTATGGTGAATTCAGTTATGTTAGTTGGACGACTAGCTCAAGATATTGAAATAAAAAAATTAGATTCTGGTAAGGAAGTAACTAAAGTAGCTTTAGCAGTACCAAGAAGTTTTAAAAATGTTGATGGAATATATGAAACAGATTTCTTTGATTGTATCTTGTGGGAAGGTCTTGCTAAAAATGCCAGTGAATATTGTAAAAAAGGAGATACTGTTGGTGTAAGAGGAAGACTTCAAACTTCATCATATGAAACTGGTGATGGTGTTAAAAGAAAATCAGTTGAAATAATTGTTGAAAAGCTAACATTCTTATCAAGTAAAAAAACTGAACCTAAAGAAATAGATGCATAGTCTATTTCTTTTATTTAATATACGTGATAAAATTATATTGGAGGTTATAATGAAAAAAAGAATAATTTTGGTAATAATTTTATTAATATTAGTAACAACAGGATGTGATAAACTAAAGAATGCAGCTAAAAAAGTAGAAGGGCAAGTTGAACAAGTAGTAAAAAAAGTTCCACTTATGGAAATGGATAATTTTAAAGATATTGTTATTGATAAGATCAAATCAATAAATATTATTCGTTATACTGAAGGTGGTGCGGATGATAAAGAAATAATTGATAAAGAAGAAATAAAAAGTATATATAATTCATTAAGTAAAATTAAAGTTGGTAAAGAAACAGATAGAGCTTGTGAAGATAATACAAAAGTATATGTATTTAATATGATTGATGGTAAGAAAATAAAAGTTGAAATAGAGTGTGATTGGCTTGTTATTGGTAATAAGCGTTATGAAATAGAATAGGAGAAATATGAAGGCATTAAGAGTAATTGGTAATATATTAATTGGAATAATTCTTTTTGGTCTAATATTTACTTTAACATTTACAAGAAGTACTAAAAATTTCTTAGAAAAAGATTTAATACTAGGTATTGTTAAAGAAAAAATAAGAGATACTATAAAAGAAGAAAGTGGCAAAATAACTGATAAGAGTAAAGCTTTATTAGATGATATGATGAAAGATGATGGATCATCTGATATCGTTAGAATGGTTATTGATAATTTTGAAAACTATCAAAAAGATAAAGCTGGTTTTAAAGTAAGTGATGCAGATGTTGAAAAAATATATAGCTTTGCTTCGAAGTATAAAAAAACTATTGTTGAAATATCAGGAGATAAAATTAAAGATATATCCGATGCAGAATTTAAAAGGATATTTAGTTCTGAAAACATTAATAAAATAGCTGATGAAGTATTTAGTAGTATTGATAAAGATTTAGGTGATGGTATTGATATAGCTATCAAAGGATATAGTAAAGCTACTTCTAAAACAGCAATGATATTATTAATATTTTCTATTGTATTCTTTGTATTGCTATTATTCCTAATAAATTGGTCATTATATAAATGGATGTTAGTAACTGGAATTGATTTTATTGTATCAGGTGTATTTATTAGTATGATATTCTTTGCAGGTATTGTATTTAATGATATTATTGGATCAGTAGATTTCTTAAAAGAAGCTATTGGTGAGATAAATTTAAATGGCTATATTGTATGGGGTGCCTCTGAAATAGTGGGTGGAATTATCCTAATAGTTATTTATCATTTTATTAATAAAAAGCATCCAAGCATGAACTAGAATAATTGATTTTATTCTAGTTTTTTGATACACTAAATTCAAAGTAGTGGTGATGTATGAAAAAGCATATTTTATTAATATTATTTCTTTTGTTACCAATTATGGTATTAGCTTTTTCTGCGGGTGACGTTGATGGTGATGGTAAGGTAGGTTCAACTGACTATGTACTTGTTAGAAAACATATTCTTGGCCAATCATTACTTTCTGGTGACATGTTAGAAAGAGCGGATGTTAATAATGATGGTAAGATTTCATCAATGGATTTTGTATTAATAAGAAAAACTATAATTAATAAAGAGACAGTAACTCCAACAGCAGTACCAACAAATGGAGAAGAATATAAAATTAGTTATTATGTTACGTTATTTAAAGAAACTGGATATAATATTGATATTGTAATAGATAAGTCATCAATTATGCCATTTGCAAAGTCAGGATATTTTACATTAAAAAAAGAAAAGAAGTATGTTATATCATTTGATTATATAGCTAAAGAAGAAGCAGAATTTAGTATTGGTTTATACTATAAAGATGATAAAGAAAAAGTTAAGGTTGTATCAAAAAAAATAACAGCCACAAATACATTACATCATTATAATTTAGTAGTACCAGAAATACCAAAAGAGTTAGATACATATTATATTAAATTTGAAAATAAAACAGTTACTGATAAAAATAAAGTAACAATTAGTAATTTTATGGTGGGTAAATATAAAGAAGTTACAAAAAAATCAGGTGAAACATTAGGAGATTTACCATCTGCAAGTAGAACTAATTTTGAATTTTTAGGATGGTATACATCAAAAGATGGAAATGAAAAAGTAGACGAAAATACACCTGTAACAAGTGATATGATATTGTATTCACATTGGAAGAATAAACTAACATACATCAAGGGACCTGGTGGAGATAATTATTCAAAAACTGTAACATATCAAGGAAGAACATTTACTGAATATTTACAACAAAAATTCACTTATAAATATGGTGGAGGAACAATTGCTGCCAACGGATGCGGTCCAATGTCTTTAGCTAGTATTTTATCTGGATATATGGATGTTGATCCTGAAGAAGTAGCTCGTCGAACTAACTTACCTGCATCATTTGATTCTATAAAATCAGCTGCATCAAAATATGGATTTGAATATACTAAGTTTTATTCATATAATTCAAATGATTTTGATAAAAATAAAGCTAAAGGTTTAGCTAAAGAAGCTGTAAGATTATTAAAAGATGGATATCAATTAATTGTTTTAGTTTCTGGAAATAAATATTGTGAGTATAAAAAAACTAATTGTAATGGTTTAAGATCAAATGAATATACAGTAGGTAATCATTTTATGGCTGTAGTAGCTGTTGAGGATGATGATGATACTGTTCAAATATTAAATCCAATAGGAAAGAGAAATAATGGTTCAATGTTTGAATTAATATATTACTTTATGCCAAGTGGTGGAAAAGGATTCATTGGTTTTCGTAAAAAATAAACTAGGATAATATCCTAGTTTTATTATTATTTTATTTAAAAATCAATTGACAATAAAGATATAAAAATGGTATGATATTTAAGTCGTTTGGAGTTGTACTCAAGAGGCTGAAGAGGCTCCCCTGCTAAGGGAGTAGAGTGGGTAACTGCTGCGAGGGTTCAAATCCCTCCAACTCCGCCATTTTTATGAAAAAAAGAGAATGCTTTATTTAGCATTCTTTTTTCGTATAGAAAGTATTACTAGAATAGCTCCAGTTATTATTACAAATAAATAGAAACTAATACCACGAGATAGTAACATTGCTGAATCAACATAATTCTTGGCAATTATTGGATTATATAATAAAGAGAATCCAGTTTCATTAACACCAACAGTACCAGGTAATGGTAATACAGATACTGATAAGTATAAGAATGATTGTAAACTAGTTATTTTTAAATAATTTAAATGTTTAATACCTAAAGCTAAATATACAAAATAACCAACACTATGATATGAAATTAATTGTAATGTTGATGTTAAAAATGTTTTTAACATTAAACCTTTGTTTTTAGCAATAACTCTTGCACTATCATGATATTCTTTTAATTGAATATTAATTTTCTTTTTAAATGCATCAGCTTTATTTTTATTAATTGCTTTAAAGATTACATATATTAAATTAATTGTTTTTTGGGCTGCTTTTTTAGAAAACATTGCTAATAATGTAATAGTAATAATTACAACATTAACCATAACTCCAATAAAGAAGAAATACTCAATAAAGCCTAAATTACTAATATAATCATAATTTAAAATATAACCAACTAAACCTAGTGTAGCCATCATTGTTAAATAAGCAAATGATTGAATTAATATAGAAATAGTGGCATTAGTATATTTAATATTATCTCGGTGCATATAAACTATTTGAACTGGTTGTCCACCTGATGCAGCTGGTGTTATTGCACTAAAGAAGAAACCTACTATCGCATATTTAATAGCTTGTTTAGGAGTTACTTTTTCTCCTAAGGTATTAAGCGTACGATAGTGATTTAAAGCTTCAAATAATATATTACCAGCGGCTAATACAATAGCGGCCAATATAAACCACAAATTAGTATATTTAATCGCTTCTTGTATACCTTTACGATCTATTTTCTTAAAAATAAAATAGTAAGTAAGAATAATTAAAAGAGTAAAAATAATTGCATTACGAATTAATTTTTTAGTACTACTTTTTTTAATTTCTTCTTTATCTTCTATGACAATTATTTCATCTTTAGCTTCATCTCTAACTCTTTTTAATTCTTCAACTTGTTCAACTGTAGCTTTAGCTATTTCACCAATCTCTTTTACGCTAACTTTAGATTTATTAGTTTTTTTCTTTGCCATTTTAACCTCTATTATCTATATAAGTATATCATATTTATAAAAAAAACAATATAAATTGACTTTATTTTAATAAATTCCTTTAATTTATTTTAAGTTTATTGTATAATTATCTACGTAAAGAAGGAGATTTTATATATGAAAATATTAGCAGTAAATTGTGGTAGTTCATCTCTTAAATTTAAAATGTATGAAATGCCAGAAGAAGAAGTATTAATTTCAGGTCTTTTTGAAAGAATTGGAGAAAAGATGTCTGAATATACAATTAAAGTAAATGGTGATAAATATAGTAAGGAAGTAGAACTCCCTGATCATAAAGTTGCTTTTGAAATATTAGTTGAAGAATTAAAGAAAAATAAAATTATTAAGAAACTTGATGAAATAAAAGGTATTGGTCATCGTATAGTACAAGGTGGAGCTTATTTTGATAAGACTGTTGAAGCAGATGATGATGCAGTTAGCAAGATTGATGAATTAGCAACACTTGCACCACTTCATAATAATGCAGCTATTACTGGTATTAATGCAGCTAAAGCTGTTATTCCAGGTGCATTTGAAGCAGTTACATTTGATACAGCTTTCCATCAAACTATTGAACCAGTTAATTATCTTTATGCAGTACCATATGAATGGTATACTGATTATAAAGTAAGAAAATATGGTGCACATGGAACTAGTCACAAGTATATTGCCTCAAGATTAAATGCATTACTAGGTAGAACTAATACTAAGTTAATTACTTGTCATATTGGTAGTGGAGCTAGTATCTCTGCTATTAAAGATGGTGTATGTATTGATACATCAATGGGATTAACTCCAAATGCAGGTTTAATTATGGGAACTCGTTGTGGTGATGTAGATACGTCAATTCTTACTTATATGATGCAAAAAGCAAATATTAGTCCAAAAGAAATGGATACTATTTTAAATAAGAAGAGTGGACTTCTTGGTATATCTGGTGTTTCAAATGATTCACGTGATATTGAAGAAGGTATTCAAAAAGGTAATGAACGTTGTGTATTAGCTCAAAAAATGTATGTAGAAAAGATTATTGATTATATTGCTATGTACTATTTTGAATTAGGTGGAGTAGATGCTATTGCTTTCTCTGCTGG
>JAEEGL011613012.1_pt1 | contig 10332 bp, 6 predicted proteins | sample 9134231 | NCBI WGS metagenome assembly JAEEGL01 (sample SAMN16246548, study PRJNA631951) | gut metagenome | biome: gut microbiome; feature: rumen; material: fiber-attached | host: Bos | place: Iran: Karaj | collected 2018-10
GCTTTTCTTAATTTTTCAACATCCTCTTCTGTTCTTGCCTTATCGCCAAGTTCATTTTGGATTGCCTTCATCTTTTCTCTTAAATAATATTCCTTTTGAGAATCATCGATTGATTTTTTTACATCCTTGTTGATTTTATTTTCAATTTCAACAATTTGTTTTTCTCTTTCAATATCCTCTAAAATCATTTCTAAACGATTCTTAACGCTTAATTCAGCTAAATATCTATATTTAGATAAATTAGAGTTAGTTTTTAATTGGAAAGCAATAACATCTGATAAAACATCAGCATTTGTTCCTGTTTGTAATAATTTAGAAATTTGTTCTGTAGAACCTAATAATGAAATAGCACCTCTTGAAATGTTAGATGCAATGTTTTTAAGTAATGCAGCTTCTTCTTCATCACCATTTAATATAGAGAATAATTTTTCATAATTAACTACAAAATATGGATCAACTGAAGTATATTCTAATACCTTAACACGGTTAGTAATCTTAAATTTAACCTTATAATTATTATTAGGTAGCTTTAATTTTAATGATATTTTAGCTAATACTGCAATTTCTTCTATATCATCAGGTGTAACATCTGTTGCAGATGCATCCTTTTGAATAAGAAGAATTATATTTCCACCATACATCTTTTCAGCAGAATCTAAAGCTGAAACTGATGCTTGTCTTCCTACTTCAATACGTAGTTCGTTGTTTGGTAGTGGTAATACACCTCTTACTGCTATCGCAGGTAGAACTATTTTAGTATTTTCTTCCATAATAATCCTTCCTTTCTTACCGTTTAATACTCTCGGTGATTATATATTACAACATTTTTGGCACTTTTACAAGCAGTTTGCCAAAAAAAGTGAACTTTTACATTTTTTCACATTATTTATTGAAAAATAAGAGGGGTCATAAACCCCTCATTAATTTTAAAAATTTAGATTTCTTTAGCGTTATCTAATAAGAACTTCATGAAATTATCATAAGTTAATGAATTAACTAATTGATCGTTTTGCTTCTTTAAGATAGCATCTGCTTTCTTACCTTGAGCTTTAGCGATTTCTTCAGCTTTTGCTTTAACTTGTTCTTCTGTAGCAACTAAGTTTTCCTTTTCAATGATTTCAGCTGCAGCTAAATCGAAGATAGCTTGACGAGTTGCTTGTTCATTGATTCTCTTATTGAAATCCTCAGCTGTAATATTCATTAAGCTTAAATAAGTTTCAAATGGAATGTTGTATTGCTTAGCTTGCATTTCAAATTGAGCTCTTAATTGGTTAGCTCTTTGTGCTGGAAGTGAAGCTGGCATATCAACTTTTGTACCATCGATAATCTTATTTACAATTTCATTTGTTTGTCTATCTTTTTCAGATACTAATTTTGAATCTTCAAGTTCCTTTTTCTTATAAGCCTTTAATTCATCTAAAGTGTTAACGTCTTTAACATTTAGGCTCTTAACATATTCATCAGTGAATTCAGGAAGCTTTTCAACTTTAACTTCATGAACAGTAACAGTGAATACAGCAGCCTTACCTGCTAAATCCTTTGCACCATAATTTTCAGGGAATGTAACATTTACATCTTTTACTTCTTCAGCCTTCATACCAATCATTTGATCTTCAAAGCCAGGAATGAATTGACCAGAACCAATTTGAAGTTCATAATTTTCTGCCTTACCACCTTCAAATTCTTTTCCGTCAACCTTACCAACAAAATCAAATGTAGCATAATCGCCTTTAGCAATTACTTGTTCAGCCTTAGCTTCTTTAGTAATATCCTTTGAAGCTAATGCTTTAATTGAATTCATAACTTCTTCATCAGTTGCAGTTAAAACCTTTTTAGCAACTTCTACACCCTTATATTCAGGTAATGTAACTTCAGGTAATACATCAAATGTAATAGATACTTTGAAATCTTTACCTCTTTCTAACTTACCTTCGATATCAGGAATGAATTGTCCACAGATTTCATCAACTAACTTTTGATCAGCTAAGATTTCCTTTTCCTTTTCTGCTAAAATTTCATTTAATGCTTCATTATATAAAGATTCAACACCATAATGCTTTTCATAAACTGATCTAGGTGCTTTACCTTTTCTAAAGCCTTGGATTGTAACCTTTGCATTATTGATTTCAAATGATTTGTCTAATGCTTTTTCAAATTCTGATGCTTTAACATCAAATATTGCTTTTACTCTGCTATGTTCTAACTTTTCAGTAACCATTATATTAATCGCAGATTAGAGATTTCATAAGGAATAATCTGCTCCTCCTAAATTAAAAATTAAATATCTCTTAATTCCTTTTTTTATTTTTAAATAAAATGCCAAGAAATATTATACCATAATAAGCCAAAAAGTAAAGAAAAATATACCACTCCAAAAAGAATAAAGAACTCTTATTTTTAAGAGTTCCTTAACTTTAATATTTTATTTAATTTTAATGATTTTATTATTATTTACTTCTTTATCAGTTATATAAATAATTGTTTTATTTAATTTAGCTAAATTAGAAGAAATATCTTTAGCCATTTTTTGGCTCAATAAGGATGCAAATCCATCAATTAACATAATCTTATCATCCTTTGCAATAGCCATAGCTATTAATATTCTTTGAATCACATCTTCTGGTAAAGTTGAAGCAATGACATCTAAATCAGGTATTTCATCTAAAACACAAGCCATCTTTAATGCTTCTTTAATTTTATTTTCATCAATAACTCTAGTTATAATCATAAAATTTTCTTTAACTGATGCGGTATATAAAATATTGTATTGAGGAACATATGAAAATAAATGGCTTTCATCTTTATCTAATTCAATTCTCATTTGAACTGTATCTAGATAAATATTTCCTTCAGTAGGTTTTACTAATCCCATCAACATTTTAAAAATGATTGATTTGCCGGAGCCTTTAGAACCTTTTAATAAAACAATATCACCAGCATTTATTTCAAATGACAAATTAGAAAATACTTTAACACCTTCATTTTCAAATGAAACATTTTCAAAAACAATTGTTTTGAAATCATTTATTCCTAATGGCAATCTATTATCTTCAGGCTTTAAGATATTTGTTATTATATCATTTGAAGCTTTATATTCTTCAAATTCATTTAAAATAGGAACTGGTGCTAATAATAATCTATGAGTATTATTAACAATTAAAATAATAAATATCATAGCTCCTATTTTTAATTCACCTTTAGAAATAAAATACGAAGTCATTAATATTACAAAAGCAAAAATTGATAAGCTTGTTACATATAACATTGATTTTCCTATTGTTAAAACAGATGATGTTTTATTTTTAACTTTTAAATAATGAGAATTTAATTTACGATAATAAGATGCAGATGAATCATATGCATCAGCAGCTTTTATTAAAGAAATTATTTCACCTGTTTCAGCTAAGAATTTTTCAGTATTATCCAATTCTTCTTTCGCTATCTTTTTATGTTTAATAGATAATTTATTATATTTCATTCCAATAGGAATCAAAATTCCACAAATTAAAATTAAAGGAATTAAAACTAAAAAGCTAATTTCACCTGCGGCAATCATATAAATGAATGCTGCAAGCATAAAAGCTATTCTTGAAATAATTTTTACAATTCTAGGAATAGTTACAATATTAAATCCAACAACATTATAAATATCTTTATTGAATAACATCTGGAATTTTACTGTTTCTGTATTCTTTAAAGTATCAACATTTTCTTTATTTAGACTTTTAAAAACATTATTTTTTAAGACTATTTCTTCAGAATTAAAAAATTTATATTCCAAATTATTAAATAAAGCTCTTGTCAACCCCATCAAAACTAAAACAATCAATGTTCCTAACATCATTTTTAATGTTTCATCTGTATTTTTATCAATTGCGTAATTGAATAAATATGATACCAATATAAAAATAGATGCCGAAAGACCACTTAAGAAAACTACTAAAATTGAGAGTATAATTGTTTTTCTTTTCATATTTTTTTGATCTACTATCCCCTAAATATTAGACTTTCCTCCTTTAAAAATTATAAATAAAAGTTTTTTTTATCGTATCCTACACCTTCATATTAACATGTTTTTGTTAAAAAACCAACAAAAAATATGCTATTTAATAAAAAACAGGCCCTAAGACCTGTCATTTTATAATGAAACGCTTATATTACCTAAGCTATATGTACCTGATTCACCTACTAAATATAGTTTTGAATAATTAGCTTTTGTTGTAAAAGTTACTAAAGCTTCACCATTTAAGCTTAATGTATAAGTTCCTGCACTGATTGATGCTTGCTTTGTTGTTGATTTAACATTTGTTAATTTAGGTGTTTTTTCTAAATTACCAAAGCCTAAGAATGTTCCACCTGAAATTGTAACATTTCCATCAGTATCTAAGGCTGTAGCTGTACCAGATGCTGCTAAATTCATTGATACAACAACTCCTCCTGTTTGGTTATATGTTCCATTTGAATCAATAGCGTCTGTATCTCCTGATGCTACTATAATAGAAATTACACCACCACTAACATTTATAGATGATTGAGCATTGATTCCATCATCTGTTGCGTAAACTGAAGTGTTACCTCCAGATATTGTAATTGTTTTTCCTTCTAAACCTTCATATGCTTGTGTAATTATAATTGTTCCACCATTTATATTTAAATTTGAATCTGAATGAATGCCGTCATCTTTAGATAAAATTGTAATATTACCACCATTAATATTAACATAACCTGTTGATGTATTTCCATTTTCTAATGTAACATTTGATGATGCATGAATTCCATCATCATATGCCTTAATTAAAATATTTCCAGCATTTATATTTATTTCATTATCAGCTTTTATTCCTTTTGTTGAATAAGACGTTTTATCTTTATTTCCATCATTCATTCCACCCATTCCTCCAGGTCCAAAGCTTGATTGTTGAGTTGAATAATTACTCCAATCAACTCCAATTTTTTTACTTGAAGATGAAACACTCGTAACTGTAAGCATATCCTTTGTTTCATTGATTGCTTGACCTGTAGATTCAGCATAATAATCTGTTAATGAAGGTGTTTTACCGTTTTCAAACATAAATACTTGAACTCCATCATATTTAGTATTTAAGCTTGTTTTAAAATAATAATATGTTGATTGATTTCTTCCACCAAAGCCCATACCAGATGATGCTTGAGTATAATATGTTAAAGAAAGCCACTCACCATTTCCTTTGTTAGAAGTATCATAATTATAAATATAATATTGATATGCTGATGAATAATAAGAGCTTGATAATTTTAAATATAATGTATTTGATGATGAAATTGTTGTAGGAGTTTCACTTGAATAGCTTGAAAATGAATTAGTATATACATTAATTTCAGGTTCATTTCCTTCGTTATCAGAAAAAATTTCAACATTATATGCTGCATCTATTCCATCGCAGCAAGCATAAACATCTAATTTTGTAGAACCTGTAATTGTAATTGTTCCTCTTTGATTTCCTTTAGATGAAATATCTGTAGATGTTGTTTTCAAACCATCTCCTGCAGTAGATATAGCTATTATATTAGCATTTTCAATATTTATAGAGTCATTTCCTTTTATAGCATTATTTATAGCCTTAACATACAATGTTAAATTTTTAATATCTAAATCATCCTTTGAATGAATACCATTATTATAATTACCATAAATATATAATTCGCCCTTACCTTTTAATTTTAAATCACATTCTGAATATATTGCGGCTGTAGGTGATTCATCTTCATCTTCTTCTCTTCCATCAGTAATATAATTTTGTGTTCCTGATTTAGCTGATATTTCAACCTTATCTGCATTTATAACATTAATTGGAGATGTAGTTGATGAATTAATATTAACACCATTTAAATTAATTAAAACCTCACCTTCAGTATCAATAACAATTGATCCTTCACCTAATTCTCCTTCAATTGTGTATTCTCCTTGAGCTGTAATTTTATAAATATTTTCCTCTTTTGTATAAGAGCCTGTTCCTAAAGTATCATTTGCTTCAACTGTTATTGATAAAGTATTCTCTTCCTCACTAACCTGAGGAGCTTCTTTTGTTTCTTCAGTAACAGTTTCTGCTTCTTCAGTAACATTTGTATCACCTGTTACATTTGTTTGAGTATTTCCTTTTATATTGCTTGTATCCTTAATTGCTTCACAGCTAGATAATGTAAATATAAAAGCACTAAGCATTGCTAATATTGTTAAAACTTTTTTCTTTTTCATAATAAAGCCTCCTTAATTTTGATACCTAAATTATAAAGAGGCAACCTTAAATTTACTTAAAAATAAACTAAAATTAAAATAAAAATAGCCATTAAGACTAATCTTAACGGCATATTTTTAATTATTTTGTATTTTTAACAGGTAAAACAATTGGTTCTTTAACATTATCTGAATGTTTATATAGAACAACCTGTCTTCCAATTTTTTGAACAAATTCAATATGAGCTTTTTCAAAAAATTCAATAATTTCACCATCTTCAACTGTAGCATTTTGTAAAACTGAAATTTTGATAATCTCATGTCTATTTAAATAATTTAATACATCTGTCAATAAATTAGAAGAAAGACCTTCTTTTCCGATTTGGAATGTTGCAGGAACCTTATTTGCTAGACTTTTTAAAAATGCTTTTTGTTTTGGTGTTAACATTAATATTACTCCTTGTCTAAGAATTCTTTTGTATCATATGCATCTGTTAAAATCTTTTGCATATCAGCAACCATAGGTACTCTAGGGTTTGCTGGTGAGCATTGATCTTCATATGCAAGATATGCAAGCTTTTCTGTGGCATTCATCCAAGCTTCTCTATCTAAGCCTTGACTTTCGAAGTTCATCTTAATACCGACTTTTCTTCCTAATTCACCACAAGCCTTCGCATATGATTCTACACCTTCTTCGATAGTTGCGCAAGGTAAACCTAAAATTCTTGCGATTTCAGCATATCTTTCATCTGCCTTGAAATAGTTATATTTAGGCCATGTAGATAGCTTTTGAGGCTTTTGACCATTATATCTAATAGTGTAAGGAAGTAAAATAGCATTTGCTCTTCCATGAGGTACATGGAATTCAGCGCCTACCTTGTGAGCCATTGAATGGTTCATACCTAAGAATGCATTAGCAAAAGCCATACCAGCAAGTGTTGATGCTGAATGCATCTTTTCTCTTGCTTCTGGATCATTTGCGCCAAATTTATATGATCTTTCTAAATATTGGAATACTAATTTAATAGCTTGAATAGCTAAACCGTCTGTAAAATCATTTGCTAAAGTTGAAACATATGCTTCTGTTGCATGTGTTAAAACATCCATACCAGTATCAGCAGTTACTGATTTTGGTAAAGTCATAACAAATTCAGGGTCAATAATAGCTACAGTTGGTGTTAATGAATAATCTGTTAATGGATATTTCTTGTTTTCAGTCTTATCAGTAATAACTGCAAATGGTGTAACTTCACTACCTGTACCTGAAGTTGTTGGAATACATACTAATTTAGCTTTCTTACCTAATTCAGGATATTGGAAAGCACGCTTTCTGATATCCATAAATTTTTGTTTTAAATCATTGAAGTTTACATCTGGGTGTTCATAGAATAACCAAATACCCTTTGCAGCATCCATAGATGAACCACCACCTAGGGCAATAATTGTATCAGGTTCAAATGAACGCATTAATTCAACGCCTTTTAACACTGTTTGAATAGATGGATCTGGTTCAACATCACAGAATAATTGATATGGAACCTCTGGGCTTCTTAATTGTAATTGATCAATAACCTTTTGAACATAACCTAATGTTACCATTGAACGGTCTGTTACAATTAAAGCCTTTTTCATCTCCTTCATTTGATGTAAATATTCAATTGAGTTTCTTTCAAAATAAATCTTTGCTGGTATCTTAAACCATTGCATATTGTTTCTTCTCCTTCCAACCTTTTTAACATTTAATAAATTAACTGGTCCAATATTTCCAGCAACTGAGTTATGTCCATAAGAACCACAACCTAATGTTAAAGATGGAATGAATGAATTATAAACATTACCAATACCACCAAATGTTGATGGTGAATTACAAATAATTCTAATTGCAGGTACTAAATCACCGAATTTAACCTCTAATTCATGAGATGCTGTATGAATTGCTGCTGAGTGACCTAAACCATTAAATTCAACCATTTGCTTAGATAAAGCGAATCCTTCTTCTGTTGAATTTGATTTAATCATAGCTAAAATTGGTGATAATTTTTCTCTTGTTAATGGTTCATCAATACCTACATGCTTACATTCAGCAATAATAATTACTGTATTAGAAGGTACTGAAAATCCAGCTTGTTCAGCAATCCATGTTGCATATTTACCAACGATTGTTGGATTTAATTTAGCATTAGCATAATCTTCTTTAGAATTTACACCGAACATGAAAGCTTCAAGCTTTTTCTTTTCTTCCTTATTAGCAAAATATACACCATATTGCTTAAATTCAGCTTTTACTTCATCATAAATTTCTTTATCAACAATTACAGCTTGTTCAGATGCACAAACCATACCGTTATCAAATGATTTTGACATAACAACATCATGAACAGCTTGACGTAAATTACATGTTTTTTCAAAATAAGCAGGAACGTTACCAGCACCTACACCTAAAGCTGGCTTACCACATGAATAAGCTGCCTTAACCATAGCATTACCACCTGTTGCTAAAATAGTTGCAACACCTGGATGATTCATTAATGCTGTAGTTGCTTCCATTGATGGATGTTCAATCCATTGAATACAATTTTCTGGTGCGCCTGCTGCTACTGCTGCATCATAAACAATTTTTGCTGCTGCAGCACTTGATTTTTGAGCATTTGGATGGAAACCGAAAATGATTGGGTTTCTAGTTTTAATAGCAATTAATGATTTGAAAATTGCAGTTGAAGTAGGATTTGTAACAGGTGTGATACCAGCAACAACACCAACTGGTTCTGCAAGTTCAGTCATACCAGTAACTGGGTCTTCAGAAATTACACCAACTGTTTTAACTCTCTTCATATTATTAGTTACATATTCGCATGCAAATAAGTTTTTAGTTGCTTTATCTTCAAATACACCACGGCCTGTTTCTTCAATAGCAAGCTTTGCTAAAGAGCCATGAGCATCTAAGGCTGCAACACTACATTTTGCAACGATATAATCGATTTTTTCTTGATCGTAAGATGCATAATCTTCTAAGGCTTTTAATCCTTTTTGAACAAGAGCATCTACCTCTTCTTGAGGACTTAAAATTTTTTCTTCCATAATAATCTTACTCCTTTTAAAATATTTAATTGATTCTTTGTTTCGATCTCTACACCCTAATTATATAAGAAAAAAACATAAATAAAAAAAGGTAAACGTTTTTAGTATAGCTGTTAACGTTTACACTTTTTCCTCACTTATACCATTTAATTGGAGTTAGACCATTTTTGATTAAAAATTCATTTGTTTTACTAAACGGCTTAGAACCAAAGAAGCCTCTATATGCAGATAAAGGGCTTGGATGAGCAGATGTAATAATTAAATGCTTAGGATTATTTAAGTATTTCATTTTAGATTGAGCAGGTGAACCCCACAATAAAAAAACAATTGGTTGATCTAATTTATTAATATATTTAATAACATTATCAGTAAAAGTTTCCCAGCCTAAGCCTTTGTGAGAAAAGGCTTCTCCTTTTCTTACTGAAAGTAAAGTATTTAATAATAAGACACCTTGCTTTGCTAAATAATCTAAATTTCCATCCTGATTAATTTTTATATTTAAATCACTTTCCATCTCTTTATAAATATTTTTTAAAGAAGGTGGAAGCTTTTCACATAAAACTGAAAAAGCAAGGCCATGAGCTTGATTAGGCTCATGATATGGATCCTGTCCTAATATAATAACCTTTATATTTTTAAATTCAGTAGCCTTTAAAGCATTAAAGATATTGCTATATTCTGGATAACATATATTATTTTTGTATTCTTCATTAATTTTATCCATTAAATTTTTATAATAATCTTTTTGTTCTTCTTCTTTTAAAAATTCTTCAAAGCTCATTTATATCACCAACTTGATTATAAAAAAAAGCCTAGACAAAGTCTAGACTTAATTTTTTAAATATTACTTTAATTCTGCGAAATACTTAATTGTACGAACCATTTGGCTTGTATATGAGTTTTCGTTATCATACCAAGAAACAACTTGAACTTGGAATGTATCTTCAGCAACTTTAGAAACCATAGTTTGAGTTGCATCGAATAATGAACCAAATCTCATACCGATTACATCTGAAGAAACGACTGGATCTTCATTGTAA
>JAEEGL012797822.1_pt1 | contig 10332 bp, 9 predicted proteins | sample 9134231 | NCBI WGS metagenome assembly JAEEGL01 (sample SAMN16246548, study PRJNA631951) | gut metagenome | biome: gut microbiome; feature: rumen; material: fiber-attached | host: Bos | place: Iran: Karaj | collected 2018-10
GTTTGATGATTAATATAAAAGGAGATGGAAATATGAATATTCAAGCACTTATGAAACAAGCACAAACAATCCAAAAGGATATGCAAAAACAAGAGGAAGAAATTGAAGCAATGACTTTTGAAGGAGAAAGTTCATTAGTAAAAATAAAATGTAATGGTAAAAAGGAAATATTATCAGTTACTATCGAAAATAAAGATAGCTTAGAAAAGGATGATCTTGAAATATTAGAAGATATGATAACAGTTGCTCTTAATAATGCTTTCAAAAAAGTTGATGACTTAAGAGAACAAAAAATGTCTAAATATTCTAACATGATGCCGGGCTTATTTTAACGTGGTGAGTTTAAATGTACCCAAATAGTTTAAAAAATTTAATTGAAAGTTTTAAATTGCTGCCTGGAATTGGTGAAAAGACTGCTGAAAGATTGGCATTCTTCGTTATAAATCAAGATAAAGAAACAGCGGAGTTCTTTTCAAAATCAATACTCGAAGCGAAAGAAAAAGTGAGACGTTGTAGTGTATGTAATGGAATTACTGATAAAGAAGTGTGTGACTTCTGTAGTAATGAGAATAGAAATAAAAGTGTTTTATGTGTTGTAGAAGATCCGAAAAGTATATTTTTATTTGAAAAAATTGGAGCGTATAACGGAGATTATCATGTACTTGATGGTCTAATTTCTCCGCTAGATGGAGTTGATCCTGATGATATTGGCATTGAAAAACTTGTTAATAGAATACAATCTTCCAAGTATAAAGAAATAATAATAGCAGTAAAGCCAAGCGTTGAGGGCGAAACCACAGCACTATATATAAAGAAAATAATAGAAGGAATGAATATAAAAGTTACGCGAATTGCAAGTGGGATTCCAATAGGAATGGATATGGAATATATCGATACAATGACACTTGAAAGAGCATTAAATGATAGGAAAGAAATAGAATAAATTTCTTCTTTTTTCATAGATTGAAATAGGTGATCTAATGAAAAAAGTTGTTAAATTAATTAAAAAAATAATATTTGCATTTATGTTGTTATATAGTTACAATTTAATAGCAGTTTCTTATAATCTTTTAATACCTATTAATATTATTACTGTTGGTATACTTACGATACTTGATGCACCGGGGCTCGTACTACTTGCAGTTGTATTAAAGATGTTTTATACGTAATGTGCTTCAACATTGGAGGAAAATATGAAAAAGGAAATCAAAGAAAGGTTTAATAAATATTTAACAGAATATGTAAAAAAAGATAAAGTAAATCACGCATATCTTATAGAGAGCAATTATCAAAATAGGTTGTCTTTAGCAGAAGAACTTGCGAAAAAAATACTTTCCTTTGATAGTGATATTTCCGTTCTCGATTTGGAAAACCTTAACGATTTAAATGTTGTAAATCCTAGCGATAGTACTATAAAAACAGAAGATATAGAAAATTTAAAAGAAGAATTTAAAACAAAATCATTAGTTAGTAGCAAAAGAATATACATCATAAATGATGCCGATAGGATGAATGAAGCTGCTGCAAATAAACTTTTAAAGTTTTTAGAAGAACCAGAAGATGATATTGTAGCTATATTAACTACTGATAATAAGAACAAATTGCTTGATACGATATTATCGAGATGCATTTTGCTTAATTTTTTTGTTTATGAAAACAAATTTGAAAAATATGACCAAGACTATATCGATGAGCTACTTGATTTCGTTTTAAACATTGAGGAAAACAAGGAAAAAGCGATTGCGTTCCAAAATAGATATGACATAAAAAAATTATCTGATAGAAAATATGTTCAAGATTTCTTGAACAATTTGCTATATATATATGATGATGCTTTAAAGGACAAGTATGGTAAAAAAATTGAATATTTCGTTAATGATATAGACAAAATAAAAAAAATAAGTGAAAATAATACTATATTAATGATAAAAAATAAAATAGCATCTATTAATAATTGTATTGATAGATTAAAATATAATCCAAATATAAAGTTATTAATTGATAAACTTATAATTACGATGAGTGGAGTTGATTTAAATGCATGAAGTAGTTGGTATAAATTTTGAGAATGGTAATAGAATTTACTATTTTGCAAGCAACAATTTAAAGATTGCTAAAGGTGATAAAGTTGTTGTCGAAACTGAAAGAGGATTACAATTAAGTACAGTTGTTACAGATTTAATGGAAATACCTGATAACAAAATAGTTACACCGTTAAAATCAATATTAAGAATTGCGACTAAAGAAGATAAAAGAAAAGCAGAAGAAAACAAAAAAGTTGCAAAAGAGGCAATAGAAAGAGCAAGAAAAATTGCTAATACTTTAAAATTAGATATGAAGTTTATCGATTGTAGTTATACATTAGATCGCAATCAATTGATTTTTAATTTCCTTGCTGATGAAAGAATAGACTTTAGGGAGCTTGCTAAAAAACTTGCAGCTGTATATAAAACGAGAATTGAGTTAAGACAAGTTGGTGTAAGAGATAAAGCAAAAGAAATTGGTGGCATTGGACCATGTGGTAGAATTTTATGCTGCAGTACATTCTTAAATGATTTCAATAGTGTTTCTATAAATATGGCTAAAAATCAAAATATATCTTTAAATCCTACAAAGATAAATGGAATTTGTGGAAGATTATTGTGTTGCCTAAAGTATGAAGATGATACATATACAGAATTAAAAAAGAATTTTCCTGCAATTGGCTCAAAAATCAGATTAAAAGACGTTGAAGGGAAAGTTGTTTCACTAAACGTATTAAACAATAAAATAACTATTGAAAGAGCTGACAAGACACAAGTAGAAGTTGAGTATAATAATGAAAGTAATAAATGATTTATTGAATTATAAAAATATGAAAATAGTACAGGACGACGAATATTTTAATTTCTCCCTTGATTCTGTTTTGCTACCTAATTTTATAAAGATTAATAAAAATGTTAGAAAAATATTAGATTTAGGAACTGGTAATGCACCAATATTATTATTTTTATCAACAATGACTGATGCAGAATTATATGGAATAGAATTACAAAAAGAAATATATGATCTTGCAGAAGAGACACTGGAATTAAATAATTTAAAAGGAAGGATAAACCTAATAAATGACAACATGAAAAACCTAGATAAATATTTTGAAATCAATTCTTTTGATATAATTGTTTCTAATCCTCCTTATTTTAAATTAAATGAGAAATCTAATATAAATCAGTCGTTGCAAAAAACAATTGCGCGTCATGAAAAAGAAATAACTCTTTCTGAGTTAGTTGCTATAGCGAAGAAATACTTAAAAAATAATGGAACATTCGCCATGGTACATCGAGTAGACCGAATGATAGAAATAATAGAAGAGTTTAGGAAGAATAACATTGAACCCAAAAGAATACAATTGATTTATCCTAAAGTTAATACAGAAGCTAATATGTTTTTAATAGAAGGGAGAAAAAACGGACAAGTAGGATTAAAAATCTTACCTCCAATAATTGCACATGAAAATAATGGGAAATATACTAAAGAGATTAAAAAGGTTTTTCAGGAAGGGGGAAAAAATGAAACTGATAGTAGGATTGGGTAATCCAGGAAAAGAATATGAAAACACGAGACACAATATTGGTTTTATGTTTATTGATAATTTTGCAGATTCTCACGGAATAAAAATTGAAAAAGAAAAATTCAACGGTTTATATTGTGAAACAATTATTAATAATCAAAAAGTATTATTATTAAAACCATTATCATATATGAACCTTTCTGGTGAAGTAGTTAAAAGATTTGTTGATTTCTTTAAAATAGATATAAAAGATATTTTAATAATTAATGATGATTTAGATATGGAGACAGGAAGACTTAGATTGAGACCATCTGGTTCCAGTGGAGGACATAATGGTTTAAAAAATATTGCATTAAATCTTGGAACAGAGAATTTTAAAAGATTAAAAATAGGAATTTCTAATAATAAAGACATTGATACAAAGGACTATGTTTTAGGTAAATTTTCTAAAGATGATAAAAAAATATTAGAAGAAAAGAAAGAGATAGTTTGTAATATATTAAATGATTTCTTAATAGATGATTTTGATAAATTGATGTGTAAATATAATTAGAATAAAGGTGATCTTATGAATCTCATTGAAGATCTAGTTAAATTTAAGGAGTCAAAAACTATAGGGTTCGTCGGACTGAACGATGAATTCTTTTCGTTGTGTATTGATAAGGTCTTTGAAAAAGAAAATAAGAATATTTTGATTGTTACATCAACGCTATATGAAGCAAATATATTAAATACATTCTTATCATCATATACTGATAAGAGTTATTTGTTCCCAATGGATGATTTTTTAACTAGTGAATCAATTGCTATCAGTCCTGATTTGAAGATAACAAGATTAGAAACTTTAAATAGATGTTTAAAAAATGATAAAAAAATAGTAGTAACACACTTAGATGGTTATCTAAGATTTTTACCAACAAAAGAGAATTATGAAAAAGCAATAATTGATATAAAAGTTGGTGAAGAATTATCTAGAGAAGAATTAGTAAAAAGAATTAATGCGATTGGATATGAAAAAGAAACAATCGTAACAAAAACCGGTGAAGTTGGTATTAGAGGATTCGTTATAGATATATTCCCTTTAGGAGAGACCCATCCTTTTAGAATAGAATTCTTTGGTGACGAAATAGATTCAATTAGAATTTTTGATGAGGAAACACAAAAAACAATAAAAGAAGTTAAAGAATGTAGAATATACCCTAATACAGAATTTATAGTAGATGATTATTTTGAAACTGAAGGTAATGAGCAAAAACATTTATATGAATTAACTAAGGGAAAAGTTTCAAGCATATATGATTATCTTGACAATCCAGTTACCGTATTTAAAGATTACAATCAAATAGAAGTTAGTTATAAATCTCTTCAAGAGCAGATATTTGAATATAGAATTGATAAAGATAAAGATTTCAAGGGAAATTATATGCATGATTTATATGATATAAAAAATAATGAAATAATTTATTATAATTCTATAGATAATATCGTTAAGGATGTAGATAAAAAAAATATAATAGACTTTCAAATAAAGGAGATTAACAATTTTAATGAGAACATTGAAGCCATTAATAAATATATATCTGAGAATCTTTATCTTGGTAAGACAATAATAATTGCCTTAAAGGATTTTCAAATAACAAGTTTCACTAAGTATATTACCGAACCATATATTTTTACGACTATAGATAATGTTTTAGTTAATAGATTGAATATAATAAACAAACCTTTAAATAAAGGGTATATATATAAAAACCTCATTGTATTAACAGAGACTGAATTATTCAATAAAAGAATTAATAAAGCAAAATATAAAACTAACTTTAAGTACTCATCAAAGATAAAAAATATAAGTACTTTAGAGATTGGTGATTATGTTGTTCATAATATACATGGTATAGGAATATATAATGGAATAAGGACATTATCTCGCGGAGATCATCTAAAAGATTATTTAGAAATTTTGTACCAAGGGAAAGATAAACTTTATATACCAGTAGAAAAGATAGAATTAATTAATAAGTATAATGGTAAAGAAGGAATGGTACCAAAGATTAATAAACTTGGTGGTACGGAATGGGAAAAGACAAAGAGAAGAGTTAAAGAAAAAGTAAAAGAGGTTGCAGAAAAATTACTTAAATTATATGCCATAAGAGAAATGAAGAAAGGCTTTGCTTTTAGTAAGGATAATGAGTTACAAACCATGTTTGAAGAAGAGTTTCCTTATGAACCTACTAGAGATCAACTTCTTGTTACAAGACAGATAAAGGATGACATGGAATCACCAATACCTATGGATAGATTGGTCTGTGGCGATGTTGGATATGGTAAAACAGAAATAGCTTTTCGTGCAATGTTTAAGGCGGTAAATGACGGTAAACAAGTATTATATTTGTGTCCTACCACAATATTATCTAATCAACAATATGAAAATGCTGTACAGAGATTTAAAAATTTCCCGGTAAATATTGCATTATTAAATAGATTTACTTCGGTAAAAGAAACAAAGAAAATTCTTCAAGACCTACAAGATAAAAAAGTAGATATAGTATTTGGTACTCATAGATTATTAAGCGATGACATTAAGCCAAAGGATTTAGGACTTTTAGTAGTAGATGAGGAGCAAAGATTTGGCGTTATACATAAAGAAAAAATAAAGGAGTATAAAGAAAATGTCGATGTAATTACTCTTACAGCAACACCAATTCCTAGAACACTACAAATGTCTATGACGGGACTTAGAAGTTTATCGTTAATAGAAACTTCTCCTGTTGATAGATATCCAATTCAAACCTATGTTATTGAAGAGAATAATCATATTTTAAAAGATGCGGTATATAAGGAATTATCAAGGAATGGGCAGATATTCATTCTTTATAATAGAGTAGAAAAAATAGAAGCCAAAAAAATGGAATTAGAAAAGCTTCTTCCTGATGCAAAAATAGTTGTAGCACACGGTCAAATGAATAAGACAGAATTAGAAAATAGAATGATTGATTTTATTGATCACAAATTTGATGTTCTTTTGTGTACCACTATTATAGAAACTGGAATAGATATACCAAATGTTAATACAATAATAATTCTTAATGCTGATAATTTTGGTTTAAGTCAGTTATACCAAATAAGAGGAAGAGTCGGAAGAAGTAATAAAATTGCCTACGCATACTTAATGTATGATAAAAATAAAGTATTAAATGAAGAAGCAGTAAAAAGATTAAATGTAATAAAAGAGTTTACTGAACTTGGAAGTGGATTTTCAATTGCAACAAGAGATTTATCTATAAGAGGTGCTGGAGATATATTAGGTGTTGAGCAAGCAGGATTTATAGATAATATTGGTATTGAATTATATTTAAAAATATTGAATGAAGAGATTGCCAAATTAAAAGGTGAAACTGTTGAGGAAGAAGAAATTAAAGATGAAAAACCACTTCTTGATGTAGAAACTCATATCAAAGATGAATATGTTGAAGATGAAGATCTAAAGATAGAAATTCATAAGAAGATTAATGAAATTGATTCATATGAAAAATTAGTATCTGTTAAGGAAGAACTTGAGGATAGATTTGGTAAGCTTGATGAAAAAGTTATTACTTATATGTATGAAGAATGGTTTGAAAGTTTAGCAAAGAAATATCAAGTACAAGAAGTTCGTCAAACAAAGAATTCTATTGAACTAGTATTTAGTGAAGAGATATCTAATATGATAGATGGTGAACAGTTGTTCCTTGATGCATTTAATATTTCAAGAATGTTTAGATTCCAAATGAAAAATAGAAGATTAATAATAATTCTTGATACTATAAAATTGGAAGAGAATTATGTATTCTTGTTAACAAAAATATTAAATTCTATTAAGTTAAAAAATCAAAGTAATTAGCTTTCAAACTTGACTATAAAATGGTTGTTTGATAATATCATAATAGAGAATAGGGATAGGTGTTATAATGAACGATATTGATATTAGCATGATGTTTAAAAATAAAAATAAAGAAATACTTATTAACAGTTTAACTCTTGAAATGGAGAGGAACCTTGAATCTTTAAAGAACACTACAGATAATTGTGTAGCATTAGAAACAAACAAATTATTTCTATTCTTTAAAGAATATTTCGAAGAGATAGATATACCATACAAAAAAGAAGAATTACTTGGAATTTTGTATAGTGAGAGAAAAAAAATTAATGATATAGTTAACAACAATATTGAAAAGAAGAAGCAAAGAATAAAAAATGAATTTCTAAATAATGAAACAGAGGAAGTTGTAACAAAAGAATATATAGATAATTACTATGAGAAATTACAAGAAGAAACTACTAAAATTATCGATGATATAAATCTTGAGTTACAAAATGAAATCTGTGTAGAGTTTTCTCCAAGAATAATTAAAAAGTATACCATGGATTCAACTGATCAATTAGAAAGAATAAATTCGAGAATTAATGTTTTATATAGAAACAATGTACTTTCAAAAGTTGAAGAACAAATAAAGTTTAGGGATGAATCATTAAGAAATATGTCTTTAGAGTCATATAATAAGTATTTAGAATTAAATAAAAATACAATAGAAAAAAAAGAAGTTGAATAACTATATAATAGGTGTTATAATAGCGATATTCAAAAGTGATGAAGGAAAGAGATATAAGAATCTATTTAAGAGAGTCTAGAATGGTGAGAATAGATATAGAAACTTATTGAAAATGGTTCTGGAACTGACTTATCGATATTTAGGTAAGTACGCTGCAAAGCGTTATAATTTCAAGATAGAATAATCTATAAATTAAGGTGGTACCACGACATAATTCGTCCTTATGATACCATCTTTTTTAATGGGGTGATAAAATGAGAAAGTTTGAAAAAATTAGTTTTGAGCAATTTAAAAAAGATATAGCAGACGATATTGAATTATATAATTCATTTGAGCTTCCAATAAGAAAAACAGAATTTGCAGCGGCCTATGATTTTGAAGCATTAAGTGATTTTACAATAAAACCAGGTGAAATAAAAAAAATACCTACTGGAGTAAAAGCAACAATGAATTCTGATGAAGTATTATTATTAATTGATAGAAGTAGTCAAGGATTTAAGTATAATATTCGGATGTGCAATCAAGTTGGAGTAATCGATAAAGATTATTATAATAACGAAGATAATGAGGGACATATTTGGATTAAACTTCAAAATGAAGGAGATAAAGATTACGCAGTAAAAAAGAAAGACGGAATAATTCAAGGTATGTTTATAAATTATCTTACTACTGATGATGAAAAGAAAGATTTTAATGTTAGAAAATCAAATTATTAGGAGGAACTATTATGGAAAAAGAAACATATTATATAACAACGGCAATTACATATACTTCAGGGAAACCACATATTGGTAATACATATGAAATAGTTTTGGCAGATGCAATTGCTAGATATAAAAGGAATAAAGGATATGATGTTTATTTTCAAACAGGAACAGATGAACACGGACAGAAAATTCAATTGAAAGCTGAAGCAAAAGGAGTAAGCCCACAAGAATATGTCGATTCTGTTGCTAAAGAAGTAAAAGACATTTGGGATTTAATGAATACAACATATGATAAATTTGTAAGGACAAGCAATCCAGAGCATAAAGAAAAAGTTCAGAGGATATTTAAAAAATTATATGAACAAGGAGATATTTATAAGGGCAGTTATGAAGGACTATATTGTACCCCTTGCGAATCATTTTTCACTGAAAGTCAATTAGTTGATGGAAAATGTCCTGACTGTGGAAGAGAAGTTGAAGTAGCACACGAAGAAGCATATTTCTTTAAACTATCAAAATATCAAGATAGATTGATAAAATATATTGAAGAGCATCCAGATTTTATACAGCCAGAATCTAGAAAAAATGAAATGATAAATAACTTCTTAAAACCGGGATTACAAGATTTATGTGTTTCAAGAACGACATTTGATTGGGGAGTACCAGTTGATTTTGATCCTAAACATGTTGTTTATGTTTGGATAGATGCGTTATCAAACTATATTACAAATATAGGGTATGATGTTGATAATACAACAGAACAGTTTAAAAAATATTGGCCAGCAGATTTGCATTTAATTGGTAAAGATATTATAAGATTTCACACAATATATTGGCCTATTATCTTAATGGCATTAGATTTACCACTTCCAAAACAAGTTTTTGGGCATCCATGGTTATTAATGGGTAACGATAAAATGAGTAAATCTAAAGGTAATATTATGTATGCAGACGATTTAGTTAAACTATTTGGATTAGATGCTATAAGATATTATTTGTTGCATGAAATTCCATTTGGAAATGATGGAAACATTACATACGATTTAATTATAGAAAGCGTTAATAGTGATCTTGCAAATACCTTAGGTAATTTAGTTAATAGAACTATATCTATGGCAAATAAGTACTTTGATGGTAAAGTTACTAAAACAGAAGATGGTACAGAATTTGATGAAGATTTAATTTCAAAAATCAATAATTTATCAAGTATAGTTGATGAAAAAATGAATAAATTGGAAATTGGTTCTTCACTTGATGAAATATTCCAGGTATTAAGAAGGAGCAATAAATACATTGATGAAACAACCCCTTGGGTTCTTGCAAAAGATGAAAGTGAAGCTGATAAATTAAAGACAGTTATATATAATTTGTTAGAATCAATAAGAGTTTGCGCAATATTACTTGATCCGTTCTTACCAGATACTTCTAAAGAAATATTAAAACAAATTAATAATACTGCTACAGAAGATACATATAGAGAAGATAA
>JAEEGL013588977.1_pt1 | contig 10332 bp, 10 predicted proteins | sample 9134231 | NCBI WGS metagenome assembly JAEEGL01 (sample SAMN16246548, study PRJNA631951) | gut metagenome | biome: gut microbiome; feature: rumen; material: fiber-attached | host: Bos | place: Iran: Karaj | collected 2018-10
AACTTTGGTTTAATTAATAAAAATTTCAAAGATCGCCCAGATTTTAATGATTTTATTATTTGGTCTAATGACAAAGAAAGAGTCCCTCAATTGGCAAATAGTCAAGAAAAGCAAGAGATGACATATTACATGACTCCTTCTAACAAATATTTGCAAAAAGAAGTCAATAATGCTTTTAAACAAATTAATACAGATTTAAAACCAAAATTATTGACTAATAATGCAATCGGGGCAGAAACTTACAATGAATTAAAAAATAAAGGCCAAATTTATCAATTTAATAATTCTTCTAAATCATACTTACAGTTTGCTAAATCTGATAAAGACTTCTTTGATAATTGAGACATTTATCTAAACATTTTAAATGCTTCAATTGATCAACAACAAGTAAGATATGAATTAAAACTTTCCCCTAAATGTATGAATGGGCAAATCAAGTTCAGTTCAACTGATGAACAATTTAGTTCAGTTTATGCAGAAAAAATGCCTGTATCTAAAGCTTTATATGCTAATTACATTAACCGAATATTATTGTTGCATGAAGCATCATATTTAATTAAGGAATTTGTTCTAGGGGATTCAATTAATGATAATAAAAATGATTTTAAAGGAGACCCTTTTGTGTATCAATTTTTTATTACAGACATTGAAAAGAGTAAATTGGAAATGTTAATCACATTTTCCATAATTGTAATTTTGTCTGTAGTATGATCGTCAATAATGATTATGAAAGGTTCATTTGAAATATTGGAACTAGGTGCCAATTTTTATGGTCTTATCTTATTTGTAGTTTATCTATTAGTTACACTTCTTGCATTACTTATGCTTTCTTTTGGATTAGTTTTTTTGTTTAATCTGCTATCTGATGATGTTCCAAATGACAAAAATTTAAATGATAGTTATAAAATTTTTACTTCTTTAAAAAATGTTAAAAAATCAAATGAAGTTTCTCCAAAAATTATTATTGATTTCACTAATTCAGATGAATACAAAAAACATTTAAATAGTGTTATGACTTACACTTTCCCTAATGAAGTTGTAATAAATGATTTTTTAAATAAGATGGGTTCACCAGATGACACTGATCCTTCTTTACCAATGCATCAATGATCAGAAATAAATAAAATCATTGCTTTAGAAAATAATTTATCTCTATTTAATCAAGATGGTAAAATTATTAACTATTTTTCTTATATTACTTCACCTACTAAAATACTAGATAAAAAATATTTCTCTCAGTTTAAAACTTATGTTGCTATTACCATAAGTTCTTTTATCCTTCTTGGGGTGTCATTTGCTTTATTTATTGGTGTTGAAATGATGGTATTCGCCACTGGAAACAGGTGGCAATCACGAGCATCGCAAAATTCTATCAGTGATGGAAGTAACCATTCTAGTTCTTTGTCTAATGAAATTAGTGATTTTGATATTTGGCCAGAATTATTATGCAACAATGTTGGAACTAGTTCTGATAGCATTAGTTTTTCATGATTAATAGACTTTGTTAGTATACTCCTTACAACTGTTCCAAAATTATTGTTACTTATTAAAAAACTTGCGGAGAAAATAAATGGATTTGCAGCTGTTATTGCAACTACGCTTATTTCCACTATTGGAATGTTTATACTTGCAATTTATCTATATGCACCACTATCACAAGTTGATACTCTACAAAATCAAGCATCATTTGTTGATGAAATTTAAATGGCAATATTTAGATTAAATTTTAAATCTTAATTTCCTAATAATTTAGTAAATTAATTTAGAAACATATTTATTAATCAATAATAAATATGCTTAATTATGATGAGAATAGATAAATATTTAGTAGAAAAAAAAATTTATTTGTCTAGAAATAAAGCACAAAATGCAATTTATAACAAATTGGTATTTGTTAATGGCAAGCTTATAACTAACAATCATTTTTTTGTTAAAAATACTGATTCAATTAATGTTATTAATAAAGATTTGTATGTTTCCCGAGGAGCATTGAAATTATTAGGGGCAATTAAAAAATTACAACTAGACATAAAAAATTTTAATGTAGTTGATGTCGGTTCATCAACAGGAGGGTTCACTCAAGTTTTGTTAGAACAAAAAGCTAATCATGTTTTTGCTATAGATGTAGGAAGTAATCAACTTGTTAGCTCATTAAGAAATAACAAAAAAGTAACGTTGTTCGAAAAAACACATTTCAATAAAATTAATAAATCTATGTTCCCAATGAAAATTGATTTAATTGTTGCTGATGTCTCATTTATTTCATTAACAAAATTACTGGTTGTAATTAATCAAGTTTTTGATTATCGACTTAAGCTTTTATTTTTAATAAAACCACAATTTGAATTGTCTAGATCAATAATCAATAAATGTCATGGTGTGATAAAAAGCAAGAAAATGCAGAATTTGGCTATTACAAAAATAGAATCTTTTGCTAAATCAATAAATTTTAAAGTTGTTAAAATTTTTGAGTCAGATATTCTTGGTAAAGAAGGAAATAAAGAATTTTTTATTTACATGTTTAAATAAATTATGAAAACCATATTACATATTGATATTGATGCATTTTTTGCATCAGTTGAGGAAATATATGATAGCACTTTAAAAAATAAACCTATAGTTGTTACTGGTATTCATTCAAAACGAAGTGTAGTTTCGTGTCCGAATTACATTGCAAGAAGCTATGGGGTAAAATCAGCTATGCCAGTATTTATAGCAAAACAAAAATGTAAAAATTTAATTCTTGTTCCTTGCCATTTCTCACGGTATGAGCATTATTCAAATATATTTATGAGTCTGATTAGGTCTAATGTTTCTAATAAGATTGAAATTATGTCAATAGATGAATGCTTTGTTGATATTACCCATCTTTGTAATGCAACCTACAATAGTTTCGGTATTGCTAAAAGAATACAAAAACTTGTGTATAAAAAATTAGGTTTAAGCATTTCGATAGGTATAAGCTACAACAAATTTTTAGCGAAAATGGCAAGTGATTTAGAAAAACCAATGGGTATAGTATCAATCCTAACCAAGAAAGACATTATTGAAAAAATATGAAATTTGCCTATAGAGAGCATGTTGTATGTTGGTAAATCTAGAGAAAGATTGCTAAAAGATAATGGATATAAAAAAATATTTGATTTAGCTGACCCATTAAAAAAACATAAATTATTATCTTTGTTAAAGGATGCTGGCAATGAACTTTATCTTTTAGCAAATGGGTTATCTAAAGATGATGAGATAAATGTTTCAAATGACCAACCAAAAAGTATAAGTTGTAGTGAAACTTTTTTAGAAGACACAAATGATATAGCTGAAATTAGAAGGAAACTATTTGATCAAACAATCAATGTTGTCTCAAGAATGAAAAATCATAATTTGTTATGTAAAACAATTTCAGTTATTGTTAAATTTACAGATTTTAGGCAAAAAATTAAAAGAATCACATTGCCTGAATACACAAACAATTTTCATAAAATTTGTAACTTTGTTTTGAATATTTATTATGAAAATTTTATGAATAAAGACATCAGGCTTGTTGGTGTTTCACTATCTAGTTTAGTAAAAAGCACTACAGAAATTACACCAATATTTGACCAATATTCTAATAAGAAAAACATTCATAATGAATTATTAGGAGTAATTAAAAAAATTAACAAAATGTGTAATGTTGATATATTGGATTTTGCTTCAGAGAAATTAAAAAAGTAATTTATTTGGAATTAATAATTTTGTCTAAAATTTTGTAAATATTTTTTCCATCAGTTGTAATTCGCCTTCCATTAATAGTTTTTTCTATTATTCCATTTATAAGTAAATGTGGTTCAATTTTAGTAATTATTGTTCCTTCATCTAAATTTAAAGATTGTACCAATGTTTTTATTCCTACAAATCCTTTAGACTTTATGAGGTTTGATAAGTATTTATAATCTAATAAACTATAACTTTTGTAAATGTAACCGAGTCTCTTTAAAATGTCATCAATATTGGCATTATTCATATTTAATTTAAAGTCTTTTATACGACGCAATAACATATATGCTATTCTTGGTGTGCCTTTAGATGATTCTATGACTCTATTTAATTCGCTTTTTGTTAAATCTAGTTTTAATTTGTTCTTATAGAAATGAACAATATCTTCCATTTCGGATTGAGAATAATTTCCAAGATTAATTTTTATTCCAAATCTATCTTCTAATGGTTGTGGTATTTTACCTAGAATTGTTGTTGCTCCAATTAGAGTAAAATCTGGTAATTTTAATCTAACAACTTTTGTGTTAAAGTCTTTTCCAACATTTATATCTATATATCCTTCTTCCATTGCAGAATAAAATAACTCAAAGCATATTGGTTTAATTTGATGAATTTCATCAATAAATATAACTTCACCCTTTGATAGGCTTAGCAATAGATTTATTACATTTATTGGTCTTTCAATTAAACTACCCTGGGCAATTTTTATATTAGCGCCCAATTCATTAGCTATTATTTTAGCAAGAGTTGTTTTACCCATCCCGGGCAATCCAAATATCAAACAATGCTCTAATTGTCTTTTTTCTTTAATGGAAGAATTTATGAATATTTTTAAATTTTCTTTAACATCATCTTTCCCAATAAAGTTATTAAGTTTATTGATGTATTGGTTCATTATTATGAATTTGATTTTTGTTAAGAATAATTTTTATTGCCTTACTTATTAAATCTGGTAATTTAGCATTTTCAATTTTCATTTTTTCAATTTCACACAAAGCAAATAGTATGTCATTTTTTTTATATCCTAGTGCGTCTAACGCTGAAAAAATTTGGTTTTCTTTTTTATCAATTTTTTCTGGGAATTGAATGGAAAAATATTCAGATAATGTATCAATAATAACTTTTGAAAGTTTTGGAGTTATTGAATGACATTTAGAAAGATTATCATAATCTTTATTTGAGATGAATTGTTTTAATAAATTTATGTCATTTTTGCAAATTGATATAGCTGTTTTAGGACCTATACCTACACATCTCATAAGCAATAAAAACATTTCTTTTTGTTGATATTGTTTAAAACCATATAATTCTTCAAGCATGAAATTTTTAGCATTATTTGATACAAGTTGGTTGTAAACATATAAGAAAATTTTTTCATTTAATTTAAATTCATTAGGGTTTATTACATTAATTATGTAACCTTTGCTTTGACAATCAAAGGTAATAGTTTTTCTATTTAGTGATACAACTTTTCCATAAAAATATGAGTACATATAAATCCTCCACATTTCATAATATTCAAAAACTATTTTTTTTATTCATTTGAGATAAATATGTAGGGAAAATATAATTAAATAGAATATAATGATTGTTGTTTTTAATTTTATGAATAAAGAGATTCTTGAAAAAATAAAAAAAATAGCAAAAAATCAAAATATTTCATTGTCATCTGATGATATTAATAAGACTTTAGATGAATTAGGATTAGATTCTCTTTCTACTATGGGGATTATTGTAAGCATTGAGAAAGAATATGATGTTAGAATTCCTGATGAAATTTTAGGCAACATTAAAACTTTAAATCAATTAGTAGATACATTTGATAAATTATTAAAGAGTAAAAAAAATAAATAATTTTAACTTTATCAATAGGGGTGTAGTTCAATGGTAGAATAGCGGTCTTCAAAACCGTTTGTTGTGGGTTCGAGTCCTGTCACCCCTGCCATAAAATTTAATAATTATTTAATATGAATTGATATATAAAATTGTATAAATCTGGATATATTAAAGCATTACAAATGCTTAAAGATAAATACAAACATTTTGTAATGTTTGACTATAAACGAAAAACGATTAATGGTAAAAAAACAAAAATTAAATTTAATAAACCCAATTACCTTGCTGTCCACCATGATTTAGCAATCCATTTCCCAACATTATATTTGGATTATGCAGGTTGGTATGTATATTTTCCTAAGGTAAATTTTGCAAGTCATTTAACATATTGTAACATACTGGAGCATTATGTATTGCATGTGTTAATTAGATTAATACCAAAGCAAATCATTGATGAAAAATATTTTTTTGAAAAATATAGAGCTGATTTAACTAAAACTGAAATTGAAAAAATGCTTATTGAAAAGCGCAAAAGAGAACAAAGTCAATATTGAAATAAAAAAAATTTTGCTGGTTGAAGCGGAATTTATAAGCAAATATATCAAATTTTTCTTATTCATTATCAAAATTTTTATCCATTAAGAATATATGCTAATTATATGCAATGCCTTAAAGAAAAAGATTACAAAGATTTTACAGAATTTTGAAATTATCTACCAAAAAAATTTAAGAAAGAACAAAAAGAAATTAACGACTTTTATGACAATAAAAATTTTAATTCAAACAGCTCTCAAAAAAACAAGAAAATAAATAAAGAAACATTAACTGGTAAATCAATAAATAATCTTGTCAATGTTTCAGATTTTAATTATTCATTATGTAAAAGATGAGATGGTAAAGAATTATTTGACAAAGATGGTAATTTTAATTTAGAAAAGAAATGCCGAACAAAGCATAGGAATTCATTAATGCTTTTTACTAACAGTATCAATGCTGAGCTATTTGTCAAATTTTTTAGCAAAGATTATGATTTTTTCAATAGTGATCAAATAAAAAATATTTTCATAAAAAATAACAAATTAAAATGCCTACTATCTAAAATTAACAATCCTGCAAATTTTATTCAATTCATTCGTGAATTAGGTGGTTGCTTATATGGATGCCCTCCTGGACAAACACTTGCCTATAATGACCTAATAAATTTTGCTGCAATATTACCTGCAATTGTTAAAAATCCCACTATTCTTCATTGTGGTTCAAATGAAATTCGGAAATATTTGTTAAAAAATAATTTACCTATTCCTAAATCTTGAGAAATTCCTAGCAATTTGTCTAATAAAAATAAAATTTTATGGAGAAAAAACACTATAGCTTATAACAATAAAAAATTAAATTATAATTTGCTTGATTATTTAAACAAAAAATAATAAAGAAGTGATTATTAATACCAGACGAATTCTCTATTCAAAAGAGATAGATAATAATTCATCACTAATTATGATGAATAGAGGTTATAAGTTTAGAACTAATTTATCTATTGATAATTTGTGACAGCAAAAGTTGTTCAAACAAGTAATTAAGGAAGGGAAGAGGCAAACCTATATTAATAGTTGACCTCTACCACAACATAGTAATATTTTTTATCACTAATTTGGTGAATTCAAATTAAGAAAATTTTAGTAAAAATATTATTACTAGGTTTAAAATTAATAAAGTCGTTAATGATTGTTTTTTTAATTTTTTCCTTTATTTTTTTCTTTATAATGTCAACATCACCTAAATATGGAAATTCATTATTTAATCAATAAATAATTAAGTTAATTTTTTTATCAAAGTTATTATATATGCGCTTTTTTTGTGAAATACGTTCTTCTATATTTTTTTTCAATATATTATTTTCTGGAACAGAAATATTTTTACTATTTGTAATTTCCTGGTTTATCTTTGCAATTACTGGATGTTCTAAATAATCTTTGAATTGTTTATTTTTATTAGCATAATTGAAAATATTGGTTTCTGTAATTTCAAAATATATACCCTTTTTTCGGTCATAAAAATCAGGAATAAATTTACCTATTCTGGTATACTGTTTCAAGTTCGATGTATCTCAATTTAATGCTGAATACAAATCTGTAATAATGTTTCATTCAATTTTGCTTCTTTCACTTAAAATTCGATTTTTTCTTTCATTATAATCAATTTGTTTTTCACCATTCTTGTCCAAATAAGATTTAGTTGTCTTATGTTCAGAACGTCAAAACTTATAAAGCGCATTCCCCTCTAACAACTTAAATATAAAACGATTATGTTTCTTCATTTGCTTAATTTATTTTAAGATTTAATTAATTATTTAGAATTATCAATAAAATAATTAAAAATTGTATTGATTAATGTAGGTGGAATAGCACTTGCGGTGTAGCTTCCGAAACTTGAAGATTAGTTTTCTTATTTTTCATTGTTGGTTGTTTTCCACTTCTTATAACAAAATCCATAGCACCTAACCCAGATTTTACATTATGTGCTTTTATCATTTTTTTGATATTTGCTAAACCTATCATTCTACTATCTAAATCTTTTCTTAATTTAACTTTTTTATCATCTTTTAATACGTACCATTTATTACCGTTTTTATCAGTTTCTACAGTATAAGGTGGGTCAATTTTACCTTTTAATAATGACATCTTAACATTTGATAGGAAATATGTTGCCTTAGTAGTTAAATAACCATATTTTCCATAACTTGCTTCATTTAAAAACATTGTTTGAGAATTATAAAAATCTTTTCTATTTAATGTTATGTATTTTCAAAGTAATGAATGCTTAGGGTTCTCTATAAATCAATATTTTGGTTTATAGTACTTTATTATTGAAATTGTATTATCAATGGTGTTAGGTAATACACCAAAAACTGTGATGAAGCACTATATCATCTCATCAAATAGGAACTATGATGCTTGTGATATAGCTGATTGTGCAGTGAATGGTTATATTGTTAAAACAAATAACTTGTATTTCAATAGAACTTATTTGAGTAGGAAGGAGTAATATATAATATAAGTATGAGTATCAAGTACAAAATTGACGATGCTAAAAAGAATAAGAACTTAATCAATGATGAGATTAAGTTAAGTAGGATTAAGTCTAAAGGTGGTCCTGGTGGTGGAAGAAAACCAGGCAGCACTAATAAAATCACTTTATCTAAACTTTCAGATAAAGTTGATAATTTAACAGATAATTTAAATAAATTAGCTAAGATTGTTACTGATGGATTTGCTGAGCAAGCTAAATTTAACAAACAACAATTAAAATTTAATATACGAATTGAAAAAGAAGTATTAAATTTAGGTAATAGAATTGATAGAGTAATTAAAGTTAATAATCTAAAAGAGTAAGCTTCTGCATCAAAAATAATGCAATTTTTTTAAAATGGTTAACTTATATATAGCTCCTTGTGGCAAAGGAAAAACACATAAACTGAATGAAATTTATGATGAAAAGAAAAAAATTAAAAACAATTTGTGTTTATTTTTCCCATCAGGATCAGAAATAATATCTCTTATTAAAGGAAATGAGAATAAAACTAATAATTTAAAATATCCAAATAATTTATCAATTATTCTTGACGCTTATATTAATCAAAAAATTACAGAAGAAGAAAAAAATCAATTTGACCAATTAATTAATAGCCGAATTAAAGCACAAAAAGATGCTGTGCTTCAATGAAAAAAACTTTATGAAAAACAATCAAGTGGGCTTTCGTCCTTGATAAAAGATTATGATTTGAATTCATATTCATTTGAACTTCCTAAATTAACAATAAATACTAAAACAGAATTATCAGTAGGTTCTATTTGATATTATCACATATCATTATGCTTAGATTTATTAAAAAATGAATTTGCTAATAATCAAACTAATTTTATTATTTTTATTGATGAACCAGAAAGTTTTATGCATCCTGATTGGATAAAAAAAGTAGCACTTAATATTGCTGAAATAAGTCAAAATTCTGGTATAAAAACAGAATTTTACATTGCATCACACTCTCCAATATTTATTTCATCATTAATTAATAATATAGGTCAAAAAATTTATATTAACACACATCAAAACGATAAATGAAAAACTCTAAAAAATCCTGTAAACCAATTTTGTTCTGCAAACAAAATACTATATGAAATATATCATGTTCGCTGTATAGAATTTTTAGATGAACTAATTGGAGAATTAGAAAAAAATAACAATTATTGTTTTACAAAAGCTGATGATTCTATTTCTAAACAAGATAGTGATGTACTATGTTTTAATACTCCTCATATATTACAAGATATACAAAATCCAAGAAAAAAATACAAACATTGAACTTACATAAGTTTTGCAAGAAATTATTTTCATCATCCAGAGTCAAGAATAGATTATCAAAAGTTTATTAATGACAATGGATTGACAAATATAGATGATATTTTGGACAAGTCTATTGAAAATGCTATATTTATTCTTAAAAAAAATGGAAAATATTCTTCTTTAGAATAATAAATGGCTAAGTATACCCCAAAGTGCCCACATAAATAAAAAAAGCTCATTTGAGCTCTTTAATTAAAATTAATTAAACAAAACACTTTTAACTTAAGGAGTCAAATGAACAAATATTATTATAAACATCTTTCACAATGAGAAAGAAGAAAACTTGAATCATTAATTTGTAATAAGCCTATTTTAAAGCCAATATTTGGCACAACA
>JAEEGL014223387.1_pt1 | contig 10332 bp, 6 predicted proteins | sample 9134231 | NCBI WGS metagenome assembly JAEEGL01 (sample SAMN16246548, study PRJNA631951) | gut metagenome | biome: gut microbiome; feature: rumen; material: fiber-attached | host: Bos | place: Iran: Karaj | collected 2018-10
TTAATGATAAAAATGCTTTGGTTAATGAATTGGAAAATACTAATAAGAATAAAGAACAAAATTCTATTTATGATATTGTTAGAAATAATAATAATGGAATTATTAATAATAATAATAATAATCCTCCTCCTGGTTTAAATATTAATGGAGTTCATCATTCTCAGGATAATACAAATAAAAATAAGAAAAAATGTGCTTGTTAAAATTTTATTTAATTTTTTTTAATTATTTTTTATTAATTAATATTGTTTTTCTTAATATTTAAATTATTTAATTATAATATTTCACATACATTATAATATTAAATTACTTTTTTATATAATAAAATCAAATTTATTATGAGATTTTTTCTTTTTTTTAATTTTACCTAAATGTTCATTTTGAACATTATTTACTTCAATAAAACTTTCATTATAATTACTTTCTTTTCCAAAAGATTTTTCATTAATATTAGTTACATTTGGTATACTATTAATCATTGAAATTAATTCTTTATTACTATCATTTATATTATTTGTTTTATTATTTTTATTATTATCATTAAAGAAATTAGATGTATTATTTTGATTTTTTTTTGGACTAAAAAGTTCTTCTTTTAATTTTTCTACATTTTCTTTTGTAAAATCTTTTGATTTAAATGATTTTTTATCATCATTAACAGATTCATAATTAGGTAAATTTATTATATTTTCAGGTATAGGAGATGTTTTTATTCTATGAAAACCTAATTTTACTTTATCTTCTTTTTTTTCTTCTGTTTTATTTTCTTTATCTTTTTCAATATTATTTCTTTTATCTTTTAATTTTTTTTCTTTTTCTTTATTTATTTCTAAATCTTCTTTTAATTTTGGTATTTTTTTTTTTTTTATTTTTTTATTTTCTTTTATTTTTTCATTTTCAATTAATTGATTTTCTTCTTCTTTTTCATTTTTAACTTTGTTATTTTTTGTTATTTTTATTACATTTTTTAATGGATTATTTAATTGATTTAAATCTTCTTCTTCTTTGTCAATTTTTTTTTCTATTTTTTTCAACTTATTTATATCTTTATTTAATGATAATATATTTTCATCTTTTTTTTTTTTCTTTTCTGATTTTCTTGAATTCAAATCTATTTTTTCAGAATTTGAATCTTTAATATAATGATTTACTTTTTTTTTGTTTTTATTTTCTTCTTCTTGAATCAAATTCATGAGATTTTTCTCATTTGTTGTTTGATTTTTATCGTTATTTTCTTTATTTTTTTCTTTAGATTTTTCTTTAGTTATATTGTTATTTTTATTTTTATCTATATCTTTATTTTTTTCTTTAATTTTACCTTTATTTTTTTCATTATTTTTTTCTTTTTCTTTTTCTTTTTCTTTATCTTTATTTTTTTCTATAGTATCTGAACTTGATTCATTTTTTTGTTCGTTTTTATGTGACTGAACTTCCAATTCAATTTCTTTATTTTTTTGTTCAAGAATTATATTAGCCATAGTTTTCTTTTTAGATGTTCCTCTTTGAAAAATAGAGTTCTTTTTCTCTTCATCTGTCTTATTTTCTTCATTTTTATATTTATAATTTTTTTTTAAATTTTGATTATCTTTTTCAATAATTTTTGGCTTAGTAAAATAATTACTTTTAACATTTATTAAATCAAGTTTAGGAGATAAACTTCTATTAGGTAAAGTTTGAACAGAATGAAATTTAGAAAGATTTTTTTCTTTATCATTTATAAGTCTATTATTTAAACTTTTAGAAGCAAATGAAGGTAATAAATCTAAATTATTTAAATTGCGAGATTCATTATTTTTAATATGAGATATTGTAAAATTATTAAATGGTTTATTATTATTTTTAGATTTTAAATTAAATATTTTTTTATCATTTTGATTATCATCATTTTTTACCAATGTTTTTGTCTCATTTTCAATATTTCTTTTATTTTCTATTGCATTTTTTAAATCTTTTAAACTAAATGAGTAATCTATATTAATTGATTCATATTTTATATTAAACAAACTTGATATTAAATTGATTGGTTTAAATAAAGGTACATTATTATTTAATTCATTAAATATTAATTCTAATTGATTAACAATATCATGAAATTCTTCCTTTTCTTCTAATTCATTTAAGTTATTTTTAAAGTTTAACAATTCTTCTATTTTTAAATTAATATACGAAATAATATTTTGTTGAAAATTATATTGGGTTTGTAAAAATTTATAATTAAATATGCATTTTTCAATTTGTTCTGCTATATCATTTAATTCATCTTCTTTAATTAATTTTGAATCAATATTTTTTTCAATTTTTTCTTTCAAAGATTCATAAGCAGAATTATTATAAAATTTGGATAATTTTTGAGAAATAATTTTAATAGTTTTTTTATATTCATTATATATTTTTTTTAATTTATTTAAATTTTCTTCTAAATTTTCCTCAAATAAAGAAATTTCTTTTATTGTATTTGAGTAATGATTTTCAAACCTTGAGAATTTAATTTTTAATAATTGAAAAATATATTCATTATTATTTAAATTAAGTGAATTATTCGTAGAATTATGATTAACGTTTGGAAAAGAATTTGTTCTTTTATGTTGAATTTTCTTTTTTTGAACATTTATTATAATATTATCATCATCCTCTTCAATTATATCTTTTAATAAAGTATTATCCGATAATGTCGTTAAATTTTTTCCATGATAATATAAATCCATAAATGAGCCTTTTCCAAAAATGTTGGAACTTAATCCTTTTATATATTCTATTGTTACTTCTTGAGGAATATCAAATTGGAATTTATTTTCTTCATATATTAGATTAATATTCATTTTATTTTTTGAAATATTTAATTAAGTAAATTATCTATCAATTAAAGTAAATTTTTTTAATGATGTTAATATTTTTTTAGAATATTAAAATTCAGTAAGTATATGAATAAATATTTAATTCAAATATTAAATTTTAATCGAGTAAATTTTATATTTTAAATTTCTAAATATTATTTATTTCCAAATAATTATATAGAAAAAATTTTTTTATGTTTTAAAGAAATGTATCTTAATATAAAATACACAAGTATTAAGGTTTTTTATTATCAATGTTGTTTATAATTTTTTTTTCTCTTTTATATTGTAAGAATTATGATCATTTATTAAAAATGGGTTTTTTCAATTATTAAAAAATATTAAACTTAATTTACTTATGTGAAATTGAAAACAATTTGATAAATTTCATTTAAAAATTACTTTTAAGAATTTCCCAAAAAATTTTAATTTTTTAATAATTATGATTTTTTTTCTTTATAATTCTTATTTTTCCAAACTTTATTTTATTATTATTTCCAAAAAAATAAGATGTATGAGATTAAAGGACAATACTTTTTATTTTGATTATAAAAATAAAGATTTTTTAAAAAGAAAAAACAAAAACCAAACTATAAAAGAAAACAGAATATCTTTACCTTAAAAAAAAAAGTGAAAATTAGAAAAATTTTTTTATAATAAAATAAAAAATTCTATTAAATAATATAATTTTTAGATTAACTTTTAATTATTTATTTGTGTGTTATTTTTATTTCATTGTTTTAAAAATGACAGTAAATTGAATTAAATACTCACCAAAGTAAAAACAATATTTCAAATGATTATTAATCAATAAATAATTCAAGAAAAAAAATAAAGCAAATAAAATTTGGAAAATAGTGTACTTTACTATAAATTTGAAATTGAATTTTTTTTAGAAGATGAACAAAAAACAAAAATTTTAGGGAATAGAATTATTTTAGAATATGTGTAATTATAATATTTCTTTTAAATTAAAAACACAATATATTGAAGAATATTAAAATAGAATTTTATTTCTTTTTTTATGAAATTATATCATAATATTTCAAATATAAAAAAATGATTACAATGAAAATTCAATAAGTTTTTAATTCATATAATATATTTATATATCAAAAATTTAAAAAAGTAATATTATATATCATTTGTTTTTATTTATCGATTTTATATATCATCTTTTGAATTAGGATATAAATTTTTGACTTTGACGAAAAAATTATTTTCATAATTAGAACTTTTTCTATGTGGATTTTCTACATTTAATGTTTCTTTTTCATTCAAAGTATATTTTTCAATATTATAAGATTTAAAAGATTTTTTATCACTATCAGGAAATTCTTTAAATATACTTGATTCATCAATATCATTTACAATTACATTTTCATCAACATCATCATCATAATTTCCATTTATATTATCAACAAAAGTTGATTTCTTTTTTTTAGTTGCACTTAAAAATTTTTTTGGAATATTTTCTTCTAATAATGTATAATTATATAAATGTGGTTTTATTTCTTTTTTTTTTTCTTCTTCTTTATTATCAGATTTTAAACTTTCTTCATCTTCACTTTCAAATAATATTGTTTCTTTTCTATCAAAATCTATTAAATTAAATATATTTTTATTTATTTCTTCAATTCCAATAATATTATATTCAATATTATTTCTTTCTATATCATCTTCAAATGAAGGAAATTCTTCTAAATATTTAATATAATATTCTTTAATATTTATTCTAATTTTTTCACTTTTCTTTATTAAATCTTCTATTGTAAAATCAACTAAAATTTTTTTATTAACATTTAAAGGACTATCAATTAATTCTTGAAAATAATTTATTAGTCCAATTTCATCTTCAAAATTCATTAAAATTTTTTCTAAAAAAATAATGAAAGCTAAACCAAAATTAATTTGGAAAAAAATTCCATTTACAAAAACACAATCAAATAATCTTTTACACCATTCAATGGGTAACACTATTGTAAATAAAGTTTGAAACCATTTTCCAATCCAAACATCATAAGTGATTGAAAAATCTTCAAATTTTTTTTTTAAATCAGGTAATAATTTAGTAAATTCTTTATCAAAAATATAATTCATAAATAATAATAAAGGGAAACCATTATTAAACATTCCTCTCATTGAGAAATTATAATTATAATTAATTCCTCTTTCTTTAAAAGTTGAACTAAAAATTGAAATTAATAAAAAAAAAGTTTCACTTTCATTAAAATTAGATACATTTAATAAAAAAGCAACAATTAAGTTCATTCCTTGACAATAACCTAACTCATTATCTAAATTTGAAAAAGCTTTTAAAACACTATATAATTTTTTTTCTTTAGGTCTTAAAATATCTATATTTTCAGTTGGAAAAGTTCTTTGAATATCTTTTATTATACTATTTTTAATTTCTAAATTTAATTCTTTTTTTGTATAAAATTCATAAATTTCTTTATTTCTATCTAAAGGAATATTATTTAGAACCATCCATGATGTTAATCTAAAACATTCAGGAGGTCCTTTATATACTCTTTCTAAAAATTTATTATTATTTTTAATAAAAAAATTTTTTATTCCTTTTTCTATTTTAAAATCTGTGTAATCAGTAATATTAATATTATTATTTTCAAAATTAGCATATTTATTAGTTAATTTTTTATATACTTTTTTATTTGGACTTTGAATTATTATTTCTTTTGATTCATTTGAATTACATATATTTAAATTTTTTAAAAAGTCATTATGAAATGCATCAATTTTTGAAACAAAGGATTGTCCTCTTATTGATCTTTGTAAATTATCTTTTGTTTTTGCCATAAAAATCCATTTTTTTATTCTTTTTAATTGATGATTTATTTCATTTAAATAGTCTTTTTTGTTTTTAATAGGAAAGTTATAATTGTTATTATCATTGGTATCAATAAAAGATTTTTTTTCATTCTTTTTTATTATTGATTGCAATTCTTCATAATAATTTATTATTTTATGAATTAATTCAAAGGAATATTCATTCGAACCGTTATTCTCTATTAAACTTTGATTTTCTTTAAGTAATTCTAAAAGTAAAGATGGTTCTTCTTTTTCATTTATCAACCCCATATTTATAATTTTTTTTTATCGTTTTAAAAAATAATTTTTGTAAGAAAAAAATAACAATGATTTTTTTATTATAAAATTATTCCACAATAAAAAAGATATAATCAAACATTTATTTATATTTTTTGATATTATTCAAATTTAAAAAAAAAAAGGCAAATTAATAATTTATTCTTAATTTAATTAATAGATTTTGATAGAAAAGAAACAATATTATTTGAAAGTGAAGATGAAGAAAGTTAAAAATCTAACGATAAAGAAGAAAAAGAAGAAATAAAATCAAATGAATATAATTGTATGTTGTCAGAAGAAAATATTCCAAATAATTTTTTAAGTCCAATCAAAAAAAAATTAACTTCTGTTATTAAGATAAATAAAAATAATAACTTTTTATACAAATATAAAAAATATTTTTGATAAAAATTATTTTTTTCATAAATAAAACAAAATTTAATTAAAAAATTTTAAAAAGACCAGACTTTAATTGTTGAATCTTTTGAATAAGAAATAATAAAATTATTATTTAATTGATTAAATCCCATAATATCATCATTATGAGCATCTTCTATTATTTGAATACATTCATAATTATCATTTGAGTAAATTTTAATATTTTTACTATTTCCACCAAGTAAAAATAAATGTAAATTATTAATAACATAAATTCCCCAACTTAGAAAAGGACTTTCAATTTCACGAATAATATTTTGTTTTTCTATTGAAATAATAAGAATATTAGTCATTCTACTTCCTCCAACAATAATTTGATCTTCATTAAATCTTTTAATAGCATTCCAATAAAAGCAACAACATTGAGAAAGGAAAAATAAAATATTATAATTATTTATATTCCAAAATTTAGTGCCTTCCCATCCTGAAGAAATTAAAATTTTTTTATCTTCTAATAATAAAATTGAATTTATAAAATTTGAATTATTTAATGTTGTTGAATTTTGATAATTATTATTTTGAAATTCCCAAATTTTAACTGAATTATCCTGTGAACAGGAAATTATATTATAATTGGAACAAAATATTACTTGATTTATTTGATAATTATGGGCTTTAGATATCACTTTATTTAATATATATTCTTCTTTTTTTTTATACCAGGTTTTTATATTTAAATCTAATGAACATGTTACAAAATTTAATTCATCTTTTATATTAAGATTTAAAATAAATTCATCATGAGCATTTTTTATTTCTTGTAATTTATTAAATTCACTATTATATATTGTTATTGTTCGATTTATTGAAGTTGAAATTATTTTTCCTGAAGGAAAAATTGAAATTGTATTTATAGGAGATTCAACAGTTATTTTGTTTATTAATTGTAAATTTTTTTTTTTTTCTGACATCTTTTTTGAAAATATAAATACATTATAATTATCAGTTAAAAATATTTTTGAAAAAATATTATAATTGAAAAGTTTATTTTTTAATGGATAAAATAATTATTGCGATATATTTAAAATTCATTTAATGATATTAATAATTTATCTTTATAAAAATAAATAAAAATATATTTTAAAAATTAAAAATTTTTTAATAAATTTTTCACATTTTTCTCTGAGTAAAATATCTTATTAAGAAGGAATATATTTTAATAATTACAGATTTGAAAAATAAAATATAGATTAAATCCTAATTGGTTTTCAAAGGAAATATAAGGCCTTGAATTTTTTTCATAAGAAATAAACAAACTTAATTATATTGCTTCAGGAAAAATAGATTAGAAAAAATAGAAAACAACAAATACAATAAAAATTAAGCTTGTTTTTTCGAATTTCATATTTTTATAATATGATAAAATTTTTTCTTTTTGAAATTTCTTTTTTTACAATTTTGCAATATATATCTAAATAATTAAATGAGTTGACTTCAATCAATTCTTATAAAATTTGATTATAATATTAAACACAATTATTTTATATAATTTTAGAAATATTTAAATTTATTACTTTAAAAATTACTGGTATTTAACTTTTGAAATTGGTTTTTTGAAACACCAATAATTTAAATTATTTATCTCTAAAATATTGTTTCCATATTTTTAAATAAATTTCACAACTTGAACATATAAATAATTAAAAATAATCTTATTTACATTTTTTTCTTTATATTAATTAAATGAAAAAAAACTTCTCCATTTTTTTAATCCAGATAATAACAACAATAATAAATTGTTATGAAGGATATTTAAATTATACTGATGAATCATCATGGGGAAATACTATATGTATAACAGGAAAAAGTCAATCCCCAATAAATATCAATTCAGATTTAAATTTATTGATTGATGATAGAAATGAAATAGCAAAAATAGAATCATTTGATTATTACCCAATAAATAATCAAAAAATTCAATTTGTTCATGGTTATAAATATATGATTGACACTTCTAAAAATGGTTTTTTTAATATGAAAATAAAAGATAAATTCTATACTTTTAATTTACATGATATTCATTTTCATTTAAATTCTGAACATAAAATAAATTCTAAATCATATGATATTGAAGTTCATTTAGTTCATATTAATTCTGACAATAATTATTTCTCAAATAATAAATATTTAGTTATTGCCTTTTTATATAAAATTGATTATGGAGTAGTTGATAATAATTCTTTTATTGAACAATTACCATTTAATAATATTGAACAAGAAATTAATAATTTAGAATTTAAATCTCTTTTTTCAAAATTAGATAAACAAACATTATATTTTTATAAAGGTGGTTTAACAACTCCATATTGTGATGAAAGTGTAAATTGGTTAATTATAGGTGAAATACAGAAGATTTCTTATTCTAAATTTCTTGATATTAAAAATTTAATTGGAAAAAATTATCCATTAGGAAATAATAGAGAAATTAAACCTTTAAATAATAGAAAAATCTATATTATAAGTTCAAAATACACACCTAGAATTTCAAGTTTTAAATTAATTCTAATTATTATAATTATATGTATGATTGTTTTATTTGTAATTTATAAAATGTGTCCTGAATCTTTAAAATTTTTTGAATCTTTTATATAATTTAAATAATTAATTTAAAATTTAAAACTTCATTTATCATAATTTATATATAATTATATTATTCAAATATTTCTTTTAAAACTTCAACTTCTTTAACTTCTATAGTAGTATTAGTTGAAAAAGTATCTTTTTTGATATATTACAATATCTCAGAGTATTTTTAAAAAATACAATCTATATTATTTCCTCTAAATTAATTTTTCTTACATATTCAGTTTTTTTTACACAATGAATTGAATTTATAGACAAAAATTCCCCCTGAATCAATAATTTAATTTAAATTTATTCATTTTGTTTATTATTGTAATAAAGATTTTTCTTACTTAAAAGGATAAATTGGGTCACATGTCTTTTAAATTTCTTTCATTTTATTTAGTAATTAATTTTTTTTAAAAAAGAAAAAAAATGTGTCAAAATAAAATAATTAATCCTTTTGAATTAATTTTATTTACATTGAAAATAAAAATAGATATATACCTTTTCAATTTATTATAAATAAGAATAAATGAATTTATTTAATAAATTTATTAACTCATAGAAGCAGTAAAGTTATTATAAATTCATTTTTTCAGTATCCTTTTTTTATTATATCAATATTTTTACTAATTTTGATTAATCAATAAATTAATTAAAATTAATTTCAAAAAATTCAATTTCTTTAACATAAATTTCAACACTATCAGACTCAAAAAAAGAATAAGATTAACTTTTGTTTGAATATCATTTTTTCATATTTTTTTCAAAATATAAATCATAATTTTAAAAGAAGACGAAGAATCAAGAACACAATCAATTTTTCTTCAAAAAATTGAAGTAATATATTTGTATCTTTATATTTAGGAAATACAGTAATTATTAATTTGACTTCTTTAACTTCATATGTTATCAATGTTTATTTAAAAATATTTTTGATTCCAATAATGATTGAATAAAAAATAATTTTAAATAGATAGAGATTGGGCCTAAATCCCAATTTTGTTTAATTTATTTTTTTACTATTATCCATAATATATAATTAAACTTATAAATAAAAGTTTATTGTATATAAATAAAAGATAACACAAAAACAAAAAGCAGCAATAGCAAAAATATTCTTTCTGAATCTTTTCTTTAAATTTTAATAATAATAATTATTTATATTATTAGAAAAAGGTATAAATAATAATAAAAATAGGATCCCTTTTTATTTACATAATTAGAATAAGTGGGAATAAAAAAAATTATACTATATATTAATAGCAAATTAAAGAAAATATCCAAAATAAAAAAATGAGATGATTTTTTATATTTATTTAACATATTATTGATTTAAATTCCTTTATTAAAATGAAATAAAAATGTATAAACATTATAAGAA
>JAEEGL015046995.1_pt1 | contig 10332 bp, 12 predicted proteins | sample 9134231 | NCBI WGS metagenome assembly JAEEGL01 (sample SAMN16246548, study PRJNA631951) | gut metagenome | biome: gut microbiome; feature: rumen; material: fiber-attached | host: Bos | place: Iran: Karaj | collected 2018-10
ACGGCAATCAAGTTCATTGAAAGTTTTGACCGTGAAGAAGTGGCCAAACACGAAGATGCCTTGGTGGCAGCCACCATTGAAGGCTTGTCAAAGATCGAAGGAATGCGCTTCATCGGTCAGGCACCAATGCGTAGTGGTTTGGTGAGTTTCATCATTGAAGGCATCCATCCCTATGATCTTGGTACGATTATTGACAAGATGGGAGTGGCTGTCCGCACCGGTCACCATTGCGCCGAGCCTGTAATGACGCGGTTTGGCATACCTGGCACAGTTCGTGCATCGTTTGCCGTGTATAACACATTGGAAGAGGTTGATGTTTTGGTAAAGGCGGTGGAGCGTGCCGCGAATATGTTGAGGTAAGAAGACAGAAGTAAGAAGACAGAAGAGAAACCTCATGGTGGAAGCACCTCGAAGAGGTGCCATTTTAATAACCCCAGGTGAGCGAGCGAAGCGAGCGTAACCTGGGGGGAGAGGGAGCGAAGCGAGCGTAACCTGGGGGAGGGGAGGGAGCGAAGCGAGGCGGAACCATGGATGAACAAAGAAAACAAACAAATAAATAAAATGACCATCAAAGAAATACAAAACCAGATCATCGAGGATTTCTCGATGTTCGACGATTGGATGGACCGTTATGCCATGCTGATCGAGATGGGAAAGGAGTGCCCCATCATTGACGACCAATACCGCGATGAGAAACACCTCATCAACGGCTGCCAATCCCGGGTGTGGCTCCATGCTGAGCTCAAAGACGGCAAGGTCTATTTCACCGCTGACAGCGATGCCGTCATCACTAAAGGCATCATCTACCTATTAATTAAGGTCTTCTCTGGTCAGACCCCACAGGACATATTAGCCGCTGACCTCTCGTTCTTGGATGAAATAGGATTAAAAGAACATTTGAGTCCCACCCGTTCCAACGGCCTGGTCTCGATGGTGAAGCAGATGATGCTTTACGCCGAGGCCTTCAAAAGCATTTCTTAATTATTGAAGAAAACAACATTAACTCTTGCGGGGGTCAAAAATTTGTTGTATTTTTGCAGACGGAAATACCAGTGGTACGTGCAGCTTTGCCTTAATTGCTGGTGGTTATAGCACTTCCGCCATCTGCTGTTGTTTCATCATAAGCCGTCAGAACCCAGTTTTTGTCGGCTATTTTTTTACCCTTTTCCCGAAAATTCTTTCGGACGGTCACAATTTTGTTTCCAATTTGAAAAACGGCCTTGTCTTCATTTTCGAAAGCCGTTTTACCCGATTCGATGATTTCTTTAATATGGTAAGCGGCGTCTTCCATGTTAATAAAACTCTTTCCATTACCTAAGTGTTTCAGAAGAATGTGTTTCAATCCGCCATTTTCGTTGCCCCAAACAAGATCAATATTGCCGAATCCTTTCCGGTGAAACACGGCTATAAGATCACCTTCTTCGTGCGTAATTAAGAACTCGAAAGCTTCCTTGGCTTTCCCTTTAAATTGTCTGTAAATCGGGCCAAAGTCGCCAATTTCGACTGTGGCTTCATGAATGGTAGTTTTTGTGGTTTTCATCTAAAGTGAATCTATGAATAAAGAAACATAGTTCACTTGTATCTCGTGGCAAAAAGATGTGTCAATAAAGAAAATCCGAAGCGGAGTAATTGTAATCCCCATCCAAACCTAATTCGGCTTTGGCTTCGTCCGACAGCATGTTGATATCCCATACGGGGTCGAACGTGAGTTCGACCTCGACTTTTTTTACCCCCATAATGGCCTCGATGCGTTTCTTTACCTCGGCGGGGAGCACCTCTGTCACGGGGCAGTTCGGCGCTGTCACGGTCATGAGGATTTTCACGTTGCCTTCTTCGTCAACGTCAACGCCGTAAATCAGGTGCAGGGTCCAGATATCGATTGGGATTTCCGGGTCGTAGATGGTCTTCAGCACGCTGATGACCGTTTCTTTCAATGGGCTGGTTTCTTCCATGTTTTTCTACCGATATGGCACCCCGATGGGGTGCTGAGGGTTATTATTTTTCCAACAAATCTTTAGCCATTCCGAGGAACATCAGTGCCACGGCGTTGAAATCCATATTCAAATCCTTGCTCAGGCCAACCCTGTCTTTGAAGATGGCCACGTTGTACCACTGCAGGCATTGGAAGGCGCGGTGGAAATACAGACGTTTCAACTCATCTTCAGTAGGTTTGTGACCCACATAGCATTCCAGCAGGGCAAGGGCTTTGTCGAAACCGGCGTTGCCGTAGCAGGCAATGTCGTAGAAGGGGTCGTTCATGCCGGCGAACTCCCAGTCGAGCACGTAGAGTTTGTCGCCGCTGATGACAAGGTTGGTGGGTTGGTAATCGCAGTGGCAGGGCACCATTTTCACGCCCTTATAGGTTTTGCGCAGTTCTTCCAACTTGGATCTTAAATCAAGATACTCCTGAGGATGCACAAATCCTGTCTCATGGCAGTAACGTTCGTCGTCATCGAGACGACCGAAGGCGTTGTAGTCCTTGAACTGCAGGTCGCTGCCGTGGATCTTTTTCAGTGCTTTGACGGACATTTCATTATAGGAAATCACGTCAGTGGTGCTCATGATGGTGCCTTCAACGTATTCGGCCAGCTTCTCTCCGGAGAGGATCTCCACGTGGGTGGTCACGTTGTTGAGGCCGAGGCGGTTCACTTCCTGGATGTTATGCCATTCGTCCACGCGGTCCACGAACTTTTCGGCGAACTTGCCGGGGACGCGGTAGGTGTATTTCTTGCCTTGGGTTTCAACGACGTAGGTGTAGTTGCTCATGCCGCCTTCGAGGCGCATGACGATGTGAGTGTCTTGAGTGTGTAAAAGTGCGTTTACCCGAGCGATGATGTAGTCTTCGACGTTCATAATAATGTTTTTTTAGAATCCGCAAAGATAAAATTAAAATGTATATCCGAAAGAGAAATAGGCATTGAATTTTTGGGTCATGCTATCCCATTGTCCAGTTAGCGAGACGGGACCCAATGCACTTTTGTAAGAATATTTCAGACCTGCGCCATGAGAATGTGTCGTGAAGAAGGAATAGTCTTCCAGCAACAGGTTGTACATTGCAGTAAGATAATGGTTCCCGTAGAAGTTGTATCTAATGTCGCAACGCAAAACGCCCATAGTAGGAGCTCCATCTTGTGCATAGCTGATGCCGATGTATGGCAACTGTTGGTCGTAATGACGTTCTGCCACCTCGCCTCCATAAAAATTGCGTTGGTTGTAGTATTTCTCGCTTCCCCAAAGGATTCTTCCATAAAATTGAGGGATGAAAGTGACTTTTCCGTCCATCGGCGTGATGTAGCCTTGGAATGCCAAGCTGATATTCTGGCTGTTGTATTGGCTTGAGTCAATGTCGAACGACAATTCTCCTCTCATTTTGCCGTAAATGCCATGTTTGGCGAAATATGCGTCATCGAGGTTGTCGTATTTGAATTCAAGGAAAGGGACGGCTTGCCTGTTGTGGTTAAGGAAAGGCAGGAATTCGCTCTCTGCATCAACACCCAATTTATCGTAGGTGGTTGAAACAAGGTAAGCGCCACCCGATGACGTCATATTGAGCAGATGGAATTGTGAGACGGAGACACCGAGTTTTTGTTGATAATAGTGGAAATTGACGAAGTTAATATAATTGTATCTGTCCTTGTAATGTTCGTTCCTTAAGTCGTAAAAGAGATTGAGATTGGCGAAAGAGGGGATGGAGTAGGTGTATCTTGCACTGAGATGAGGATTGTAGCTGAGTTTGGCTGACAAACTGAGTTTGTGGCCGCTAAACGACTTCTCGTTGAGGCCGATTTTGAACAACAAAGCGGCGCCTTCCTCTGTGTCGTAACGCGCGCCTAAGCCTATCACATGGGGCTTGGCGGGTGTCATGTTGATGTTCAACACATAGTCCTCCGAGAGCCCATTGGAGGATTCTTTAGGCAACGAGTCAACTTCAATGATGTTGTATGTGATATCGTCAAAACAACCTGTGCCTCGGTAGATGTTGATGGCTTTTTCAATATCTGCCTTTGAGTAACGGTTGTTGGCCTCCAACCCGCCTTTGCGAGCCATCCAGCTGTTATGTCTTGCATTGATGCCATTGATATTAATTTCGCTGATCATCACAGAGTCTGACATCAGGTTAAGCGAACGTGGGGCTTGTAGTTCCTTGTCAACTGGGTGGCCGGCGGCTTGGTCTATCTGTTGTTTGATGGCTATAAGCTGGTCATGGTATTCCTGGGCTTTGGCGTAACCTCTTCCCACCAGTGTCTCGATGGCGTCAGGAGTGAAGCTGAGCATGCCGTAACCCGTCACGTTGGGGATGATATGAACATCGCACAACTTCCTGTTTTCCTTGCGTTTGGCGTTGGTGACATTGGTGAGCAGACGGGCCATCACTTGGGGGAGCGACTGGAGCATCTCGGCGGTGAAGGTTTTCTCCGAGGTCACCTCAATGCCGATGACGATGTCGGCACCCATCTCACGGAGCACGTCAGCAGGGAAGTTGTTCACCAACCCGCCGTCAACTAACACATGGTCGCCGATGATGACAGGTGAGAAAACGCCTGGGATGGCCATGCTGGCACGCATCGCTTGAGGTACGATCCCCTCTCGTAATACCACCTCTTCACCAGTGATGAGGTCGGTGGCCACACAAGCGAAGGGGATGGGCATCTCGTTGAAGTCCATCTCCTCTTGGTAGCCGATGCAAAGCCCGTTGAATAGGTTGATGAGGGCACTGTTGTTGACGTAAGCACTGGGTAAGCTGCTAAGGAGTGTCGCGTTGGGATTGTGGCTTTTGAGACTATTGAGGTCGAACGGAACCGAAAGAACCAGTGTGCTGTTGCGCCTGCGGTTTTCTTCTGACATGGTTTTGCGGTCGATCTTGTTGCCGATGTATTCATTCCATGGGATGTTGGAGATGAGTTCTGTCATCTCGGTGGGATCGTAGCCCAAAGCATAAAGACCACCAATGATGGAACCCATGCTGGTGCCGGCCACATAGTCGATAGGGATGCCGAGCTCTTCAAGATATTTCAGCACGCCGATGTGAGAAGCTCCTTTGGCGCCGCCACCACCAAGTACCACACCTACCTTAGGGCGAGAGGTTTGAGGGTTATTGGGTTGTTGTGCCAGTGCGTTTGTCGTGAGCAAGCAGATTGTCAGTAAAAGTAATATGTGTTTCATGGTAACGAAAAAATTTGCGGCAAAGTTACATATTATCTTTAAATTTCATATTTTTGCAGCGCAAAACTGGGGATTTAGTTCATCTGGTAGAACGTCAGGTTCGCAATCTGAAGGTGGCCGGTTCGAGTCCGGTAATCTCCACTTTTGGGGACAACAGGTCAACTGCTGTCCCCTTATTGTTTTTATAAGCATCTGAAAATCTGCGGAATATATCAAATACTTCATTCTCGTTTTCGGTTCGATAACCATCAATTTTCTTGTCATACAAAACTCCGTCAGGAAACACCAAAGATTGAAGGTTTTGCCTAAAATGAAAGTCTCCATTTTTCCATAAATCACCTAATTTACAACACATTACAATTATCTTGTCAATGTATTTCATTTGGTTCGATAAATCTTCGGACATACTTCCCAATTGTACATTGATTTCAGATAGTGTTTCCTCTAATGTTGAAATTGTGACATCATACACATCTTCACTGATTTCCCCAATTCCATATCTGAGTTTTGCTATCTTGATTTTATTCTCCACTTCGGTTTTCTGCTTGTTAAGTAGGTTCGTTGTTTCCACTCTGGCCTTGTTGCTTTGGTCAAACAATTTCGTTAGCACCTTCTTCAAAATGGTGTGAAACTCCTTTGGGATGCCATAACTATCCAATAAGCCAATATACTTATTGTGCATCTTTACAACAGACTGGTTATGCTTACATCCAATCTTGTTGCACTTGTAATAGTCTTTACCTTTGGCTTTTACTGAATATCCTGTTAGATACCCACCGCAATCGGCACATCTGACGTGGCGTTTCAATGGGAACTTGTCCGTTTCCTCTTTTTGGTCATAACCTGCTTTTGACTTGCCGTTTATTATTCTGAAAATCTCTTCATCCACCAAAGGTTCAAAATTGCCTTTTATCAATACACCTTCATCAAATAGGGTGTTTTTGATATAGCCACAATAAACTGGGTTCAAGAAAATTTCTGACAACCTCTTTCTGTTCATGGATATTCCAAGGGCTTTCAGTCTGTCGCAAATTTCGGGGTTGCTCAGTCCCTCGTATGCCTTCCAATAAAATGCCTTTCTTAATATCTCGCCCTTTTCATTCACTTTCAAATGATGGGTCTTTTCCACTTTATAATGGTCGTACCCAAAAGGCGCACGAAAAGGCCATTCCCCACGGAGCAAACAATCTTTTACACCGCCAACACACTTGGATTTTCTAATGGTGTTGTCAAACTTGGAAAACAACAAGAAAATGTCTTGCATAAACTCACCCGATGCATTATCTTGGTCAATTGGTTGGGTGGCACTAACCACGTAAATACCTTCTTTCTTTAACCCCTGTTTAAGTACTGATGCTTCTGGCCCTGTACGGCTAAAGCGGTCATAAGCACTGACCAAAATGATGTTTATCTCCTTGTCACGCAAAACCTCATCAATCATCTGATTGAACAATTTACCCATTTTCTTCGCACTCTCATGTGTGCGTCCATAATGCTTCTTAATGGTTATTCCGTTGCGCTCCGCATACTCTCGGCATATCTTTTCTTGGCTTTCCAAACTGCAATTGTTTTGTTCTTGCTGGTCGGAGGACACACGTGTCCATAATGCCGCCACTTTGTGGTCTAACTTATCATATTCAACTTGCTTTGCTTCTTTCCTCTTCTGTTTCCGTTTCCAAGCCATCGTTTATAGGTTTTTCAATGTTATTATTCAACAGGATTTCTCCTAACTGGTGGAAAAAGTCTAATACCACCTTCTGTTCGTTTTCGTTAATTCCTAATCTTCTAAACTCTTCGTCATACTCGCTATAATTTGGCATTAAAATTCATGTGATACCTTCTTATTTTTAATAGGTATATACAAAAAAAATCGATAAAATCCAAATTATACAATCCTTCCTGTACTGGTAAAGTCAGTGCCACTCATTGATGGCACATCACGCCAATAGTTTTTCATACCCATTGAAATTCGTTGTTTGGTCATGTCTGATTTCTTCCTGCCTTTCATCTTAGCACTGATTTTCTGTCTAACTTCCACAGGGCATTCCCTGTATTGCCTTTTGTAATTCTTTTCCATAGTCATTTCACTTTTTACAATTATTATCGTTTCACTTTTTTGAGTTATATTTTTTGGTAGTTTTCATTACCAATAATAAATAGTATGGAAAGGGTAGAAAGTCAATAAAAAATGGCTCGGAAATGCAGAAAAATTTTCATGGCTAATTGTTTGCCCCCTATTGTGCTTACCATATACCCCCTATTTTGGGAGGGGGATAACGGCAAAAACAACACATTTTTTGGATTGTAACACATTGATTATAAAACCATTACATTATTTATTCCGTGGATAATTTCACCAAACATCAAAATTAAAATGAACATAGATAAAATGCTCATTTTCAGAGCATTTCCTTCAGTTTTCGAAGGGTATTTATGGATGTTCCACTGATTTTCTGCACATTGCGCAACGATATACCCTTCTTCAACAAACGGATTTCCTCGGCATACTCTTCCTTCATCTGCTCATCGGATTTCTTATAACCCACCTTGCGCCCCACTTTGCCTCCGTTGCTCCTATAATGGTTATAGCCACTTTCCATACGACTGCGAATAAGACCACGTTCCATTTGGTTGAACTGGCCGATAATGCCCAAAACAAGTTGAGCAATGGGATTGACACTGCCATCCCTTTGCAAGGTTTCAAGTCCATTTTGGTGGATGTAAAGCGAAATCTTATGTTCGGTCAGATAGTCGATGATGTTCAAGAAATCGGCGGCACGGCGGCTGATACGGCTGCACTCATAAACCAACACTCTTTTCACATCGTTACTGGTAACAAAGTCCAACATTTCCGACATGGCGTTTCGCTCATCCACCTTCTTTGCTCCACTGATTTTCTCGGTAAACTCTGCAACAATTTGATATTCATTGCGTTGAGCATAGACTCTTAATTCTTCGACCTGTCTTTCATAGTCTTGACCCTGTGTTGAAACTCTGGCGTAAATGACTGCGTTTTCCATAGTGATGCGTGTTTAATTGAATTACGATGCAAATATAGTGATTATTTGTTACATATAATCATAATTTTATGATTTTTTGTTACAAATAATAACTTTTTCAAGATTTGAATGTATCTTTGCGCCAAATCTAAACCATGTATGGCACGAAATGTAATCTATCTTGAATGGGAAGAAGGATTTGAATTTTACGGCTCACCTGCATCCATGTATTCAAAACACACGGAGGAAGAACTCGGTATCAACATTCATTCGTTGAACAATGTTTTCTGTCAGTTACGAAAAGAAGGAAAGCCCTTGCAGTATGTAACGAAAACAGGTTTCACCATTAGAAAGGGTGAAATCATGTTGAAAGAAACGGAAGGGAAAGCCAAGAATTATCTTGGCTCACAAGGGCAACGTTAAAAGCCTATCGCTTTAAAAACCAATCAAACTTGAATTGATGGAAAAAGCCACTAATGAAACTGCTAAACCGACAAAGGCTGTCCAACGTGGTTTAAATTGCAGTGCAACAAATGAAAGAGAAACTCCTGCAACGAATAATGAAATAACAAAAACATCATTTTGAATAGTATCATTTGTTCTTGCTGCCACACTAAGTAAACTGAGGATTGCACCGCCCCATCCAATAAAATTGACTTTTACATCTTCTTTTTCTTTAGGTTCTATTGGTTTGTTTTCTTGCTCTAACTCATTGTTGTTCATTGATTCATGCCCTGTATTCGTTATCGGGCGCAACCTTTAATCGTTCACCAACACCAATAAACGGCATTTTACAAAAAGAAGCGTGGTGCTGATTATGCCACTTCGCCGATAGAGGTCGTGAGAAGAACCCAAGTTGCAGAAATGGTGTGCATCAGTCCACGCTATAATGCGTGAACCGCCATACCAACCTTGCAACTTTAGAAATTTCTCACGTTTCTATCAGCAAGTCAAGCATAACGCTTCGATTTTTCAATAAATAACGGCTTACTTATCGTAAACCAAGAGCAAAGATACAACTTTCTCCAAAATCACAACAAAAACAATCATTCAAATTTAAATGATTAAAAAGACACAAAAACAAGTTGTGTTTGAGCATCAAGAATAGATTATTTTGATACACTGGGAGTTTTGATACATTAACTTGCATCCACAGGGATATGTTTCTTGTATTGTTGGGGACTATGGTTATATCCCTATGGTTGCTTTCGGCTTTCTCGCAATCAAATCCAAATCATACCCTTCTTTTACGGCTATCACCGCATCCAACAAGCCAATGGATTTTCGCTTGTAACTGAAATGGAGCAAGCGAAATAGATATTCATCGTACATGGTTTTCAAAAACGACTGGTCAACAAGCAAATCAACTGAAGGTGATATATCGTTTTTCTTGAAGTAACGGAATAGTTCATCGGAGGTCAACCTTATTTCCATCCTATACAAGTGCTTTGGCTTGCCATAGTATTCGGCAATATAAGTCTTATTGCTCCGTTGGATTTCCTTCTTTTTATCATACACCACGAATGATTTTCTTTTGTCGTTATCGCTGAAATATAAGGTTGGTGCAAGTTCTTTCAGTCCATTGGTGGGATGCAGGAAAAACAAACCATCAATCACTTGTTTCTTATCCTCAATCTTCGTTCCACATCGCACAACGGAAACATCTTCACGCTTCAATAATTTCTTTATTCTCGGCACTGGATTAAATGGTAAATCACAAGCCAATTCCAATTGGGTAATGTTGTTTATGCGCTCTAATTCCATTGCATCTTGAAACTCGTTGAGCATGGCAATGCTCATCACATCGGAATAAAACACATGGTTTTTAATGCTCAACCAACAAAATTTCTTTTCCTTATCGGAAAACCTGTCAAATAGCAATGTGCCAAATTCATGTTGAGCATAGCACACCCCATAGATGCCTTCGTATGTGCCATCGGCTTGACCTCTGACCAAATCAAAATCACCGATGTTAAGATGGTCGGGTTGCTCCGCCATCATTTGCCAAAACTGGCTTTCGTTATCTCTTTTGTAGCATAGTTTTAACCTGTCAATTACAATCTTCCAATCCTCAAACACCCACTATTTATATTATACCCACTTATTAAACGCATAGTGTTTCTCAATGAAACAAACAATCTTATTAAAATCCTCGAAAAAGTTCGATAAT
>JAEEGL015637036.1_pt1 | contig 10332 bp, 7 predicted proteins | sample 9134231 | NCBI WGS metagenome assembly JAEEGL01 (sample SAMN16246548, study PRJNA631951) | gut metagenome | biome: gut microbiome; feature: rumen; material: fiber-attached | host: Bos | place: Iran: Karaj | collected 2018-10
AGACTCGTCCAGAAACGCCACAGATAGTGGCGGGCAAGCTCGTGCGGCTCCGGAGCCGCGATCGGTATAACGTCGAATCCTCTCGGATCGAGCGGCTTCGCTATGCGGCGTATATTGCCGCCCTTTCCGGCGGCGTCCCAGCCCTCGTAGCAGAGGATCACAGGTATCTTTTTGCGGTAAACGATATTGTGAAGCTCTCCCAGGCGGTTCTGAAGTATCTTTAATTGTTTGCCGTACTCTTCGTCCGGCATGACGGGCGAAAGATCGACCTCCGAGAGCTTCGGCATACGCAAAAGCGGAAAATCCTCTTTGAAAGGCTTGCCGTTGAAACGTCCTTCGTCAAGCGATCTGTCGGTCAGCTCGGTCAGAAGGCAAAGCGACTCGTAAGTCGCGTTCCTGCGCGTTCCGTCCACGACGTGCCACGGTATCAGCTTTCCCGTCTTTTCCATAAAGGACTCGTAGCATTTACGGAACTGTCCGTATTCGCGGTGCTGCCAGAGATCCTCCTCGGTTACGCGCCATTCCGTTTCATAGTTATCGCGGAGAATACGCATTCTTTTACGCTGTTCTTCGCTGTCTATATCGAGAAAGATCTTGAGGATCAGATAACCGCCGTCGCGGAGCTGACGCTCGAACTCGTTTACGGCGCGAACGCGCTTTTTATACTCCTCGGCCGTTATCTCGCGGCGCACGTATCTGCGTACGCAGTCTTCCATCCAGCCGGAATCGAAAAACATTATCTTGCCGTTTTCCGGCAGCGCTTTGGCGTAAGGGTAGAGAAACGGATAACGCATCTGCGCTTCCGGCGTTACGGGAAGCGACGTGACGTTATAAAAGCGCGGGTCAAGCTCGCTGATAAGAGAATTTATCAGACTGCCCTTGCCCGCGGCAGCCCATCCTTCGACAAGCACGATGATCGGCAATCCTTTTGCGCGTAACGTCTGCTGCTGCGCGACGAGACGCCTTTGCAGAGATCTGATCTTTTCTTTGTATACCGAATTTTCGTTTTTATCGGATCCACTTTGCTTTTTGCTCATAGTATCGGTCCTTCTGTGCGTTAATGATATTCTTATATATTATATATTAGAACATGTGAATAAATCAAGAATATCGCGATCCGAGTTTTTATTCTTCAGAAGAGAAAAAGAAAAACGCGCAAGCGCGTTGATCACATACCAAGCCGCCTATCGGCGGCTTGGATAAAAAATCGGGCAACCTGTGTTGCCCGATTTTTTGAGCGAGACGATCATTTTAGATGCATTTCACCAAAAAGCCGGTTTTTTCGTGTAATTCCGAGAAAATCAAACATTCAATTTAGATGCAAGTGCCACTTGCAAACGTGTAGAACAGATGCATCGTTATCACAGCAAACCCGAATTTGTCAATATCATTCGTCAATCAAAGTAAGAGAAAATCCTATTTCTTCATTTTGAACTGACGGCATTATTGCAGCAATCTCTGGAATCTTTCATCACTGCGCAGAAAACCGAACTCCTCTTGGCTCAGATACTCTTCGAATTCATCGCTCATTCGTGTCCCCTGATTACCGATCCATTCGCGGGTATCTTCTTCAACCATACAAAGGTGCGGAACAGTGAATTTGTAAATACCGGGAGCGTCGAAAAGAATTCTATCATACTCTCTTGAATAGTGTTTCATTTCTTCGAGCAGGGTAATGATTGTTTCTGTATCTTCTCCGGTTTTTATCGCATAATTGACGGCTCTTCGATTGCTGTAGTACAGTGTATGATTGTATTCAAGATAATTCCCGTCGGGGATCATCACTTGAACCAGGTTGTGAATGAGGTTATTATAATTTCCGTCAGGCATCAACGAGAGTTCCCACAGTATCCCCTCGAATTTTTCGTTCAATCGATTTTGCTTATAACGCAAAAGTTCATCACCTTCAAGAACATTTTCCATTACACCGTCTCGCGTGATCGCAGCACGTTCGGGAAGCATTTCCGCATAACGTCTTGCTTCATCCTTCCTGCCGCGCCAGCCGAGCAGTTGAGTGATCCCTATGATCGCATTACCGCGTAAAAGTTCATCACCGCAATTCTTGATCACAGCATCGAAAAGCTTGATCGCCTTTTCTTGCTCGGCAATATAGGATTCCTGATCTTTATGCTCAAATGAACGATTTGAGACCACCCATGCAAGATCGCATAACCATTTCATATCTCCGGGATATTCCTTTACTGCCGTTTCGCATATTTTCTGCCGTTTTGCAAAATCTTCCGTTGCAAACGTCAGATCATATTCTTTTTTCAGTTCTTCATATCGTGCGTCGGGCTCGGCATTGTTTATACCGAGTAACTCATCGGCAGTCACGTGTAGGATTCTCGTCAACGGTGCGATCAATGATAAGTCGGGGCTTGCTGTACCTGTTTCCCATTTGCTTACTGCCTGATATGAAACACACAGGTAATCCGCAAGTTTTTCCTGTGTCAATCCGTTTTTCTTGCGCAACTCTTTGATTTTTTCTCCGATTTTCATAGCTTGTATCCTTTTCTAACGTTCTTTGGATCGCGATTCTAATACAATTATACTGTATCTCTGCCGAAAATCAATAACTTGTTTTTCGTGTTTAAAATCAACCATGGGTTGATTTCCATAGGAAACGGGAGAAATGAGAGAACGGGAGTTTAATGAAGACGTCGGCACAGCCGACTGATGATGTATCGGCTGACGCCGAAATGATGTTGCTTCACTTCGTGCCGCAATGATGTGATGTTTGCCCCTCATGTGCCGCAGGCACACATCATTGCCGAAGGCAGCATCATGTGCGAAGCACGCATCATTTGCCCGACAGGGCAAACATCATTCAAAAACGCCTCATTTGGTAGACAAATGAGGCGTTTTTGTTGGCGGAGAAGGAGAGATTCGAACTCTCGCGACGGTTTCCCGCCCTACACCCTTAGCAGGGGCGCCTCTTCACCAGCTTGAGTACTTCTCCACGGTGAGGCGTTTACCAACGGTATTTTCCGCATGTACGGCAATTATACCTTAAATGATCCGTTTTGTCAATAGATAAAATTAAAATTTTAAGATAAAATCGAGAATTTTTACGCATCATCCGGGCTTTTTTGCGACGATCAGAAATCTGTGCGTCATACCCTCTATCCTGCCGTCCGCTTCAACGGCCATCTGAAGCCGCAGCAGCCGATCGAAGCATTTTTCGACCGAAAAGCCGGGAAATTCCCATTCGATGATCTTTGCAAACCACACGAAAGCGCCGACGTCGAAAAAGCGGATCGCGCCGAACGATTCTTCCGCCCTTACGATCCCGAACCCGCTTTTTTCAAACGCCTCCCGCTGATCGGCGAGATTATTATGCGGAAACGGCTTTTTTGTTCCGGGAAGGACCGCTTTGACGAGATCTCTGTCGTTTTCGCTCCCCACCTGCTGAGTGATGAAAAATCCCCCCGGTTTCAGCATTCGAAAAATCTCCGGAGCGTAAAGATCGCCGTGACGGTTGATTATGATATCAAAAGAGCCGTCGTCAAAGGGAACGTGCGAAGCGTCCGTGCATTCGCGTATATCTATTCCGAGCGGCAGAAGCTTTTCAAAGCAGAGCCGCACGTTCGGAGGATACCCCTCCGTCGCGGCGGTGTTACGGTACGGATGAGACAGCGACAAAAGAAATTCTCCTCCGCCCGTATCGTAATCAAGAAGCTTCATATCGGACGTAAGAAGCTCCTTTACGATCTTTTCGTAATCCCACGGAAGAGGATCTTCCTCTTCGTATCTGCCGCGTATATGCGAAAAATCCCAGCCTTTGATCTGCGCCGCGCTTTCTTCTTTTTTCCATTCGGTTTTCAAATCTTCCGGCGTCATTTTTGATCTCCGTAAATTGCGTATTTCCGATTTCGTTCGGTTGATATCGGGAAAAATCGTATTTCCCGTTTCATCTCTGTCGGAAGTCCGATCGTTATTCCGCGCGTCAGTGCGGATTCAGTGTTATCTTTTCCAAAACCGATCATTTCTTATTTCTCCCCTGCAAATCCCGATTTTATAGTATCATATAATTATTACGAAATCAAGAGAAACGGAGAAATGAGAAAACGGGAGTTAATGAAGACGGCGCAAGCGCCTAATGAAGTCGTTCGCTTCGCTCACTAATGAAGATACTCGCTTTGCTCGTTAATGAAGCAAAGTCGCCCCCGTTCTTTAATCAGCGAACGCAGTGAGCGTCTTCATTAGAGTCAGCGTCTTCATTCCTTCATTAGCCCGAAGGGCGACTTCATTGAAAAATCCGTCCTTTCGGACGGATTTTTCTGGCGGAGAGGATGGGATTCGAACCCATGTGGCTTACGCCAAACGGTTTTCAAGACCGCCTCGTTATGACCGCTTCGATACCTCTCCGTATATAAACGGCACGATGTATGATATCACACCGGAGTGTGATTGTCAAGGCTTTTTTCGAAAATTTATTCCAAAGGCAAAGCAACGGGACCGTGTGCGCCGCGGTCCCGTCAAATGCGCGGTGAACTTATTTTTTCTCCGTCTTGAGATATTCTCTTACGAGCGTGTTCAGAAGCTCGTCGCGGTCGATCTTTCTGATCAGACCTCTCGCGTTTTTGTAGTTGGTGATATACGTCGGGTCCTCGGAGAGGATATAGCCGACTATCTGGTTGATGGGGTTGTATCCCTTTTCCTTAAGCGCAAGATAGACCTGCGTAAGGATCTCTTTCATTTCTTTTTCTTTTTCGTGCACGAGCGAAAAAGTTATTGTCTTATCTTTTTCCGACATTTTATTATCCTCCATAGATCCTTTTACGTATATTATACACGTTTTTTTTGATTTTTCAAGAGTTTTTATCCGATTTTAATAATTTATATTCAAAGCTGTCCGTAAGGGCCTGAAGACAGGCGTCGATTATATCGCATGAAACGCCGACCGTCGTCCACGTTTCTTTATTATCCGTGGATTCGATAAGCACGCGCACCTTTGCGGCGGTCGTGGTGGTAGACTCTATCACGCGCACCTTGAAGTCCGTAAGCGACATTTCATCGATGACGGGATAGAATATCCGCAGCGCCCGCCGGAGCGCCTTGTCGAGCGCGTTTACGGGGCCGTTGCCGAGAGATGTAGCCATTTCGGTCTTGCCGCCGACCTCGATCTGCACGACCGAACACGACGTCAGCTCGCCGTTAGCGGACGGAAAATCGTCGGTGGTTTTGTAAAGCACCACGTTGAAATGCGGTTCGTATTTATAAAACACCTTGCGTAAAAGCAATTTCAACGACGCTTCGGCGGCTTCGTAATGATAGCCGAAATATTCCTTTTCTTTCAGTGCGTTCAAAGCGAGAGCAAGCTCCGGCGAATCCTTTTCGGCGCCCGGTATTATCTCGCGAACGCGGTCGAGCAGAGTGTTTCTGCCGGAAATTTCGGATAAAAGGAACCGTCTTTCCGCCCCGACCTCGGACGGATCGATATGCTCGAACGAAGCGGGGTATTTTTTTACCGCGTCGATGTGCATTCCGGCTTTGTGGTTGAACGCGCTCTTGCCGATATACGGCTTGTTGTTTCTTATTCTCGTGTTCGAAATCTCCGATATCGCGTTCGCCGCATTTTTGAGCGTACGCATATCGGCGCCGAATCCGTAACCGAGCTTGAATTTAAGATCGGGGATAATGACCGAAAGATCGGCGTTGCCGCATCTTTCGCCGAAGCCGAGAAACGTCCCCTGTATCTGCGACGCTCCGCATTCGGCGGCGATGATCGAATCGGCGACGGCGCAGCCCGTATCGTCGTGAAAATGAACGCCTATGCGCTTATAAGGGAAACAGGATACCGTCGCTTTCGTGATCTCCTCCGCTTCCTTCGGCATCGTATCGCCGGTCGTATCGCAGAGGCAGAGAACGTCCGCTCCGGACTCCGCTGCGGAGCGGAGGACCGATAAAGCGTATTCACGGTCCTTTTTATATCCTTTGTAAAAATGCTCGGCGTCGAAAATGACCTCTTTGCCTTTTTCTTTCAGATATTTTACGGTCTTTGAAATGATGCTCAAATTTTCTTCAAGGCCGATCTTCAAAACCTCCGTGACCTGATCGGAGGCGGCTTTGCCGAAAATCACGACCGCCGGCGTGCCGGCATCGATCAGCTTTTTGATCGCATCCGAATCCTCCGGCTCCTGCCCGGGATGAACGGTGGACGAAAACGCCGCGAGCTTTGCGTGCGAGAGCTTTACTCCCTTCATCCGTTCGAAATATTCCGCGTCTTTATGATTCGAAGCGGGGAAACCGGCTTCGATGTAATCTATGCAAAAGCCGTCGAGCACCTTCGTTATTTTTATCTTGTCTTCGACCGAGAGCGAGATCCCCTCGCCCTGAACGCCGTCGCGCAGAGTCGAATCAAGTATTTCGATCTTTTTCATATCCGTTCCTCAATCAATCCTGAAAGCGACGTTTTTCAGATATACGCCGCAGTTTTCAGCTCTCAGCTTTATCATACCGCCCGCGTACAGCGGAGCGTTTTTCGTCTTTTCGCATACCGGATCGCCTTTCGCGTCGTATAATCCGAGCCGCATGGCGTCGCCGTCGCTTTCGTATACAAGCTTCGCGCAAAATTCGCCGTCAGAGCTTATACGCACTGTTTTTTCGGTCTGATCGACTCTTAACGATATTTTACGGAATCCCGGTTTTTTTTCAAGCTTCAATATCGGCTCGGCTCCGATCGATATCGAGTCGGGACCGAAAACGATCGTTATACCGGGATCCTCGTCCGTTATGATACTGTCGATACCGAGCAGGTTCAGATACGCGCCGAGCTTTGTGTCGGGCATTGCGAGATATTCGAATTCTAATACGTAATTTTCTTCGTCGCCGATGCGGTTGAGATTTGCAAGATCGAAATAACCTCTGCCGAAAATGCCCAGATAATCTTTTTTATACGAGAAATCTTTACCGGTAAGCGACCAGTTTTCGTCTTGTGCGAGGATCTGCTTATCAAGAGACGCGAACTGCCATTCTTCGCCGTACGTTACGGCGTTCTCCGTGATCTTTTCCGTGTCGCTTATCGCGGCGGTCTTCACGTCGGCGTCGGTCGTGACCGCGTCTCCGTTTTTGCACGAATACAAAACGGCTGTAAGCGTTAAAATGATGATAATGGCGAGCTTTTTCATATTCGCCGTTCCTTTCAGTAAATAAAATCGGATATTATCGCGTTAGATACGAGCAGTCCTTTTTCAGTCAGATAAAAGTTTTTTTCAGTGTTGACCGCGAAGCCGTGGTCCCCGTATTTTTTTATCCTGCTTTGATACTCCGTATCGAAATCGGAACCGAATTTTTCTTTGAATTCCGCTTTGCATACGCCTTTTGCAAGGCGAAGATGAAGCATTATATATTCGAGTTTTTTACCGTCTTCGTCAAGCGTCTCGACCGTATCGGGCTCTTTACCGGACAAAAACAAACTCATGTCGGAGCTTTGCAGATAACGGACGTCGCCGTATAAAGACGCCGCCGATACTCCGACGCCGAGATAATCGCCGCCTTCCCAGTAGCGCAGATTGTGGCGGCTCTCGAAGCCGGGTTTGGCGAAATTGCTTATCTCGTATCTTTGATAACCGTATTCCTTCAGCTTTTCGTTCAGCATCAAATACATATCCGCGCATAAATCGTCGTCCGGCAGATCGAGTTTTTCGCGGCGCTTGTAAAGCGGCGTGTTCTCCTCGAGCTTGAGCGCGTAAGAGGAGATATGCTCCGGGCGAAGAGAACAGACGAAATCGACGCTTTCTTCAAACGAGGCGAGCGTCTGATCCGGTATGCCGTACATAAGGTCGAGGCTGATATTGTCAAAACCGGCTTCTCTCGCGTTTTTTACGAGCGTTTTTCCGTCTTTTACCGTATGAGAAGTCCTGCCGAGAAGCTTCAGCTCCGTTTCGTTCGACGTCTGTATCCCCGCCGAAAGACGGTTGAAGCCGGCGGAGCGGAGAAGAGCAAGCTCGTCTTTGCCGACAGTGCCGGGATTTACTTCGAGCGTTATCTCGCAGTCTTTACAAAGGTCGTAGCGGTCCTTGATCGCCGCAAGCAGACCGGTAAGCGCTTTCGCGCCGATGACCGAAGGCGTGCCGCCGCCGAAATATACGGTAGGCACACGCCCGGCTTTTTGCGAATATCCGGCGAGCCGCCTTATCAGTTCGGCTGTGTAAGCGTCCTTCGTCGAAAGATCGGTGAAAGAGCAGAAATCACAGTATCCGCATTTGCTTTTGCAGTACGGAATATGGATATAAAGCGAGGTTTCGTTATTCATCGAGCTTGAGCACAGCCATGAACGCCTCGGACGGTACCTCAACGGATCCGAACGTGCGCATACGCTTTTTGCCTTCTTTCTGCTTTTCGAGCAGTTTCTTTTTACGCGTTATATCGCCGCCGTAGCATTTCGCCAGAACGTCCTTGCGCATCGCTTTGACGGTCTCGCGGGCGATTATTTTGCCTCCTATCGCCGCCTGTACGGGTATCTCGAACAGCTGGCGCGGAATGTTCTCTTTGAGTTTTTCGACCATTTTACGCGCTCTGCCGTAAGCTTTGTCGGTATGGATGATAAACGTCAGAGCGTCGATGATCTCGCCGTTCAGGAGAATGTCGAGCTTCACGAGGCGGCTCTCGGCGTAACCGTCGAGCTCGTAGTCGAGCGACGCGTAACCGCGCGTGCGGCTTTTCAGCGAATCGAAAAAGTCGTAGATTATCTCGTTCAGCGGCAGTTTGTAATGTATCTCGACGCGCTCCGTATCGAGATAATCCATCGTGACGAATTCGCCGCGGCGGTCCTGACAGAGCGAATTTACGGCGCCGATATACGCCTTGGGCGTAAGCACGGTCGCCTTGACCATGGGCTCGCACGCGTATTCGATCTGATCTGACGGCGGATAGTTCAACGGGTTGTCGATCATGAGCTCCTGCCCGTTTTTCAGAACGACCTTATAGATAACGCTCGGCGCGGTCGTGACTATATCGAGGTTGAATTCGCGCTCGAGCCGCTCCTGGATGATATCCATGTGGAGAAGTCCCAGAAATCCGCAGCGGAAGCCGAAGCCGAGCGCGGCGGAAGTCTCCGGCTCGAATGTCAGCGCGGCGTCGTTCAGCTGCAGCTTGAGTATCGCTTCTTTGAGGTCCTGATATTTTGCGCCGTCAGCCGGATAAATGCCGGAGAAAACCATCGGCACGCATTTTTTGAAGCCGGGGAACGGCGTGTCCGTCGGGTCGGACGCGGTGGTCACCGTATCGCCGACGAGCGTATCACCGATGTTTTTGATGCTCGCCGTGATATAGCCGACTTCTCCGGCGCGTATGCAGTCGGAGGGAGACAATCCGAACGGTTCCATATAACCGACGTTCACTACGTCGAATTCGGCGCCGGTCGCCATCATTCTGATCCGGTCGCCGGCTTTGAGAGAACCGTCTATCACGCGCACGTAAACCACGACGCCGAGGTAAGAATCGTAATAAGAATCGAAAATGAGGCATTTGAGCGGCGCGTTATCGTCGCCTTTCGGCGCGGGTATATCCGATACGATGCGGTCGAGCACCTCCTGGATGTTGATCCCGTTTTTCGCCGAGATCTCCGGCGCGTCAAGAGCCGGTATGCCTATCGTATCTTCGATCTCGTGCTTGACGCGCTCCGGCATCGCCGCGGGCAGATCTATCTTGTTTATTACCGGTACGACCTCAAGGCCGTTGTCGACCGCGAGATAAGCGTTAGCCATCGTCTGAGCCTCGACGCCCTGCGTCGCGTCAACAACGAGAACGGCGCCCTCGCAGGCGTTCAGCGATCTCGATACCTCGTAGTTGAAGTCGACGTGCCCGGGAGTGTCGATAAGGTTGAGTATATATTCCTCGCCGTCCGGCGCTTTGTAATCAAGTCTTACGGCGCGCGCCTTGATCGTGATACCGCGCTCGCGCTCGATATCCATATTGTCGAGCAGCTGCTCCTCCATATCGCGGTCAGAGACCGTGCGGGTTATCTGCAAAAGCCTGTCTGCAAGCGTAGACTTGCCGTGATCTATATGAGCTATGATGCTGAAATTTCTTATTTTGCTTCTGTCGTACATAAAAACCTCTTGCAAATAATATTTCATCTTATTATATCATATAAATCGGTCGTTGTCAATGTTTTTATAAATGAAATCAAAAACGCCCGGGAAAGAGGAAATCATGTAAATAAAAAATAAAACCGCAATGATATCTTTTAACGGTAGAAAGTGTCATAGCGGATTGTTTTTTATTCTGATCAAAAACCGTTTTTATTTTTGAAGTACTTTAAAAAAGCTAAATTGCTCGCTTACTCTCGCAGCTAAATTGAAGCCTTACGACTTCAGCTAAATTGAA
>JAEEGL016539105.1_pt1 | contig 10332 bp, 7 predicted proteins | sample 9134231 | NCBI WGS metagenome assembly JAEEGL01 (sample SAMN16246548, study PRJNA631951) | gut metagenome | biome: gut microbiome; feature: rumen; material: fiber-attached | host: Bos | place: Iran: Karaj | collected 2018-10
GAGGCAGGGTGCTAAGTAACTCTCCAGCCGCCTCTGTGCCTTGCAGCTGCTTGGCGTATTGGCGTAGCACAGGTGTGCGTACCCCAATAACAGCCTCTCTTGACACAGTATGCACTATGCGGCAGTTAAAGTCACCATACTCCTGCTCTGCGTGTGCAAAGAGGTATGCTAGTATTTCTGAGTTCTGCTTGCCCATTTTAGAGCAAAATTAAATTTTTTTCGTGATATTCCATCCTTTTTTGTAATTTTGCGACTCAAAAATTTTTAACGATGGATTTTGTAGAAGAACTTAAATGGCGTGGAATGTTAAGTAACATCATGCCAGGTACACAAGAGCATTTGAATAAGGAGATGACAGTGGCATACCTTGGTATAGACCCAACTGCAGATTCTCTACATATAGGTCACCTGTGCGGAGTTATGATGCTCCGCCACTTTCAGCGATGCGGCCATAAGCCTATTGCACTTATAGGCGGTGCCACTGGTATGATAGGAGACCCGTCTGGCAAGAGCCAGGAGCGTAACCTGCTTGATGAGGCCACACTCCGCCGCAATCAGGAGGCTATTAAAAACCAGCTCTCCAAGTTCCTTGACTTTAATGGAACACAGCCAAACGCTGCTGAGATGGTCAATAACTATGACTGGATGAAGAATTTCAGTTTCCTTGACTTTGCACGCGAGATAGGCAAGCATATTACCGTAAACTATATGATGGCTAAGGAGTCAGTTCAGAAACGCCTTAACGGTGAGGCTCGTGACGGACTCTCATTCACAGAGTTCACATACCAGCTGCTGCAAGGCTATGACTTCCTGCACCTATATGAGACAAAAGGCTGCCGTTTGCAGCTTGGTGGCTCAGACCAGTGGGGTAACATAACCACCGGTACAGAACTTATCCGCCGCAAACTCAGTGGTGAGGCATACGCCATAACCTGTCCGCTTATTACTAAGGCAGACGGCACCAAGTTTGGTAAGACAGAGAGCGGTAACGTATGGCTTGACCGTCGTTACACATCACCGTACAAATTCTATCAGTTCTGGCTCAATGTGGCTGATGATGATGCCGCACGTTACATCAAGGTGTTTACATCACTCACTAAAGACGAGATAGACGCCCTTATAGCTCAGCATGCTGAGGCTCCGCATCTAAGAGTGTTGCAAAAGAAACTTGCAGAGGAGGTTACAGTAATGGTTCACTCACGTGAGGACTATGATAAAGCGGTAGAGGCTTCACAGATTCTGTTTGGTGGTGGTTCAGCCGATGCACTCCGTAGCCTTGATGAGGCCACTATGCTTGATGTGTTTGCTGGTGTGCCCACTTTTGAGTTCTCTATTGCCGAGAATATGGGAGCAAGGCTTGCAGACCTTATGGTTGACAAGGCGCCAGTGTTCCCGTCAAAAGGCGAGATGCGTAAGCTTGTTCAAAACAATGGCTTCTCTGTGAATAAAGTTAAAATTACAGATCCTAACGCCACCCTTACAGAGGATATGCTTCTTGGCGGCAAGTACGTTCTTGTTCAGAAGGGCAAAAAGAACTACGTGCTGCTTATCGGGGCTTAAAATCTAAGCAAAATAAACCAGTGGGGCGTGTTCAGTTATGCAGACGAGCCCCACTGAATTTTAAAACACCGCGGCTCACTCCTTAAATGGGGTAAGCCGCGGTGTTTATATGGGGTTATGAAGTAAAGATATTTTACTTCTTGCTATTAGCTATAATCTGCTGGCAATCCTCAAATGTGAGGGTGGCAGGGTCTGTGCCCTTTGGCAGTTTGTAGTTGGTTTTATCCTTGCAAAGATATATGCCGTAACGGCCGTTAAGAAGCTGAACTGACGGGTCTTCTGCAAAGGTTTTGTACACCTTGTTGGCCTCTGCGTTGCGCTTCTCCTTAATAATGGCCTCAGCCTCTTCTAATGTGACTGTAAGCGGGTCTAATGTCTTAGGCAGAGAGTAGAACTTGCCGTTGTGTGCTAAGTAGGCGCCGTATCGGCCTATGGCTGCGGTAACGGCTTTACCCTCAAACTCTCCCACAGTGCGAGGCAGTTTGAAGAGCTCAAGCACCTCCTCAAGGCTTACGCTCTCTATTGACTGACCCTTCTTCAGGCTGGCAAACTTAGGCTTCTCCTCATCAGATGCGCTGCCAATCTGAGCCACCACGCCGTATCGGCCAATCTTTACTGATACCGGGCGTCCGCTCACAGGGTCTGTGCCAAGCACGCGCTCGCCAACTTTGTGCTCCGCCTTCTGCTTTAGAGATTCCTCTATCTCCTTGTGGAACCCTTTGTAGAAGGTGTCAATGGTCTTCTCCCAGTTTGCTTTGCCTTCAGCCACTTTATCCAGGCTCTTCTCCACATCGGCGGTGAAGTTATAGTCTATAATGTCAGCAAAATTGCCTGATAGGTAGTCATTTACTACGGTACCGGTGTCAGTAGGCAGAAGTTTGCCCTTCTCTGCGCCCACCATCTCACTCTTCACGCTCTCTTTAATCTTGCCCTTGCTGAGTGAAAGCTGGTTGTAATTGCGCTTCTCGCCCTCCTTGTCTCCTTTCACCACGTACTCGCGGGCCTGTATTGTGGAGATTGTAGGGGCGTAGGTGGATGGACGGCCTATGCCAAGCTCTTCCATCTTACGCACCAGTGACGCCTCTGTGTAGCGTGGTGGACGTTGTGTGAAACGCTCTGTACACTCTATCTTGTCATACTGTGCGGAGTCTCCAACGTTCACTTTAGGCAGCAGTTTCATATCCTGTTCCTGCATCTCGTCATCGCTGCCCTCCTTGTAAACTTTAAGGAAACCGTCAAACTTAATTACCTCACCCACAGCTATGAACTTGTATGGAGTGGACTCTGATGTGAGGGTTATCTGTGTGCGCTCAATATTGGCGTCTGCCATCTGACATGCCAGTGTGCGCTTGTATATAAGGTCATAGAGTGCCACCTCCTGGCGTGTGCCACTAATGGTGTGGCTACTCATATAGGTAGGACGGATGGCCTCGTGTGCCTCTTGTGCGCCCTTTGACTTGGTGGTGTATTTACGCACCTTGCTGTACTCCTCTCCGTAGGCGTTCACTATCTCCTGCTTTGCTGTGTTTATTGCAAGTGATGAGAGGTTTACGGAGTCTGTACGCATATAGGTTATGTGTCCGTTCTCATAGAGGTGCTGGGCTATCATCATGGTCTGTGCCACTGAGAAGCCGAGCTTGCGTGAAGCCTCCTGCTGCAGGGTTGATGTGGTGAATGGCGCTGCCGGACTGCGATGTGCAGGTTTGGTGCTTATATCAGCCACTGTGAACTTTGCGTTTTTGCAGCTCTCAAGGAACGCCATTGCCTCTTCCTTGGTCTGGAAACGGGTGTCGAGTTCTGCGGTGATGGCATCGCCGTGGGCGGTGGTCATCTGGGCTGTAACCTTGTAATAAGCGTCTGCCTTGAAGTTCTTTATCTCACGCTCACGCTCTACTATAAGCCTTACTGCCACGCTCTGTACGCGGCCTGCTGAAAGCTGCGGCTTAATCTTTTTCCAAAGGATAGGGGAGAGTTCAAAACCCACTATGCGGTCAAGCACGCGGCGGGCCTGCTGTGCGTCCACTAGGTTTAGGTCTATGGTGCGCGGAGCCTCTATGGCGGCAAGTATGGCTGGTTTGGTTATCTCATGAAAAACAATACGGCTTGTGGTGGCTTTGTCGAGCCCTAACACCTCTGCAAGGTGCCATGCTATGGCTTCTCCCTCACGGTCCTCATCGGATGCCAGATAGACTTTGTCTGCGCCTTTCACCTGGCTCTTCAGCTCTGTTACAAGTTTCTTCTTGTCTGCCGGTACTTCATATATGGGTTTGTAGCCTCCGCCACTGAAATCTATGCTTATGTCCTTGGTCTTAAGGTCACGTATATGACCAAAACTTGACATCACATGATAATCACTCCCTAAAAATTTTTCAATAGTCTTAGCCTTGGCTGGAGACTCAACAATAACCAAATTCCTCATATTACTTCTATGCCCTGTTCCTCACAAAGTTTTAGTGAAAGCTCTTTTAGCTTGAATTTCTGTATCTTGCCGCTGCCTGTAAGCGGGAACTCTTTTATAAAAAATACGTACTTAGGTATCTTGTAGCGGGCTATCTTGCCTTTGCAGAAATCCTTTACATCATCAGGGTGCATTGTCACGCCCTCTTTGAGGATGATGAAGGCTCCCACCTCCTCACCGTACTTCTTTGAAGGTACGGCTGCCACCTGAACGTCACTCACGCCCTCCAGATGGTACAGAAACTCCTCTATCTCACGTGGGTAGATGTTCTCACCTCCACGTATAATCATATCCTTGATACGGCCTGTGATGCGGAAGTATCCGTCCTCGTCCATAACGCCCAGGTCTCCTGAGTGCAGGTAGCCGTTCTTGTCAATAACCTCTGCTGTGGCCTGAGGGTTCTTGTAGTAGCCCTTCATAACGTTAAAGCCCTTGCAGCACATCTCACCCTGCACGCCCACCGGACACTCTTCATTGGTCTCAGGATCGAGCACTTTCACATCCACAAACGGATAGTGGCGGCCTACAGTGGTACAGCGGCGCTCAAAGGTGTCATCAACTGTGGTCTGTGTCATGCCCGGCGATGTCTCCGTTAGTCCGTAAACACTGGTTATTGTAAGGTGCATCTTATCGCAGACCTGACGCATAAGCTCCACAGGGCAGAGGCTGCCGGCCATGATGCCTGTGCGCAGGCAGGTAAGGTCAAACATTGGGAACATAGGGTGGTTAAGCTCCGCTATGAACATAGTTGGTACGCCGTAAACTGCTGTGCAGCGCTCCTTGTGAATGGATGCGAGCACCACAAGCGGGTCAAACTTCTCCACCATAACCTCAGTACAGCCGTGTGTAAGGCAGTTCATAGTGGCAAGCACCACACCAAAGCAGTGGAACAGAGGCACGCACACGCAGAGTTTGTCCTCCTGTGTGAACTTCATGTTCTCACCTGTAAAGAAACCGTCATTGGCTATGTTATAGTGGGTGAGCATTACGCCCTTAGGGAACCCTGTGGTTCCTGATGTGTACTGCATGTTAACCACATCATGGCAGTTTACCTGCGCCTTGGCCTTCTTAAGGTTCTCATCACTTACTGATGAACCAAGTAGCAGAATCTCAGCCGTGTTATACATACCACGATGTTTCTCCTGGCCAATGTATATCACATTCTTCATGTGTGGGAAACGCTCACTGTTAAGGTGGCCGCGCTGGCAGGTTTTGAGCTCAGGCAGCATCTTGTATGTCATGTCCACATAGTCACAGTCCCATGTGCCGTCTATGATGCAGAGGGTGTGCATATCGGAGTTCTCACACAGATACTCAAGCTCATTCTGCTTGTAGTTTGTGTTTACTGTTACGCACACGGCGCCTATCTTGGCGCAGGCGTAAAGGAATGTAAGCCAGTCTGGCACGTTGGTAGCCCACAGACCCACATGGCTGCCTTTCTCCACGCCAATGGCAAGCATGCCTTTGGCAAGGTTGTCCACACGCTTGTTAAACTCGCTCCATGTAAAGCGCAGGTCACGGTCAGAATATACTACGTATTCCCTGTCAGGACTAACCTCAGCCCAGTGCTCCAGCCAGTCTCCGAGGGTTCTATTTGATAATTCGCTCATAAAAAATACTATTATTGCGGAGCGTAAACTACCGCAAGAATTTTGGCGTTCTGGTCGCTGCCTGAACATACAAGGTGCTCCACTATAGAGTCATAGTAGATGCTATCGCCCTGCTGAAGCAGGTACTGGTCACGGCCGTAAATTATTTTAACCACTCCTTCAAGCACATAGATGAACTCTTCACCCTCATGTGATGAGAGAATCAGTGTGTTTGTGTCAGCCGGCTCAATGTTAATTATGAACGGCTCCATAGAGCGTCCTGCCTTGTGGCTTGCCAGTGACGTAAAATCAAGATGGGAGTTTGAACGGCTCTTTGTGTTTGATGTGCTAAGGCTCTTTTCTGCACCTCCTGCACGGCAAATCTCAGGGCCAATGCTGTCACTGTCATCAAGGAAGGTTCCAAGTCTCACGCCTAGCGCGCGTGCGATTTTAATTAGCGGTGAGAGTCCGGGAATGTTAGTGTTATCCTCAATCTGTTTTACCAGGTCAAGCTCCAGACCGCTATTCTCAGAGAGAGTTTCAATGTTCATCTTCTTGCTCTCACGGATAGCTCTAATCTTCTCACCTACAAGTTTCTTCATAGCCATATTATATTATAGATGTGTATTTTGAGGGTGCAAAGATACAAATAAGTGTGTGCAAAACAAAAAAACCTAAAATTTTTTCATACATTTGCAGAATAAACACACTTAAATATTTAATATGAAAAAGTCATTTTACTACCTAATAGGTATTGTATTGCTGCTTGTTACATTCTGCGGTTGTAAGAAAGAGGAGGTTACTAAGGTAACAAAACTGGAGTTTACCGCTGGAAGCTATACCATCTCAGAACGTGAAGATATGAACATGAGAAAGGTTCTTGTGTTTGAAACACAGCCTGCTGAGGCGGCTGAATCACAAAAGATAGTGTGGTCCCTGAGTGATGAAAGTGTGGCTGAAATGAACGGCAATTTCCTCACCCCTAAAAAGGCCGGAAGTGTAATTGTGACTGCCACGGTGATGGGCGTCAGTGACCAGTGTGAGGTGGTGATAGAGCCTATAGCTATTACCAAGATTACACTTAGCCAGACAGGTGAAAAGAATCTGTTCATAGGCCAGAGTGTCATCACATCCATACAGGTTGAGCCGAGCGATGCCAATGTTGACAACGTAGGGATAAGTTATAACGCTAATGTGGTCGATGTTGAGAAACTTGAGAACGGAGATTACAAGATAACAGCCAAGTCCAATGGCGTTACTGCTTTTATGGCCAGCTACAATAATGTGTCTGCGCAGTTTACGGTGACATCGGCCGTGAATGAGATTACAAAGATTGTACTCGTTGAGTCCAATGTGTTGTTTGTAACCACCGGCGTGGCCACAAAACTTACGCCTAAGATAACCTGCACAAATAACAATCTTCCTCCTACATATCCTAATCTTGTATGGAAAAAGGGTAACACTATAACAGGAGAGTTCACCCTGAGTGATGACGGAACTATTACTATGCTAAAGAACCCTACGTCTGGTTTTATTGGTGTGGAGTATGCTCGTAACAGTGAGGTTTATGCTCAGGCTATGGTAGTGTCACAAGAGCCCAAGACTATAGAATCATTCACCTTAAAGGCTGAGAATACCAAGCCTCTGTGGAATGAGGAGTTTAATGTGATGGTTGACAGCTACACTCCTGATGGCGCTGACCTTTCAAAACTTAGTTGGAGCACCAGCACATCTGATGTAAAATTTGTAAGCACTGGATTGAACGCTGAAGGCAAGCGCTACGCTACATTTAAATCAATATTCCAAAGTGGCTTTGCTGACAGGGATGTTACTATAAGTGCAAGTGCGGAAGGTTTGTCTCAGTCTGTTATGGTGACTGTTACAAGGCAGTCTCCTACTTCATTTACTGTGTCTCCAAATGTAAGCGTATGCCATTTCAGTGAAGGTGAGAGCAGTGTGGGTTTCTTGGTAAATGTGAATTATCTGCCTGTGAAACTGCTTGATGCAGATAAGGAGTTTACATTTACGGCAAAGAAGTTCACATCGGCGGGCAGTAGTTCTGCAACAAACGAAATTAAGTTTGGAAATGCAAAAAAGAGCACGGACGGTGTTGTCTACACCACGGCTACCTGTACAAACACCAATGGCGGCCTCTATGAGATTGTGGTTAAGTCTTCAAATGGTATAACGGCCAGCTGCAACGTTACTGTCCTGCCTGCCATTACACAGTCTAATCTGGATCTGTGGTTTGACAGGTCAAACCATATAGGCTGCTTTATGAACAAGGAGTTTGAACCAACTGTGACACTTAGGAGCGGGCTCTATTACGGTGAGAATGCTATTAAGATTGACTCCAAGAAGTCAAATAATGAGACTTACTGCAAACCTTCTTCAGACGGCAAATTCTACTTTACACTTTTGGATATAGGTTCTTTTGGTGCTACTGAAGTGGATATCAAGTTCCACTTGCTGACAGAATCCACAGTGTACACTGCAAAATGCGGTGTGGTTAACCAGTGCAAGAGTCTGGTGTTTAAGCTTGCCAACACATCTGGTGGCGGCACATACGAGGTTGAGCCTGTTAAGATAGCTGGCACGGCTAATGAATATAATCTCAACGGGAACGGTCCTGCATGGCTTAACGTAATTGAGGCCACGTTGTCTGACGGTAGTAAGATACCAACTTCAGCCATAGAGTATTCAACGGCACAAACCGTGAATATTAGCGGCAAGGAGGCTCTTGTATATAACTATAAGGATGGCACATCAACCCGTAAGAGCTCCTATATTTGGATCAATGGTTACGATGGTAATAACAGTATAAAGATATATTACAAATACTGATGGCTTACCTTGCGGCCTTTGTTTTGCTTGCCTTGGGTGGTATGGTTTACGTGGCGTTCCGCCCTTCAAACCTTCTGCTTATTGTGGCACTGAAGGCCTTAGGAGCGGGTGATGCGTTGGGTGTTTTGAGGGGTGCCGTGCAGGGGCTTGAGGTGTCAGACTTTGTGGTATACTCACTGCCAGCCGCACTTTGGTCCGCCGCCTATATATTAGCTATGGAGGCTCTTTGGTGCGGCAGAGGCGTAAGTTTGGGCTTTAGAGTGGTGTGGGTGAGTCTTGTGCCTGTTATTGGCGTTGTCTCAGAACTAATGCAGGCGGCTGGAATGTTGCCGGGGGTGTTTGACTGGATGGATTTAATGTGTTATTTATTACCCTTTTTAGTATATACTGTCTATGAATTTAGATGTGTTCAAAGAGAATAAGGCTGTCACGTTTCTGGCTGCTTTGCTGTTGATAGCTTTTATTGTGGCTGGAGTGCTAACCATAGTTGTTTCGCTTGAAGATGATTCCACCTCTGAGCCTATTGAGCAGGTTAACGAGCGTGTGGTGGCTTCTGACAACGATGCGCTAAATGAGTATGAACCTGTTAAGAACAGCGATGCGGGCTCCGTGAACAGTACTGATGGCAAGGCTGCTGCTGCGCCTGTGTCTAAGGTGTGGCCTGAGGATAAGGACCCGTACAAGGAGCTTGATGCTTTGGTAGGTCTTGGATCTGTGAAGGAGGAGGTGACATCGCTCGTGAATTTTATAAAGGTTCAGCAGGCAAGAGAGAAACAGGGGCTTAAGACCACGCCTATATCATATCATTGTGTTTTCACGGGCAATCCTGGAACTGGAAAAACCACCGTTGCACGTATAATGGCAGGTATATACAAGGATTTGGGCATACTGAAGCGTGGACACCTGGTGGAGACAGACCGTAGCGGTCTGGTGGCTGAGTACCTTGGTCAGACAGCTGTGAAGACCAACGCCATAATAGACTCCGCACTTGGTGGCGTGCTCTTCATAGATGAGGCTTACGCTTTGGCTGAGAAGGATGACTCCTACGGCTATGAAGCCATCTCAACGCTACTTAAGCGCATGGAGGATGACCGTGACAATCTGGTGGTCATAGTGGCTGGCTACACTAATGAGATGAAGACATTCATAAACTCGAACCCTGGCCTTCTGTCTCGTTTTAACCGCTATATAGAGTTTCCTGACTATAATGCTGACGAGCTTTTTGAAATGTATGGCAGAAACCTCAAGAAGTATGATATGAAGCTTGATGATGACGCATCGGAGTATCTGCAGGAGCATTTGAACAGGGTGGTTCAGCGCAAGAACCGTAACTTTGGCAACGGACGCTATGTGCGTAACATATTTGAGAAGACTCTCACTGCCCAGGCAAACCGTCTTGCCGCCAGTTCCGCTGCCATAAGCAAGGAACAGCTCAGCCAGATTACCCTTGAAGATGTTAAGAACGCCACTAAATAATAAAATTAATAAACTTTAATAACTATGAGAATACTTAAATTTACTCTGGCAGCTGTTTTTGCTCTATTGCTTACATCGTGTCTTACAAAGGCCATACTGTCAACCGTGGTTGTAGATAAGAAAACAGCTGAGGTAAGGGCTTACGGAGACAGGTTCATTGTTAACGTGAAGTGCGCTGTAACAGTCAAGGTTACAGTTGATGCTAAGGCTAAGGACTGGATTCATGTATCAGACACCAAATTCAACCCAGGTCTTGGCGACGGTTATAATCTTAAGGTTATCACAGATGCTTCAACTTATAATTATAAGACTTCCGGTGTTATTACAATTGCCATAGATGAGGAGTCTTTTGTAGAGGTGAAGGTTGAACGTGAGGCTCTTGATAAATATGAAGTGCGCGATGTA
>JAEEGL010592763.1_pt1 | contig 10331 bp, 7 predicted proteins | sample 9134231 | NCBI WGS metagenome assembly JAEEGL01 (sample SAMN16246548, study PRJNA631951) | gut metagenome | biome: gut microbiome; feature: rumen; material: fiber-attached | host: Bos | place: Iran: Karaj | collected 2018-10
AGGATGTCATCGTGGCTGAACTTGCGCGAGGTGGAATCGGCGTCCATCCGCGCGATGCGGGCGTGGGGGAAGCAGGCGGAGACGATCTGCTCGATGCGCTGGGTGCCGGTGCCGAGGCATTTGTACTTCGGGTCGCCGCATTGCGGGCATTTGTCCGCGACGCGTCGCCAGTCGCCGCAGATGTGGCAGCGGAGGCAGTCGTCGTGGCGGTGGTAGGTGTAGGCGATGTCGCAGGCCTCGCAGGTGGCGACATAGCCGCATGACGGACAGACGAGCGAAGTCGAGTAGCCGCGGCGGTTGAGGAAGAGAAGCGTCTGCTCGCCCTTGTCGAGCCGCTGTTTGATTGCGTCAAGCAGGGCCTGCGAGAAGAGGCGAGGCTGCCCCGCCTCGGAGATTTCGCGGCGCATGTCGACGATGTGGACGAGCGGCATGACCGCGTCCTCCGCCGCGCGACGCGAGAGGCGGGCGACGATATACTTGCCCGTCTTGGCGTTCTTCCACGATTCAAGGGCCGGCGTGGCCGAGCCGAGGACGATTGGGCAGTGCTCCAAATGGGCGCGCATAACGGCAACGTCGCGCGCGTTATAGCGCGGCGATTCGTCCTGCTTGTAGCTTGGCTCGTGCTCCTCGTCGACGACGATGAGCCCGAGGTCTTCGACAGGCGCGAAGACGGCGGAACGCGGTCCGACGACGACGCGTGCCTCTCCGGCACAGATGCGCTGCCATTCGTCGAAGCGCTCGCCATCGCTCAGCGCGCTGTGGAGGACGGCGATGTTTTCGCCGAAGCGCGCGGCGAACCGCTGGACGGTCTGCGGCGTGAGGGCGATTTCGGGGACGAGGACGATTGCGCCGCGCCCCTTGGCGAGAACGGCGGCGATGGCCTGGAGGTAGACTTCAGTCTTGCCGGAGCCCGTGACGCCGAAGAGAAGGATGGGCTTTGGTGGTGGGACGGAGGCGTCTTCGGCCTGCGCCACGCCGTCGAGGACAAGGCGCAGGGCGCGGGACTGGTCCTCGTTCAGCGGCAGGGGTTTTGAGGGGACGACGCGACGGTTGGCGAAGGGGTCGCGTCGCATCTGGCGTTCGACGATGGTAATGGCGCCGAGCTTTTCGAGGCGGCGGAGCGTCTCGGCCGTGCACTTGAACTCGGCGATGACCTGCTGGAGCCATCCGCCGCCGACGCGGCGGATGTCCGCGACGAGTTGTTCCTGGCGCTTCGTCAGCTTTGGAGGTTCGCCCTCCGTAACATCGACGGCCTCGACGTAGAGCCGGATCTTCTCGCGGCTTCTGCCGGAGCGGACAGGGGCGGGGAGGAGGGTCTGGATGCAGCGCTCGACCGGAGCGAGGTAATACTGCGCCATCCAGCGCGCAAGGCGCATGAGCACGGGCAGCACGACGGGGGCGTCGCCGTCGACGGCCTCGACGGGCTTCAGGGAGGGCTTCTGCGGTTCGGGCGCGATGTCGAGCAAGAGGTCGGCCGGGGCCTGTGCGGGCGCTTTGGCCGCATTGGCGGTGGCTAGGAACTCGCTTTCCTCCACCAGTTCGACGACATAGCCGAGCACGGCGCGCCGTCCAAAATGGACGCGGACACGTGCCCCGACCGCGCAGGTCTCCGCCAATTCTGGCGGCACCGCGTAGTCGAAAAGGCGGCCGCTGGCCGCGCCGTCTATGGCGATTCGGGCGATCACGTGGGAAGAGGGAAGAGGGATGGGGGAAAGGGAAAGGGGGAACGGGGAGCGGGGAAGGGAGAGCGGGGAGGGGGGAATGGGGAACGGGGAATGGGGAATGAACGCGAGGCGGGGAGGAACGCGGAGTACGCGGAAATCACGCGAAGAACGCAGAAAAAGTCAAAAACCTCTTTGAGGCCTTTGTGTTCTTTGTGGCTAATTAACCCCACGCTCCACTCCCACATGGTACTCCGCGTTTTCCGCGGGTGTTTTGCGCTTTCAGCGTTCAGAATACTCACCGGAGACGTTCGAAGCGACGAAGGCGGCGACGGCGGTGGCGTCTGCGGGGAGGCGGTCCACGCGCGTCTCAGCGCCCTTGAGGGCATCGATGAGCGGGTGGCGGGCGATGTCCTTGCCGACGGCGCGCTCGATGGCCGCGCCGAACTTCGCCGGATGTGCCGTGGAGAGGCAGATCATCGGTGTCGGATCTTCGGCCGCGAATCTGCGGCCGACGCTGACGCCGACGGCAGTGTGCGGGTCCATGAGGTAGCCGTGGCGCTCACACATCTCGCGAATGGCCGCCAGCGTTTCCTCCGTCGTGCCGCGTCCGGCGCGGAAGACGGGGTCGTCGATGGGGGCGCCGTTGTCCGTGAGGTCGATTTCGCCCGTGGCGCGGAAGGTCTCCATGAGGCGGCGGACGGCGGCGGTGTCCTGGCCGACGAGGTAGTAGAGGTAGCGCTCGAAGTTGCTGGCGATCTGGATGTCCATCGACGGGCTGAGCGTGGCTGACACCGAACCGCGTTTGTAGACGCCGGTCTGGAAGCAGCGGGCGAGGATGTCGTTTTCGTTGGTGGCCACGACGAGGCGGTGGATCGGAAGACCCATGCGGAAGGCGACGTAGCCGGCGAAGACATCGCCGAAGTTGCCGGTCGGCACGGTGAAGCTTACGGTCTTCGAGCCCGTCGCCGCCATCGTGCGGAAGGCGCCGTAGAAGTAGTAGACAACCTGCGCCATGACACGCGCCCAGTTAATGGAGTTGACGGCGCCGAGGCTGTACTTCTCGCGGAAGGGGAGGTCGGAGAAGAGCGTCTTGACGATGGCCTGGCAGTCGTCGAAAGTGCCGTCGATGGCGAGGTTGTGGACGTTGGGGTCGAGGACTGAGGTCATCTGCAGTGCCTGTACGGGGCTGACGCGTCCGTGTGGGTGCAGGACCGTAATGGAGATGTTTTTGCGTCCGCGCATGCCGTGGATGGCGGCGCTGCCGGTGTCGCCGCTCGTTGCAGCGACGATGTTGAGGCGTCCGCCGCGCTTTTCGAGGACATACTCGAAGAGGTTGCCGAGGAACTGGAGGGCGAGGTCCTTGAAGGCGAGTGTCGGGCCGTGGAAGAGCTCGAGAACGTGGAGGTTGCCGACGGGAACAACGGGCGTGATTTCCTTCGCGCGGAAGGTCGCGTAGCTCTTGTCGATGATGGCGCGGAGGTCGTCGTCGGGGATGTCCGTGGCGAAGAGCCGGATGATCTCAAAGGCGAGCGACTGGTAGTCGAGCGCCGAGAGTTCGCCGAGGCGGTCGGAGACGTCGGGTATCGTTTCCGGCAGGAGAAGCCCGCCATCGCGGGCGAGGCCCGTGAGGACGGTGTCCTGGAACGAGAGGCCTGCGTCGCCGCCGCGTGTCGAAAGGTAGTTCATGGTTGAAGGATTGAACGGTTGAAGAGGTGGAAAAGGGAAGATATTAGTATACCATACTCAATCTTGATTAGAGACAAAAGCGAATTCTAAATTACTGGCAGGGTGACGGAAACGGTGGTGCCGACGCCAGGGTCTGATTGGATGTTGGCATGTCCATTGTAGAGGGTGGCAATTGCCTTGACCAACGCAAGTCCGAGTCCGTTTCCGGACACGTTTCGGCTGCGGTCGGAGCGATAGAAACGGTCGAAGACATGGGGAATGTCCTTTGCGTCGATGCCGCAGCCGGTGTCCGTCACCAGAATGGTGGCTGTCGCGTCGTCCGTCGCGACGGCGACTGCCACACGCCCACCCTCCGGCGTGAACTTGAGCGCGTTGTCGACCAGATTCGCGAGCAGGCGCTGGATATGCACGCGTTGCGCGGCGACGAAAACTGTTTTCTCTGGAAGCGCAAGGGAGAGCCGGATCCCCCGGTCCTCGGCCACTGTCGAGAAGAGATCAACGACTTCGGTGGCGACGGTCACGAGGTTTATCCGTTCAGTAGGGGCCATCCGGCTCCCCGACTCGACACGCGCAATCTCAAGCATGGCGTTGATCATGGCGAGCATCGCGCCGCACTCCTCCGCCACATCTTCAGCCAGCCCCGCGCTGTCGCCCGAGGAGAAGGCGAGCTCCGCCTTGCCCCTGAGCCTTGTGAGTGGTGTGCGAAGGTCGTGGGCGATGTTGTCCGAGATGGTTCTGAGATCGCACACGATGGCCTCCGTCTCTCCAACCATCGCGTTAAAGGAGTCTGCGAGGTCGTCTACCTCGCGTCCGCCGTTCATCCGCCGCAGACGGACGGAAAAGTCACCGGCGCGCACTTTGCCGGCGGCCTCAATCACCTCGTTCAAGTTCCGCATGACGATTCCGCCGAGCATCCAGCTCAGGGCGCTGCCCAGAACCAGGGTAAACGCCAGACAGAGAAGACCGGTCAGGACGATCATCCGCATGGAGCGGACATCGTAGACATGGGCGAAGACAAAGATGTTGCCGTCGAAGGTCTCCCATCTCCCCACGCGCCAGTAGGTCTCGTCCACGTTCACGCGCCCGCGTGCGCCGGATCGAAGCGCAAGCCCCGTTTCAACGACGCGGGAAAGGATGCCGGTACTGACAGGGGACCCCGCCAGTATCTCCCGGCCGTCGGCGGAAAGAAGGAGGTTGATGGAGTCGCGTGCACCGACCTCGTGTTCTTCGTCGTTGAATTCAATTGCCATGTGTCCCAGACGGTCGGCGGGCCGGAAGTGACGAGGGGGTGCATCGAAGCGCGGGGCATGCAGATCGAAGACGAAGACTTCTCCGCCCTTTTCGCCTCCAATCCAATAGCGAGAGGCGTCGTCGGAGAAGAAGGCGTGGAGGCGCACCTCGGGATGCGTTGCCCGAATCCGTTTGCGGATGACGGCCGGCACGTCCGTCTCGCGCACGGCGCGGGACGGTCCCTTGAATTCCTCGCCTATCAGGTATTCGACCGCGTACTCCGCGCACTGGTAGCTGAGGTTGGCGTCGGCATGGCGAATCTGGGAGGCCGCATAGTAGCCGTAGAGCGAGGCGAAGCCCGCCAGCAGGAGGAAGGTGAAGAGGAGAAGGTAGGCCGCCGCAATGCGGAAGCGGAGAGTCCCGATGAAGCCGCCGCTATTCAAGGACATAGCCGAATCCTCTCACCGTGCGGATCAGCGGGCGCGAAAAGGGTTTGTCAACCTTTTCGCGGAGGTGGCACATCCGGGACTCGACGATGTTCGTGCCGGTATCGAAGTCGTACTCCCACACGTGCTGCATGATCGTGGTTCTGGAAACGACGCGCCCACGGTTGCGCATGAGGTATTCGAGAAGCTGGTATTCAAGCGGCTGGAGGTCGATGCGGACGCCCGCCCGGGAGACCTTGCGGGACCGGGTGTCCAGCACGAGGTCGTCTACGCGGAGCGTCGTCTCCTCGGCGATGGACGAGGCGCGGCGCAGCAGGGCGCGTACACGGGCAAGCAGCTCGGCAATGGAGAAGGGTTTTGCGAGGTAGTCGTCGCCCCCCGCCTCAAGACCGTCGATCTTGTTCTCGACGGAGCCGAGGGCGCTCAGGACGATGATGGGGAAGGTTCGTCCCAGTCGTCTGATTTCGCGAATGAGGGAAAGGCCGTCCAGCTTTGGAAGCATGATGTCCACGACGGCGACGTCAAAGTCTCCGACGCTGACGCGGGCGAGCGCCTCCTCTCCGTCTCGCGCGACAATCGTGGCGAATCCGTCCTCCCGGAAGGCCCGTTCGACAAAATCGGCCGTCTTGGCGTCGTCTTCGACTATCAGTACGTTCATGATTCCCCCCAAGTGCGGCATGCCGCCTTGACGATTGAATGATTGTACCACAAACGGAACGGATGGAATGCAACATTGCCAAAATGTAATCTTTTGGCGAGGAAGCGGCAATTGTCCCGCGCTACACTATATTGCAAATTTTGGAAGACAAGACCATGCCACGCGAAGACCTTCCCTCCCTCTCAGTCATCCTGCCCGTATACAATGAGCAGGACTGTCTTGACGCCGTTCTGCCAGAACTCATGGCCGTCTGCGAGATGTTCGCGGACTACGAAATCCTCGCCGTGAATGACGGATCAACTGACCGTTCGGGAGAGATTCTGCGCGCCTACGCGCGTCAGAACCCCCGGCTCCGCCTTATCGAACTCACACCCAATTCGGGGCAGAGCGCCGCACTTTGGACCGGTTTTCAGAGTGCGCGCTTCCCGATTACGGCAACGCTTGACGCCGATGGCCAGAACGACCCGCATGACATTGTCGCCTGCATCCGCCTCATGATCGGGGAAGAAGCCGATGTCTGCAGCGGGGTCCGCATTGACCGTCACGATTCCTGGTCCAAGCGCGTGGGCAGCCGTTTCGCCAACTTTATCCGTCGCTGCTTCCTCGGTGACGGCATTGTCGACACGGGGTGCCCCCTCAAGACCTACCGCACAGCCTACCTCAAACGCCTTCAGTACTGGAATGGGATGCACCGATTCCTGCCCGTGCTCTGCCAGACCCTCGGGGCAAAAGTGGTGCAAAGACCGGTGACGCACCGCCAAAGGATGGCCGGAACGAGCAAGTACACGAACTTCGGCAGACTCAAGGTCACTCTCCGCGACCTTGCCGGTGTTGTCTGGCTTAAATCACGTTCACGTCGCTTCCAATACGTCGAGGAGGCCTTGCATGGCTAGCGCCCGCGCCATTTTGCTTCCCTTTGTCGCGAGTCTCCTCTTCGTTCTGTTGCTCTGGGGGCCGCAGTACGCCCTGCGCGGCCACTGGGGGCCCGACGAGGCGCGCTTCGTCTATGTCGCCCGCGAGATGGCCGCGGCGCACTCGCCCGTCATTCCGCTGCGCAATGGTGAAATCTACGCCCACAAACCGCCCCTCATGATGTGGCTCATCCAGTTCGGCGAGGCCTGCTTTGGATCGCCCTTTGGATCGAGACTGCCGTCACTCCTCGGCGCCGTTCTCTCGTTTCTCGCGATCTACGCGCTCGGAAGTCGGCTGGCGGACCGGCGCACCGCTCTTCTGGCCGTTCTCCTCTTAGCCTCTTCGATTGAAATTTGGACAGTTTTCGGTCGAGGACAAATCGACGCCCTCCTCACCGGTTTCGTCCTCTCCTCGGCGGCCCTCTTCCTCTCCTGCCACGGAAAGGTCGCGACAATTCGCATTCTTCCCGCCTTTCTTTGCGCGGGCCTTGGCATTCTTGCAAAGGGCCCGGTCGGTCTCATTCTGCCTGTTCTGATTGTTGCGGCTGTACGTCTTTCCGAGAGGGAAAGGCGTTTCCCGGAACTGAGTCCAATCCAATGGGTCGCCGGGTTTGCCGTTGTCCTTCTTGTCCCGCTCCTCTGGCTCGCCGCAGCCGCCTTGGCGGGCGCACCTGCCACCTATTTCCGCGAAATCGTCTTCTCCCAGAACGTTTCGCGCGCTGGCGGCAGCTACGGCCACAACCAGCCCTTCTGGTATCTTTTTGCCGAGTTCCCCGTGGGATTCCTTCCGTGGACCCTTCTCCTGCCGTTCGCCATTGCAGTCCTCTGGAAAGAGAAGCGCGTCCTCCTTCGCCAGTGCGTTTGCTGGGCTCTTTTCGTCATTGCCTTTTTCTCTTTATCGAGTTCGAAGCGCGCCGTTTACATCCTTGCAGCCTATCCGGCCTCAGCACTCCTCGTGGCGGCGGCGGCCGAAGAACTCCAATCACGCCGCTGGTTCCGCCGCGTTGTCTGCACCGTCATCGTGATTCTTCCGCTCCTCCTGCTCGCGATGGGGTTCGGCCTCATTCTGAAAGGGACCACCACCGAACTGCTGCCCGAACATCTGCGTGACACGGCCATCGTGAACGGGCTCGCCATGGCATGCTTTGTTTCCGCCCTGATTGCAGGACTCGGCGTCAAACTGCTCACGGTTGGCCTTGCGGAGCGGCACGCACTCCTGTTCGCCGCCCTTTTGCTGAATGTCCTCCTCGCTTGCGTGGGCGGCCTTGTCCTTCCCGCCATTGGGCCGTCCAAGGAACCACGCGCGCTCATTCCGCTTGTCGAGAGGATCGTTCCCCCCGACGGCCGCATCCTTCTCTACCGCATGGACGGCGAGCTTCTCGTCCTCCACGCCGGACGTCGCGGACGCCGCCTCGACGACGACGACGACATGCGCAAGGCGATGGAGGCCGAAGGCGCGGGTCTCGCCCTTTTCTACGAAGATGCTGGGAAAGACGCGGAAACGCGCTTTGCCCCCCATGTCCGCGAAACCGGCGCCTTCATGATTGGCAAAAGGCGATATGGCTGGGCTCGCTTCGCCGCTCCGGAGACAACGCATGGCGGACATCCTTGAAATAATCGCCGCCTTCGTCGCCATGACCCTGCTCACCGCAGTCGGAGCACCCCGCCTCTGGCTTTGTGGACTCGCCTGCCTCATGTTCCACCCAATTGCCGCCTTTATTCTCTCGATCGCCTCCGCGCTCGTCGGCAACTATGCCCTCTTCGCCGCCTGCAGGGGGCGCGTGGCGCAGCGCCTTGTCGACTGGATTTCCAGCCGGCGCGCCGCTTCGGGCATTCGAGTCCCATCCCTCAGCATCGGCTTCACGGATGTCGTTCTGCTGCGCCAGATGCCGGGCCCCGGCGCACTGATCACCATTCTGCTCGCGCGTACAAACGTCACCGTGCGCGACTTCGTCATAGGCTCCTTCATCGGCTTCCTGCCCACAACGCTTCTGACCGTTCTGCTTGCGGGGACGGCGGCCAGCTACCTCCCCAAGGACATCGTCATCTGGACGACGGTTGGCGTGGCGCTCGCAGCGGCATGTTGGAAGTTCGTACGATGGTGGAAGGGACGGATGCGGCGCAATGACGGGGGACTGAATGGACAGCAGGAAGCGGAGTGACAATTTGTCTTGACTGCATGGGGAAGGGGGGAATATACTCCTCAGAAGGTGTAACTCTCCCTCAAAGGTACAACTTGCATGAAACGACCTCTTCTCGCAACTACTCTGCTCGCCGCCGCGTTGGCGGCAAATGCGCAGTCCAATGTGTTTTCAACGGCGTCTTCGACCAACCAGACAATCCAAGGTCCTGTATATCGTCTGGCGGTCTATGGAGATGGCGGGGCGCCCGGATTCAAACACTTCCCGCCACTGCTCAAAGACGTCCCGGACATCCAGGTGGAAATCGTCAACGGACAGCAGATCCGCGAAGGCATTTTGGAGAAGTTCGACCTGGTCCTCCTTCCTGGCGGGAGCGGCAAGGGGCAGGGGAGTTCCATGGGGCCGGAAGGGGTTGCGAAACTCAAGGAATTCGTCGCTTCCGGAAAGGGGTACATCGGCATTTGCGCCGGGGCATACGTCCCGATGCAACAGGGATTCATCAACGCCAAGACCAAGGACCCGCGGTGGCGGCGCGGCAAGGCCTTCTTGCAAATCGAGTTTTCCGAGGCCGGCCTGAAACTCTTCGGCGAACAGTACAAGGGGCTTCAGGAAGTCAAATACGCCAACGGCCCGATTATGGACGTGAACATTTCCACAAACCAGCCCCCAGTCGAAGTCCTGGCTTGGTTCAGAACGGAAGTCGCCGAGGCAGGATCGCCGGAGGGCATACAGGTCGATTCCCCCGCCATCCTTCTGACGACGTACGGGAAGGGGACGATGCTCATCATCAGTCCCCACCCGGAACAGACGCCAGCGCTCCGCCGTCTGATGGTGGAGATGATTCGTTTTGTAGCCCGAAAGGGCAGAGACTCTTCAACAGAGACCGGCAACACTGAAAAGACCGTGTTTTAGATCAGCGTTGCCAAGACGGTCTACAGCTTGTCAACCGTCGTGACTGGAATGTCTTTGGGCGCGTCGACGAGCGGGGTGAGGCAGCTCTTGTCGAACTTGTAGCCGTCCTTGCCGAGCGGCCAGAGGAGGGGCGAGCAGTTGAGGATGGTCGCCGCGAAGCCCTGGTCGGTCGCGCCCTCGTTGCCGGTGTGGGAGGAGTTCCACGCCTCGTTTTCGATGACGAAGGGCTTCTTGTCGTAGCCGATGGCGTTGAGTGTGTCGATGAACTTGCGCCAGTCAATGCTGTCGCTGCCGCCGAAGCCGGGGAGGGCGGGGTCGTAGTGATGGCGGTCCCACTCGGATGAGGAGACTGGCACTCCGGCCTTGGCCGCGAGGGCGGGATCGACCTTCTGGACGGGGAAGACGCGGCCCCAGTGGATGGCGAGGCCGTCGCAGCGGTTGCGTGTGCCCTTGATGTGGATGCGGCGCAGGCGCGCTGGGTCGGTGTTGCGGATCACGTCGGCGGGGTCGATGTGCTGCCAGGCGTCATGCGACGGGTCGTAGGTCTCGGCATGGGCGCGGCTCGGGATGAGGGCGTACATGAGCTTGCGCGCGGCGAGCGTGCAGGGGAGGTTGTTGTAGGTCTGCGGCTCGGAGAGGGGCGTCCAGCCCTCCATCGGGCAGTTCTCGTAGGTGATGGTGAC
>JAEEGL011406160.1_pt1 | contig 10331 bp, 8 predicted proteins | sample 9134231 | NCBI WGS metagenome assembly JAEEGL01 (sample SAMN16246548, study PRJNA631951) | gut metagenome | biome: gut microbiome; feature: rumen; material: fiber-attached | host: Bos | place: Iran: Karaj | collected 2018-10
GTCGATCGTCGCCTGCAATGCCTTCAGTTTGGCGGCATTGACTTCCGCACCGGTCTTTTCTTCTACTGCTTTAGCCATAATGTGTTTTGTTAGTCTGTTTCCCGGGAAATGGTTCTCCCGATTGGTACAAAGTTATGAAAAGAATTTGTTATTTTTGCAAAGAATATGGAAAAGACCAGGCTCCTCGGAAAAACGCCTTCCGAACTGAAGGAAATCGCCCTGCAGGCAGGGCTTCCGGGATTCACGGGCAACCAGATCGCCCAGTGGATCTACGGCAAGCGCGTCCGTTCCATCGCGGAGATGACAAACCTATCCAAGGCGGGCCGGGAGAAGCTTGCGGAGACTTGTGAAGTGGGTGTTGCCGAGCCCATCGGCAAGGCCGAATCCTCCGACGGCACCCGCAAATACCTGTTCCCCGTGAACGGCGACACCGGCAACGCGGTGGAGGCCGTGATGATCCCGGATGACGACCGGAAAACCCTCTGCGTGTCTTCCCAGGCGGGGTGCAAGATGGGCTGCAAGTTCTGCATGACTGGCCGGCAGGGGTTCCACGGGAGCCTCTCCGCCGCGGACATCCTCTCGCAGTTCTTCGGGGTCGACGAGGCCGCGGAACTGACCAACACGGTCTTCATGGGGATGGGCGAGCCACTGGACAACTGGGACGAAGTGAAGCGCGTCATCGACGTGCTCACGGCCCCCTGGGGATTCGGATGGAGTCCCAAGCGCATCACCCTTTCCACCATCGGCGTCCTTCCCGCCCTGAAACGCTATCTGGACGAATGCCGCTGCCACCTGGCCGTGAGCCTGCACGACCCGTTTCCGGCTGAGCGACTGGCCCTGATGCCGGCCGAGAAGGCCTTTCCCATCGAGGAGGTCCTCGCCCTCATCAGGCAGTACGACTTCACCGGTCAGCGCCGGGTGAGTTTCGAATATACGATGTTCGCCGGGCACAATGACACGCCGCGCCACGCCGATGCGCTCCTGCGCCTGCTGCAGGGCCTGGAGTGCCGGGTGAACCTGATCCGGTTCCACCGCATTCCGGATTTCCCGTACGGCACCAGTTCCCAGGCTGCGATGGAGGCGTTCCGCGACCGACTGTCCCGGGGCGGGGTGACAGCGACCATCCGGGCGTCCCGGGGCGAAGACATCCTGGCTGCCTGCGGCCTCCTGGCCGGGCAGCACAACCACGCTTAGACCATGAAACGATATCTGCTCCTGCTTGTCCTCCTGCTTCCTGCGCTCCTGTCGGCGCAGGACAAGTCTTCCTCCGGCTTCGGCCTGGACCCCTCCGACGGGGCGGCGGTCCGCGAAATCCGGGCCCGGATGGAGAAGATCCGAAAGGAACGCCCGACCGTTGCCCTGGTCCTGAGCGGCGGAGGAGCCAAGGGCGCGGCCACCGTGGGTGCGCTGAAGTATTTGGAACAGTACAAGTTCCCTGTGGACATGGTGGTGGGTACCAGCATCGGCGGCCTCATCGGCGGTGTGTATGCGATGGGGTATTCGCCGGAATTCCTGGATTCGCTGATGCGCAACATGGACTGGGACCACACGCTGAGCGACAAGATCGACTGGCACTACCTCCCGTATTCGAGGAGGAAATACCGTGAGAAGTTCGCCCTTTCTTTCCCTTTCTATTACAGTGTCAAGGATTTCCGGAACCAGCTGGCGGATGATGTCCGTTACGTCGGTGGCGGTGACGGCCACCTGCACCTGTCGGCGGACAACGACAATCCGGACGGTCTGGTGCGCCGCAGCCTGATGAGCAGCCTCCCGTCGGGCTTCGCCTTCGGCCAGAACGTGGAATACCTGATTTCCAGCCTGACGGCCGGCTATGCCGACTCCCTGGACTTCTTCAAGCTTCCCGTCCCGTTTGCCTGTGTGGCCACGGACGTGGTTTCGGGGCAGGCGAAAGTCTGGCACAGCGGCAGCCTGAACACGGCCCTGCGCTCCACGATGTCCATCCCCGGCCTTTTCGCGCCGGTGCGTACGAAGGGAATGGTGCTGGTGGACGGAGGCATGCGGAATAACTTCCCGGTGGACATCGCCCGGGAGATGGGCGCCGACATCGTCATCGGCGTGGACCTGTCGGATGCCAAATCGGACTATACGGAAATCCATAACATCGCCGACATCCTGTGGCGGGGTATCGACATGTTCTCGCAGGATGCTTTCAGCCGGAACGTCCAGAGCGTGGACATCCGCATCAAGCCCAACCTGGAAGGGTTCGGAATGATGAGTTTCGACGCGGAGGCTGTGGATACGATGCTCGTGCGGGGGTATGCCGCTGCCGAGGAAAAGGCCGACGAACTCGTCGCGGTACGCCGCTGGCTCGGGAAAGACACCCTGCGGCTCGCGGGCCGGCCCGCCGTGGACCTGGGCCGGACATCGGTCCTGATTGACAGCGTGGAAGTGACCGGCGTCTCCGGAAAAGATGCCGTTTACCTTCGGACCAAACTCAAGGTCCATGCCGGCGACCGGGTGTCCCGCGAGGAAATCGAGGATGCCGTGAATACGGTGTTCGGCAAGGGCGCCTATGAGTACGTCAATTACGAAATGTTGGGGACAGAGGAGCCTTACCACCTGAAAATCAATTGCAAACGGGGCCCTAAACACCTTTTGGGCGTGGGTTTCCGGATGGATACGGAGGAATTGGTGGCGCTCCTGCTGAACGTGGGCCTGAACACGACCGCCATGCGCGGGTCCTCTCTGGACATGATTGCGAAGATCGGCTCCAATCCTTACTTGGACCTGCATTACGCCCACGAAACGCCCCGTTGGCCCACGGTGAACGTCCGGGCGGACCTCCGCTGGACGGACCGCAACAACTTCCTGGTGGGCGACAACCGCTTCAACATCTCCTACCTGTCCTCGACACAGGAGGTATACCTGTCCAACATGGAGTGGTCGATGTTCGATGTGCAGGGCGGTTTCAAGAACGCTTTCTATGACATGCGGCGTCTGCTGGGCAGCGACGTCATCGGCGACTACGACCGCAGCATGCGGGTGATGGACTATCCCGGTTTCTTCGTCGACGCTACCGCGAACACGCTGGACGACGGTTACTTCCCGCGGGAGGGCCTGTCCGCCCATCTGCGGTATGACTTGATTTCCCGTATCAATGACGGACCGGATTATCCGGGATTCTTCGGCATCGTAACGGCTTCCGGCCTGATGCCTGTCCCCATCGGCTCCCGTCTCACCCTGATTCCCCAGGGCAGCATCCGGCTCGTTTTCGGTGACGACATCCCGATTCCGTTTGCAAACGTGCTCGGCGGCGAGATGGCCGGCCGGTACGTGGACCACCAGATGCCCTTCATCGGCCTGGGCAATGCCGTGTTCCGCCGGAACAATCTCGTCGTAGCCAGGGCGGATCTCCGTTATACGCTCGCCCGCAACAATTACCTGACGCTGATGTCGAACTTCTCCCGCGACTTCTACAGCTTCAACAAGTTCGAGACGGGTGAGAACCTATGGGGCTTCGGACTGGGCTATGCGTACGATTCCATAGTCGGACCTTTCAAGGCCCATGTCTACTGGTCTTCCCTCACGCGGTCGGTCGGCTTGTATCTCTCCCTTGGATTCGATTTCTAGGACGATGGAAAAGAAGGTTCTCGAACGGCTCCAGCGCCAATGCGCCCGGATGGAATATTGCACCTTCGACATCCGCCGGAAGGCTTTGAAGGCGATGGAAGGAGATGCGGAAGCCGCGGAACGGATTGTCGCGTCCCTGGTGGCGGACCGTTTCGTGGATGACCGGCGCTACGCATCGGCCTTTGCACGGGAGAAGGCCGCACTCCAAGGCTGGGGACCGGTCAAAATCCGGTTCCTGCTGCGCGGAAAGGGGATTTCGGACGAAGTAATCGCCGGGGCCATGCAGGAAATCGACCTGGAAAAAGCGGCTTCCAGACTGGACAGACTGGCCGCCGACAAATACCGTCTCCTCAAAGGGGACCCGCAGTGCCGCCTGAAACTCCTCAAGGCGCTCCTTTCGCGGGGATACGGCTACGACGAAGTGGAGGAGGCTGTAAAACGTGTGATGCAATGAAACGTTTCTTCGTGCTGGCTGCGTTGCTCTGCGCAGCCGTTCCGGGTCTGCAGGCCCGTGGTTTCGATACTGATTTCGAGGACGCGACGCTCCGGCTGGACTATGTATTCTGCGGGGACAACGCCCATCAGGCCATTTATTTCCAGCAGGCGTTGCGGACCTCCGAATGGGCCGGCCGTCGCAACAACCTCTCAGAGCCGCTGCTGGAAGGCAACGGACAGATCCGCGTCCTGGACCCGGAGACGGGGGAGTGCCTTTATGCGAATTCCTTCTCCACCCTTTTCCAGGAATGGCAGGTGACGGAGGAAGCGCTGCGGGTGCAGAAAGCCTTCGAGAACTGTTTCCAGGTTCCGTTCCCCAAACATCCGGTGGATGTGGAGGTGTTCATGGTCGACACGCATCGGAAAAGGACTTCCTACCTGAAGCACCGGGTGGATCCGGCCGACATCCTGATCCGGAAAGTTGCGGACAACGGGAATACCTCCGCTGTCGTATGGCAGGGCGGCTCCTTGGCAGAAAGCGTTGACATCGTGGTGGTTGCGGAAGGTTATGATGCTTCTGGAAAGGCCAAGTTCCTCCGCGATGCGGAACGCGTTGCCCAGGCCCTGTTCGGCCACGAGCCGTTCGCCTCGAACCGGAATCGCTTCTCTGTCCGGGCCGTTTTCGTCCCGTCTCAGGACTCCGGCGTCAGCGTCCCCCGTCTGGGCGACTGGAAACGTACTGCCTCCGACAGCCATTTCGATACCTTCTATACGGACCGCTACCTGACTACCTCGTCGATGCAGAAGGTTTACGATATCATCGGCACGGTCCCCTTCGAGCACGTGGTGGTTCTGGTCAATACGGACATCTATGGGGGAGGGGGGATTTACAACTCGGTCACCATCATGAACAGCGACCACCCCACCTTCATTCCGGTGATGGTCCACGAGTTCGGCCATGCCTTCGGCGGCCTGGCCGACGAGTATGCCTATGGCGACCAGGTGGATACGATGTATCCTGCCGATACCGAGCCCTGGGAGCCCAACATCACCACGCTGCATGATTTCGCTGCCAAGTGGCAGGACATGCTTCCCCTCGGCACCGCCGTTCCGACCCCGCCGGACGACCTGGACAAGCAGGACGTCCGCCGGATCTGGCATACCTTCACCCGGGAACAGAAAGACCTGCTGAACCTGAAGATCGGCGTCTATGAGGGGGGCGGCTATCAGTTGAAAGGTGTCTACCGCCCCGTTCAGGAGTGCCGCATGCGCATCAACGAGTGCGAAGAATTCTGTCCCGTGTGCACCCGCGCAATCGTGCGCATGATGGATTATTATACACGGTAGTCGCTGCAATCTAACAGCCTGTTTCTCAATTGCTTAAACGTTAGTCTATGTCCCAGATGGAACATAGACTAATGCGTAATATGTTGATTGCCAGCAATTTACAATGCATCATCTTCGACAGAACCACTCCTATTTATAAGAAATAATCGAAAAACTATATAAAAATAATTGCACAACTAAAATAATTAGCTATATTTGTGGCAAAGAGCTGAGCATATGAAACGTCTGACGAAAAAAGAAGAGATCATCATGAACCACTTCTGGGAGAGGGGTCCGTTGTTTGTGAGGGAGTTACGGGAATTGTACCCGGATCCGAAGCCGCATTTCAGCACGCTTTCCACCCAGGTGCGCACGCTCCAGGAGGAGGGCTTCATCGATCATAAGTCGTACGGGCCTACCTATCAGTACTTCGCCAAGGTTACGCGCGAGGAGTATAAGCAGCGCTCGCTGGTAGGACTCATCGACAAGTACTTCGATAATTCCTACATCAATGCCGTGTCGGCCCTGGTGAAGGAGGAGAAGATCTCGGTGGAGGAACTGAAGGAACTCATCGACCTGATAGAAAAGAACCAATAGCCATGCCACCCATTCTGATCTATGAGGCCAAGGTGGCGGTCGTGCTGCTGGTCTTCTACCTGTTTTACCGTTTCCTTCTGAAAAAGGAGACTTTTCACCGCTTCAACCGCGTGGTGCTGGTGGGAACGGTGGTCCTGAGTTTTCTGCTTCCGTTCTGCATCGTCACGATTCGCAGGCCGATGGAGCTGGCCCCGACGCCGGTGCCGCTGGAGTTTGACGGGGGAGTGGAGTCGGAACTGGTGCCCATGACAGAAGTCGTCGGGAACGCCTCCTGCCCCTGGTGGCCGACAGCATTGACCATCCTCTTCTTTGCCGGTGCGGCTTTCGTCCTTGCGCGCGTCATCGTGTCCATCCTTTCCCTCCTGCGGATCATCCGCCGGGGAGAATGCGTAGGGGAGGAAGACGGATGCAGGATCATCGTCACGGAACGGGACATCGACCCGTTCAGCTGGATGCGGTACATCGTCCTGTCGCGGAAGGACTGGGAGGCGCCTCATGCCCCGATCCTCGCACACGAAAGGGCCCATATCGGCTACGGGCATTCCGCGGAACTGCTGCTGGTGGATGTCCTTTCCGCCTTCCAGTGGTTCAATCCGGCCCTCTGGATGCTCCGTGCGGATCTGCAGGAACTGCATGAATATGAGGCTGATGACGCCGTGCTCCGGACCGGGGCCAACCTAAAGGAATACCAATATCTGCTCATAAGAAAAGCTGTCAGCAAGAGCGGCTACTCAGTTGCCAACAGCTTTAATCACAGTATCCTTAAAAACCGAATTACTATGATGTCAAAATCCAGATCCCCCCTTGCGAGGGGGTGGCGGGCGCTCTATCTGCTCCCGCTCGTATGCCTGGGCATCGGCCTGCAGGCAAGGACTGTCTATGTCCCCGTGGACAAAGATAGTGAAAAAAACGTTTCCGATGAAAATGGTCGGGCACTTCTTCCTGAAATCGTGGTCGTCAAGTATGCCGACGCTTCCGTGAATCCGGAGGATATCAAGCATGGGGACGCCCTGGAATCGCTTCAGGTCAAGGCTGATATAGATGCCGACGCGATGCCTGAGTGCAGCGAAAACTTTGCCATGTGGCTGAACCGGAAACTGGATTATCCGAGGGCATGCCTGAATGAAGGGGCCATGCTGGTCCGCTTCACCGTTGACAAGAATGGAAAGGTCGGGGATGTCGAAGTGATTCACGGCGTAAGTGAGGAACTTGACAAGGCGGTGGCTGAACTTGTTGCCAAATCCCCTGTGTGGACTCCGGCTAAGAAGAACGGCAAACCGGTGGCCGTCAAACTCGTCCAACCGGTTGTTTTCGTGATCCGTACGCCGAAGCAACCCGCTGCCGGAGACGGCGGGATGATTCCCCTTGTTACCAATAGACCCCTTGTCTTGAAGATCCGTCCCGACGGAAAGATTGACAACGTCGGGAAGGTGCTCGAGGTGGCGGAACTGAAGGAGTACATCCAGTCTTTGGGATACGTGAATGCCCAGACCACGGTCTCCATCATGGCAGCGGCGGATACGCCGATGCGGATCGTGGATGAAGTGAAGGAAAAGCTCCGGGAGGTGAAGGCCTTGAAAGTGTATTATGTCAAGCCGGAATCGGATTCGGGTGTCACCCGCTATCTCCCCCCGACACATGATATGGATGGCAAGCTAATCCAGAAGAGCCCCCGCTATCCTGCCGAATATCCCAAAGACGTGCGCGAGAACATGTGCGTGGTGAGAATCAACAGCGCCGACAAGGTGCTCTTTGGAAGCACGCCCCTTTCCGACGACGAGAAAATGGTGGAACTCGGAAAGTCCTTCGTCCGCTCCCACGGAAAAGAAGCCATGTTCAATCTCGGGTATGATAACGGCACAAGTTACGGTGCTTACCAGCACATACAGGAAGTCCTCCGCAGGGTCTACGACGAACTGCGGGACGAAAAAGCGCAGGAACTGTATGGCAAGCCGCTTTCTTCCCTTTCCGAGTCCGAACGGGACGATATCCTCAAACAAATCCCTTTGACGATCGTGGAGGCAGCCAAACAATAAGGTTTATTTGCATCTGAGTCGATTCTTTGCTAAATTTGAGGATTAAACACTGAATCGATGAAACGAATCCTGACTTTGGCCGTTTTCGCGTTCTTCGCCCTGGCGGCCGCTGCCCAGCCGGACACGCCGGTCGTGAAATACCTGAAGGGGGATATCCGTCGCGCTGCGTTCAATACGCATTCCTACGAGTTCGAAGCGATCCACGACACGCCCGCCCCGAAGGGGTATAAGGCATTCTATATCAGCCATTATGGACGTCACGGCTCCCGTTCCGACTGGGGCGGTCCCCAGTATAGGCTGGTCCGCGACCTGCTGACAAAGGCCAACGAGCAGCATCTGCTTACCCCGGCCGGCGATTCCCTGATGCACGAAGCGGCTCTCCTCTATGAGTTGCACGATGGGATGGACGGCCGCCTGACGCCCCGTGGTGTGAAGGAGCATGCGCAGCTGGCCGAACGGATGTACCATCGTTTCCCGGAAGTGTTCAAGAAGGGCAGCAAGCATATCCGCGCCGTCTCCAGCACCACCCCGCGCTGCATCGTGTCGATGAACGGCTTCACCGGCCGTCTGATGTCCCTTCAGCCCGACCTGGACTCCGACCTGGATACCGGCGAGAAATACTATGCCTATATCGCCCGGGGCGAAAATAACGTGCTTACTGCGCGTACCAACAAGGCTTTGGCCGAATACCGCAAAAGGATCCAGTGGGACAATGAAACCGTTTACCGGACCCTGTTCACGGACCCTGTGGCGGCCAGGAAGCTCATTCCGGACGCCTGGGCTTTCCAGAACGCCATTTACGACTGCGCCCGCGTCTCGGATCCCTTTGACATTCCGGACAACATGTACCGCTATCTTCCTTTCGGGAACGTGGTCCATTTCCATGAGCTGAACTTCCTGTCGGCCTACCTGAACCAGTGCGATTCCAAACTGAACGGCGAAATCCGCATGCCGCGTGCGCAGGAACTCGTCGACACGCTCATCTGCCAGGCCGACGCCGTCATCTCCGGCAAGATCGCAAAGGCCGCCGACCTGTGCTTCGGCCACGACTGGCCGTATCTGGGCCTCGTCTGCCACCTGGGCCTGGAAGGCGTGAGCGAGCGGTACACCCTTGAGGAGGCTGCCGACAACTGGCTCCCGTCCTATTACTGCCCCTTTGCGGCGAATCTGCAGATGATCTTCTACCGGAGCAGGAAGTCCGATGAGGTCCTCGTCAAGTTCCTGATGAACGAGCGGGAGGCCAGGCTTCCTGCGCTGGAAGCGGTCCAGGGCCCCTATTATCGATGGAACGACGTGAAGGCCTGGTGCGCGAACCGTATCCCCAAGACCCAGATCGTCGCCCACCGCGGTTACTGGGAGGGCAATGCGCAGAACTCCATCGCCTCCATCCGGAAGGCCCAGGAATTCGGTTGCTGGGGCAGTGAATTCGACATCCACCTGACGGCCGACGGCGTACCGGTCGTGAACCACGACCGGACCATCGACGGACTGGACATCCAGCTGAGCACCTTCGATGAGGTCCGTCAGAAGAGGCTGGCCAACGGTGAACATGTCTCCACCCTGGCGGAATACATGGCCCAGGCCCTGCGGAGCCGGGATTGCATCCCCGTCCTGGAGCTGAAACCGCAAACGACCGAGGAGCGGGAAGACGAACTGGTCAGGAAGTGCCTGGAAGCCCTGGTTCCGGCTCCCGCCCGGAACGTCCCGCCGGAGTTTGCCGCGTTCGCCCGCCGGCAGGAACCCGCCAAGGTTGTCTTCATCTCCTTCAGCCACCATATCTGCAAGGAACTGGCCCGGCTGGCCCCCGGCTATACGGTCCAGTACCTGGAAGGCGACATCGATCCGGCCACCCTGCATGCGGAGGGCATCAACGGAATCGATTACGAGTACACCGTCTATTACGAACACCCCGAATGGGTGAAACAGGCCCACGACCTGGGTATGTCCGTCAATGCCTGGACGGTGGATGACGAGGCCGATATCCGGAAGATGATCGACCTGGGCCTGGACCAGATCACGACGAACCGGCCGGCCCTCGTGCGACAGATTCTCTGGGAGCGTAAATAAAAGTAAAACAGTTAATAACGATAAAACTATGGTAAAAGTTGACGTAAAAGGTTGCTGCGGCTTCGTGGATGAGGCCAAGTATCAGGAGTATGTGGGCAAGGCCCTCGATGCATTCGATGTCCTCGTGGCCGGAAACGGTGCAGGCAATGATTTCCTCGGCTGGAAGCATCTTCCGTCCGAGACGCCGGAGAAACTGATCGCGGATTGCGAAGCTGTCCGGGATGCCTGGAAGGCCAAGGGCGTGGACCTGGTGATCGCCATCGGCATCGGCGGTTCCTA
>JAEEGL013191951.1_pt1 | contig 10331 bp, 7 predicted proteins | sample 9134231 | NCBI WGS metagenome assembly JAEEGL01 (sample SAMN16246548, study PRJNA631951) | gut metagenome | biome: gut microbiome; feature: rumen; material: fiber-attached | host: Bos | place: Iran: Karaj | collected 2018-10
CGGGGCGTCGTTACGATGCGTCCGACGCGCGCCCGGCTTCCGCACCGGCGCGATTTGCCCCGGCCGGTATGCCATGGATGGCAGTTTCCGCTGTGCAACAGCCTGACATATTACGATCCTTATTCTATATTATATCATATGTTTGCGATTTATGCAAATCCCGCGATGTTTGCTCGCTTGCAACCCTCCCGATGCGCCGTCATTTGGCCGCTTTGAGGCTGTATAACGAGATAAATTAACTTTTATAGTGTATAATATATTTGGGAAAATGGTGTCGGCGGCGCTTTCCCGCCGGCCATCCGAAATCACATCATCCGGAGGCTTCCATGGCAAAGGACTATACCGCAAAGGACATACAGATCCTGGAAGGGCTTGACGCTGTTCGCATGCGTCCCGGCATGTACATCGGCTCCACCGGTCCCCGGGGTCTGCATCATCTGATATGGGAGATCGTGGACAACGCCATCGACGAGGCGTCCAACGGCTATGCCACGGAGATTACCGTGACGCTGAAAAAGGACGGCTCCTGCCTGGTGACGGACAATGGCCGCGGCGTTCCCGTGGACATTCACCCACAGCTGGGCGTCTCCGCCGTGGAGGTCGTGTATACACAGCTGCACGCCGGCGGCAAGTTCAACGACAAGAACTACGCCTATTCCGGCGGCCTGCACGGCGTGGGCGCGTCCGTGGTCAACGCCCTGAGCGAGTGGATGATCGTGGACGTATACAAGGATTATTCCCATTACCAGCAGTGCTATGAATCCGTGGAGGACCCCAAGACACACAAGATCGTGTCCGGCCGCCCGGTCGCGCCGCTGGAGAAGATCGGCAATACCCGCAAGCGCGGCACTCACGTGTGCTTCAAGCCGGATCCCCGGGTGTTCGACGACGTGAACTTCCAGGGCGATCTCGTCCGAAGGCGCATGCGCGAACTGGCCTACCTGAACAAGGGTGTGCGCTTCGTGTTTACGGACGAGCGCGTCCGCGAGGAGGACAAGCGCACCTCCGAATACTGCTACGAAGGCGGCCTGGCGGATTTCGTGCAGTACCTCAACGCCGAAAAGACGCCCATCACCGAGCCCATCACATTCGAGGGCCAGCAGGACGGCACGCTGGTGCGGGTGGCGATCCAGTACACCGATTCCTACACGGAAAACATCTTTTCCTATGTGAACAACGTGCCAACGGGCGAGGGCGGCACCCACGAGACGGGTTTCAAGGCCGCGCTCACGAAGGTATTCAACGATTACGCGCGGCGCATCGGCGCTTTGAAGGAAAAGGACAACAACCTTTCCGGCGACGACTTCCGCGAGGGAATGACCGCCGTGCTGTACGCCGGGGTCAAAAATCCGCAGTTTGAAGGGCAGACAAAAGGCCGCCTCGGCAACATGGAAGTCCGCCCGGCGGTGGAAGCCATCTGCCAGGAAAAGCTGGCGGTGTTCCTGGACGATTTGAAGCACCAGGACATGGCCCAACGCATCGTGGAAAAAGCCGTGAAGGCCGCCAAGGTGCGGGAAGCCGCCCGCAAGGCGCGGGACGTCGCCCGGCAGAAGAACGCCATCGAGGCCGCGCCGCTGGTGGGCAAGCTCTCCAGCTGTACGGGCCGGGACACCTCCATGAACGAGCTGTTTATCGTGGAAGGCGATTCCGCCGGCGGCAGCGCCAAGCAGGGCAGGGACCGGCGCTTTCAGGCCATACTGCCCCTTCGCGGCAAGCCGCTGAACGTGGAAAAGAAGCGCTTGGATCAGGTGCTGGAAAACGAGGAGTTCCGCTCCATCATCACGGCGCTGGCCACGGGCATCGGCGAGGATTTCGACCTTTCCCACCTGAAATACAACCGGGTCATCATCCTCTCGGACGCGGACCAGGACGGCGCGCACATCCGCGCGATCCTGCTCACGTTCTTCTTCCGCTACATGAAGGAGCTCATCACCGAGGGCCACGTGTACATCGGCATGCCGCCGCTGTACCGCGTGCAAAAAGGGGACAAGGTCGCCTACTGTTACGACGACAACGCCCTGAAGGAGGCCACCCGCAAGGCCGGCAAGGGCTACACCGTGCAGCGCTACAAGGGCCTGGGCGAGATGGACCCGGAGCAGCTGTGGGAGACCACCATGAACCCCGCCGCGCGCAGGCTGGTTCAGGTGACCATTGAGGACTTCGCCGAGGTGGAGCACCGCGTGACCGTGCTCATGGGGGACAAGGTGGAGCCCCGCAGGGAGTACATCCAGCAGTACGCGGATTTCAACAAGGTGGACGATTTCCAGTCCACCCAGCTGGAGCAGTAAGGAGGGGAATGCGCAGTGGCTAAGAGAAAGGACAGCGACCAGATCGTGTTCTCCCAGGAAATCGTGCAGAAGACCATGGAAGACGTGATGCACGATTCCATGATGCCCTATTCCGAGCATGTCATCCTGGAGCGCGCGCTGCCCCGGGTGGAGGACGGCCTCAAGCCCGTGCAGCGGCGCATCCTGTTCACCATGCACGAGCTGGGCATCACCAGCGACAAGCCGCACCGCAAGTGCGCCCGCATCGTGGGCGACTGCCTGGGCAAATACCATCCCCACGGCGATTCCAGCGTATACGACGCCCTGGCGCGCATGGCGCAGCCCTTCGCCATGCGGCTGATGCTGGTGGACGGCCACGGCAACTTCGGCTCCATCGACGGCGACAGTCCCGCCGCCATGCGTTACACCGAGGCCCGCATGACGAACTACGCGGAACTGATGCTCAAGGACATCGACAAGGACACCGTTGGCTTCCACCTGAACTTCGACGATACGCTGAAGGAGCCCGACCTGCTGCCCGCCTATTTCCCGAACCTGCTTGTGAACGGCGCCATGGGCATCGCCGTGGGCCTGGCCACCAACATCCCGCCCCACAACCTGGGGGAGAGCATCGACGCCGCCATCGCGCTCATCGACAAGCCGCAGATCACCACCCGGGAGCTGATGAAGTACATCCCCGGCCCGGATTTTCCCACGGGAGGCGTGCTGGCCTGCGGCGACGAGCTGTACCAGGCGTATGAAACGGGCCGCGGACGGCTGAAGCTTCGTGCAAAGGTGCACGTCGAGGACGGCGCGTCGGGCCGGAAGCTGATCGTATTGACGGAAATGCCCTATCCGGCGAACAAGGCGGCGCTGCTGGAAAAGATCCTGCGCCTCAGCGAGGAAAAGAAGTCTCTGTTCTCCGGCATATACGACATACGGGACGAGTCCGACCGCACGGGCATGCGCGCGGTGATCGAGCTGCGCAAGGACGCGGACGCGGACAAGGTCCTGGCGGCGCTGTACAAGTATTCCGACCTGCAGATGACCTTCGGCGTGAACATGGTGGCCATCGCGGACGGCAAGCCCATGCAGCTGGGGCTCAAGGCCGTCCTGGACTACTTCATCCGCCACCAGAAAGGCGTTGTGACGCGGCGCACAAGGTACGAGCTATCCCAGGCCGAGGCCCGGGCGCACATCCTGGAGGGGCTCATCGTCGCTGTGGACAATCTGGACGAGGTCATCGCCCTGATCCGCGCCAGCAAGACGCCCAAGGAGGCGAAGCAGCGCCTGATGGATCGCTTCGCCCTTACGGACATACAGGCCCAGGCCATCCTGGACATGCGCCTGCAGCGCCTGACCAATCTGGAAATTCTCTCCCTGCGGCAGGAGTTCGCCGATCTGCAGAAGCTCATCCGCCGCCTGAAAGGCATCCTGGCAAGCGAAAAGAAGCTGTTGGAGGTCATCAAGGACGAACTGAAGGAAGTCCGGGAGAAGTACGCCGACCCCAGGCGCACGGAGCTTGTGGACTCCTTTGAAGAAATTGAAATCGAGCCCGATGTTCCCCAGGCGGACGACGCCGCGGTGCTCATCACCCGCGCGGGTTTTGTGAAGCGCATGCCCCCGAAGGATGCCGAAAAGGCCGCGGACGCCTGCACCGGCCGCTTTGTCCTCAAAACGGATGAAAAGCTGCTGTTCTTCTCCGACGCCGGCAACTGCTATCCCATGTCGGCGGGGCAGATTCCCGAATGCAAGCCAAAAGAACGCGGCCTGCCCTTCGGCGGCATCCTGGCCGGGCTGGAAAAGGGCGAACACGTGGTTTCAGTGCTTCCCGCAGGGCAGTATCGGGGCGAGCTGCTCTTTGTGACCCGCGGCGGCATGGTGAAGCGCACAGTCAAGGAGGAACTCGACGTCCGCAAGGGGCGCTTCGCTGCCATGGGCCTCAAGGGCAAGGATCGCGTGCTGGCCGTGCTGGATCCCGCCGGCTGTCCCGGCGCGCTGCTGATCAGCCGCGGCGGCATGGCGGTACACTTCGCCCTGGAGGACGTGTCCGTGGTGGGCCGCACTGCCGGCGGCGTCAAGGGCATGACCCTCGCTCCGGAGGACGAGGTGATGTTCGCCTGCGCCCACGATGGCGAAGGCGAGATCGTGCTGGCCAGCGATCGTGGATATCTGAAGCGGTGCCTGCTGATCGATTACGACCGACAGGCCCGCGGCGGAAAGGGCGTCAAGACCTTCTCCTTCGTCCGCAACGGCATGAACGGCATGTGCATCGCCGCGGCCATGACGGTGAAGGAGCCCTACGACTTCGTGGTCCGGCAGAAGGACGGCACGGAAACGGATCTGAACACGGAGTTGATCCCCATCGAAACGAAGCCCGGCAAGGGCGCCATGTTTGTGATGGTGGTGATGGACAACGTGGTGACCGGGATGTACGCGAAGAGCTGAGAAACGCCATGACGCCGCGCCATGGATTCAACGGGAATTCTGGCAGACAGCGCAGCGCTTGGACCTCGTTCACCAGGGGTCGAAAGCATTATATCTTGCAGCGGAGCCGCGGCGAATCGCCGCGGCTCCGCTCTTTTGTCTGCCGCCGCGCGAACAAAACCGGAAAACGTAGAAGGCATGTAACGTTTTCCGCATTTCTGATACCAATTCCTTGAAAGGTGGTGATGGGAGTGCTCGACGCCGATGCCATCTATCAGCAATACAGGGATACCGTTTGCGGTTATCTCTGTCAGCTGTGCCATGATCGTGATCTTGCGGATGAGCTCACGCAGGAGACCTTCTATCAGGCGATGCGGCGGTGGAACAGCTTCCGGGGCCAAAGCAGCATCGGAACCTGGCTTTGCGCGATTGCCAGAAATCAGTATTGCCTCGCGCTTCGCAAGCCCAGGCCGGTCTCGCTGGAGGATGCTCCGGAGCCTGCGACGCCTGATTTTTCTGAACAAATCGCCAATCGGGGCCTGGCATTCAGCGCCTACAAAGCGCTCCATCGCCTGCCCGAGCCCTACCGCGAAGTGTTTTCGCTCAGAACGTTCTGCGACCTGTCTCATAAAGAGGTTGCCGAGCTTTTCGGGAAATCGGAAAGCTGGGCGAGGGTCACGTGTTACAGGGCAAAGCAAATGCTCATGGACGCGATGAAAGGAGAGAATACCGATGAAGAAGGAATGTGAGATCGCCCGGGATCTGATGCCGCTCGTACTGGACGAGGTGGCCGCCGAGGGCAGTATTCAGATGGTTTTTCAGCATGTGAAGGACTGCGATGACTGTGCCTCTTACCTGGAAGGACTGAAGGCCGATGTCCCTGCAAAAACGGAGGACGAGGAAAGGCGGGAGCTCGCCGCGCTCGCTCGGGCCGCCTCGCGTCTGAAGAAAAAAAGGCGCGCCCGCGCCGTGAGGAACGTCCTTCTGGGCGCGTTGCTCGCCTGCCTGTTCATCTTTGCGGGGTTGCTCGGCTATGACCGCCTTTCAAAGGCGACGAAGCCTCTGGCTTTCACGGACTATGGCCTCAGCCTTGCCGGGCTTTCGGACGGCTCCCTGGTCATATCGGCCGACTATCATGGGGCCATGGAGCAGCTCATGGTCAATTCCCAAACTGAGCGATCCGGCGATGGCGGCGCTGCGCTCTATATCGACGTGGAGAGATACTGGTTATCACGCCGAACCGATCTTCCCATGCAAAACGGCGCCGTCCGGACGATCCCTGCTGCCGATCTCGACAGCTATGACGAGATCCGCGTGGGAAATCGCGAAAGCAGCGTCGCTTTGTGGAAGCGCGGCGACACAGTGGAGTCCGCGTCGGAGCAAATGGAACAGTATTATAGCTGGCTGTCCGTCGTACTTGATTTAGAAGACGGAATGGACGTCACCCCGTACGGGGAAGCGGGCTTCAAGGACGAACAGGCATCCATCCGCTCCTTATTCGCCCGCCGTCAGCTTGAAGCGCCCCGCTCGCTCGTGCCCGAATGGTCGCCATGGGTCTCTGGCAGCAGCGCGCCCCTGGACGAGGAGACGCTTCGCTGGGTGCTCGGAAAAGATGGGAGCGTTCTGCCCGGCATATACTCCGAACCGTAACCCGTATTCGGGTTTCCGGGCTGTATACTATGGCCTGCAGCGTCGATCGGCCCGGCTTTCCTCCGCGGGAGGGAAACGCGCCGGTACGCGATGGATCATGATTCTGTCGTTTCAATTAGAAAAGCTTGAATGGGAGTACACCCTTGTTGCGAGATTTGGTTTATGGGCTGGGAGCAATCACGGCGCTGGCGATGATCGCCGGCGCCGTGATGGTCCTTGCCGTCTATTGGTGCCACGATCCGTATGGCAGAAAAGACAGGCAAAGTACGAGACAACGATTTGTAAAACCGTTAACGGGTTTGATGATCCACGCGCCGTCGCGGCAGAACGCGGCATTCCGACGATCCGAGCCAACCCCAAGTGATTCTCCACGATCGGAAAACAGTATGGAATCTCCTATGGGAAAACACAAATGACGCTGATGGAAAACAGCCAGGTCATTTTCCTTCCCCGAGCAGCGCGCATCGCAGCGCTTCGTGCAGGATGCCGTTGCTGGCCAGTATGTTCCCGGTGCGGATGCCGTCCTCGTCAACGTCCCAACCGGTAACGACGCCGCCCGCCTCCCGGAGTATGACCACCCCGGCGGCGTAGTCGTATATGTGGATGCCGCGCTCAAAGAATCCCTCCAGCCGTCCACAGGCGGTGAAGCACAGGTCCATGGCGGCGGAACCGTACCGGCGCAGGTCGTTCAGCCTGTCCGTCACCCGGGGCAGCAGCGCCATCACCCGCGCCCGGTCCTCCGGGTCCCTGTGGGAAAAGGACATCGCCACCACGGCGCGGGAGAAATCGCTCTCATTTGACACATGGATGGGCGCGCCGTTCAGGGTCGCGCCGCGCCCGGCAATCGCCAGGTACATCTCGTCCAGGTCCGGCACATACACGCAGCCAATGACCAGCTTGCCGTCCCGCTCATAGGCGATAGACACGCTGTAATTCGGCAGCCCCTTGATATAGTTCATGGTCCCGTCGATTGGATCGACGATCCAGCGGCCCTTTTCGTCGTCGCTGCCGCCGCCTTCTTCGCCGTAAAAACTGTCCTCGGGGCATACGGAGAGCAGCGCCTCCCGGATCAGCGCCTCGCTGCGCTCGTCCATATCGGTGACGAAGTCGTGCGGGCCTTTCAGCCTCGCGTGGAACTGCCTGTCGTTTCTCAGCATTTCGCCCGCCCTGCGCGCCGTCTTCTCCGCCAGCGCGGCTTTTTCTTCCAGCGTCATGGTTTCACCTCATATTTTACTGGCGTTCTGCATGCAAATGTGGTATCATAGGTATGAAATAACTCAATGTGATTTGTCGCCGAACCGTTTTACAATCCGGCGGCACGCCCCGCCGGATGGGAGACCGTGCCTCTGTCCGGGAACCGCGCGATGTCCCCGCGTGGGAGGTACGCCCCGTTCCCCTCACAGACGAGGGATCTCCGAAAAGAGCCGTCTTTTCCGGAACATAATTGTCGGCGAAAGCCTTTCGTGCTTCCTCCTACCCGGAAAAGTATCGTTTTTGCCAATCAATATTATACCACGAGTTACAAAGGATGGTGTTATGTTCATGAAAATGATCTCCTGGAATGTGAACGGGCTGCGTTCCTGCCTGCAAAAGGGCTTCATGGAGAGCGTCGCCTCTCTGGACGCTGATGTGATCTGCCTGCAGGAAATCAAAATGCAGAAGGGCCAGTGCGATATTGCCATCGAAGGATACGAAACGATCATGAACAGCGCGGACAAAAAGGGCTATTCCGGTACCGCTGTGTTTTCCCGCGTGCCCATGCTGGGGCACACCACCGGCATGGGCATCGACCTGCACGATCACGAGGGCCGGGTAATCACCTGCGAATTCGAGCAGTTCTATCTCGTCTGCTGCTACACGCCCAATTCCCAGGACGGACTGCGCCGTCTGGAGTACCGCATGCAGTGGGAAGACGACTTCCGGGAATACCTGCTCCGGCTTGACCGCATAAAGCCCGTAATCCTGTGCGGGGACCTGAACGTCGCCCATGAGGAGATCGACTTGAAGAATCCCAAGACGAACCATATGAACGCGGGCTTTACGGATCAGGAGCGCGGCAAGTTCGGACGGCTGCTGGAAAGCGGCTTCCTGGACAGCTTCCGCTATTTCTACCCGGACGCTACGGGCGAATACTCCTGGTGGAGTTACATCGGCGGGGCGCGCAGCCGGAACGCCGGGTGGCGCATCGACTACTTCGTCGTGTCCCGGCAACTGGAAGGCAAGCTGCAGGGAGCGAAGATCCACCAGCAGGTCATGGGCAGCGATCACTGCCCTGTGGAGCTGACCATCGACGTCCGCTGACGGATTTCCTGCGTTCCACGTGCAAAAATGTGCATTTTCACGCCTGAAACGCTTGCTATTTTGCCTTGTTTGCCGTACAATATTGTCATGAGGTGATGCAGATTGAAAACGGTAAAGATCAAGTCGGCCATGCCGATTTATCTCCCCTGCGCCGTATGGATCCTGGCGGGTCTGACAAGCCGCCTGTACATCCCGAAAAACCTGATTATTACGCTGATTGTTTCCGCCGTGGTGTTCTTCGCGGCAGAGAAGTTCTGGCCCAGGCGGGAAGTCGAGGTGCGCGACAAGGCCGATTCCGGAGACCGGGAGATCGACCGCCAGATCGAGGAGGGCCGTGGGCGCCTGGACAGCCTGGCGGAATCCAACGCCGCCATTCCGGACGCGGAGATCACCCGCAACCTGAACCGCATGGTTTCCGCGGGTGAGGGCATCTTCACGGCGCTGGAAAAGGATACGTCTCGCGCCACCCAGGTGCGCCGGTTCATGAACTACTACCTGCCCACGGCGGATAAGCTGCTCACGCGCTACCGGGAGCTGGACGCGATTGAAACCAAGGGGGAGAACGTCCGCACGGCCATGGAGAGCGTGGAACGCAGCCTTGAGATGATCGCCTCCGCCTTTGAAAAGCAGCTCGACGGCCTGTACCACGATGAATCGCTGGACATTCAGACGGACATCGACGCTTTGGAGGCCGTGATTTCCGCGGAAGGGCTGCGGGACAACAAGAATCAGATGACCATGTCCGCACATTAACAATAAGGACTGAATGAGGAGGAAAACATCATGTCTGAAATCAAGCTGACCCTGAATACCTCGTCTGATACCCAGGCTTCCGAAATCACCACCGCCGCCCAGGTGGCCATCGACCACGCCTCCGCCGCGCTGGAGGATGAAAAGCAGATCGAAGCCAAGGTGCAGGCGGACGCGCTTTCCATGGAGAATTTCACCGCCGAAGAACAGCAGATGATCAGCGATTTCTCCAAGCAGATCGATGTCACGGACAGCACCCTGGTGTTCTCCTACGGTGCCGGCGCCCAGCAAAACATCGCCCAGTTCTCGGATTCCGCGCTGAAAAACGTGCAGACCAAGGACCTGAACGAAGTGGGGGACATGATCGCCAACCTGGTGGGCGAGCTGCGCAGCTTCAACGACACGAGCGAACCCAAGCGCGGCCTGTTCAGCTGGCTCAAGAAGCAGCAGAGCAAGCTGGAGGTCATGAAGGCGAAGTACGACACCACAGAAGTCAACGTCAACAAGATCTGCGAGGGCCTGGAAGCGCATCAGGTGCAGCTTTTGAAGGACATCGCCCTGCTGGACCGCCTGTACGATCAGAACCTGACCTACTTCAAGGAGCTTTCCATGTATATCGTCGCCGGCAAGCAGCGCCTTGAGGACTTCCGCGCCAACGAGCTGCAGCAGGCCAGGGACAAGGCCGCACAGAGCGGCCTTCCGGAGGACGCCCAGGCTGCCAAGGACCTGGCGGACAAAGCCGACCGCTTTGAGAAAAAGATCTACGACCTGGAGCTGACCCGCAACATCTCCATCCAGATGGCGCCCCAGATCCGCCTGATCCAGTCCTCCAACCAGCTGATGTCCGAAAAGATCCAGTCCTCTCTGGTGAATACCATTCCGCTGTGGAAGAGCCAGATGGTGCTGGCGCTGGGCATCGCCCACACCCAGAGCGCC
>JAEEGL013445385.1_pt1 | contig 10331 bp, 7 predicted proteins | sample 9134231 | NCBI WGS metagenome assembly JAEEGL01 (sample SAMN16246548, study PRJNA631951) | gut metagenome | biome: gut microbiome; feature: rumen; material: fiber-attached | host: Bos | place: Iran: Karaj | collected 2018-10
ACCGGAAGGATCAACTCAAGAAGTGGATTCTCCCGCAGGGTCTATATAACTTTCCCATCCACGAAACGGATACCGCCATCAAAGCTGCCGCCCCGAAAGTATCCGAATTGTGGCTGTATGCGGGAAAGAAAGACAAGCTCCTTTTTTCCGCTTCATTTGAGCGCGAGATACCGATCACGGAACTCGATGCACTTGGATATCCCCGAGGCCGGGGCAAACCGCACTCCGACCGCTATCTCCTTTTTAAGGTCGCGCCAATTGAGGACGGGGAAATCTTACACAGAAACACGGGAACTCGGAGTATGCCGGCAAGGGCCGACTTCCGGGCACCTCATCCTCAAATTCTCGTTCGCCTGACCGACTTCAAGCGCAGCCCGATGCGCATTGGCGAAATCCGAAAAGCCGCAGCTGCGGGCAAGACGAAAAAGCCTTTCTCCTACCTAGACTTCCTCCCAGAGGATCTCATTGGCAAATGGAGTGGCAGTCTCTGCGTCTGCGAAGCCGCAGAGCAACTATCATTCGATGTCATGCTCTTTGGCCTTTCTGGCGATACAGCAGCGACAATTTGCCAATCCGTCGGTGTGACTGTCAACACGCCAGGATGGCCTGACGAATTCGGCAAGGGGCTGCGTCGCGCATTTTGCGAACTTGGGAACCATCCTGTTCGAACATTGAGCCTCTTTTCCGGAGCAGGTGGTCTTGACATTGGCTTTTCAGATGCCGGGTTCGACATTGTAGAGTCCGTGGAAATCGAGGAAAAATTCTGCGAAACGCTTGAAATGAACTCCGGGACTGGAAAGCGATTTAATAATTCCAAGGTCTGCTGCATCGACATTCGCAAGTTTTCTGCCCGTGATCTTGGTACCATAGACTTCATTATTGGTGGACCTCCCTGTCAGACATTCAGTGCAGCGGGCCGTCGCGCAAATGGCGTTTTGGGAACTACGGATGCTCGAGGCGTCCTGTTCCGGGAATATGTCAGGCTTCTTCAAGAGCTTTCTCCCAGAGGATTTCTTTTCGAGAACGTCTACGGCATCACGGGAGCGCAGAACGGGGAAGCATGGCGCGAAATCCAAGATGCGTTTAGGGAATCCGGGTACAAATTGTTCTTCCGCATATTGGACGCAGCAGACTACGGCGTTCCGCAACATCGGGAGCGACTTATCATTGTAGGACTGAAATCCGGACAGTTCCGTTTTCCCCGCCCCACGCACGGGCCAGATTCCCTTGACAAGACGCCTTTCTATAACGCCGGAACGGCCGTAAACGGAGTTTCTCTCACGGAAGAGGAGGCCAAGCCGGGGCTGGGGGGACGATTTGGCCATCTTCTTCCAGACATCCCCCCTGGACTCAACTACAGTTTCTATACGGAAAAACTCGGTCATCCAAAGCCACTCTTCGCGTGGAGGTCAAAGTTTTCCGACTTTCTCTATAAAGCCGATCCTACAGCACCCGTCAGAACCATCAAGGCAAGTGGTGGAGCCTATACCGGCCCCCTTCACTGGGACAACCGCTTCTTCTCGCTTGGAGAATATAAAAGACTTCAGACATTTCCTGACGACTACGCCATCAGCGGTGGCAAGCAAGTCGCTGTAAAGCAAATCGGAAACTCCGTTCCACCCCAACTGGCGCGAATGCTCGCCGCCTCCATCCAGCAGCAGCTCTTTCACGCAAGGCTTCCCTTCCAACTTGATTTGCTAGAGCAAGGTGAAGTCCTCTCTTTCCGAAAACGGAAAAACGAACTGACTCGCGAATTTCGTGGAAAGGCAAAAAAAGCCATCGCCTTAGAGAAGCACGAGGGACCACGTCCATTGGAAGCCGTATCGTATGAGTGCACTCTTTCCGACGAATTCCTGTTCCAGAAAACCGCTCCCGGAACTGGAGACTTCACCGTTTCGTTTAAGCCCGAGACTGGGATTTCCGTCCGGGATGCCCACTCTCGCACCTCATCAAAAATGATGCCGGCTATGCGCATCCGTGTGGCTCCATCTGAAAAAGGCTGGTCGCTTGCCATCGACCACATGGATATCGTTGTGTTCTCCGACAGCAATCAGGCATTCACTATCGGCTGGAAAGCTTTCGAGCAACTGCTTGCAGACAGCTCCCTCAAAGCCGATTTGGTGCAACTGAACGGCTACTATCAATACGAACCCAAGTTACATTGCTCCTGCGTTTTCTCTGGACCATTCCCATTCAAGAGCATCGTTTCCAGCATCGTAGAGGGACGCAATGTGGCTCACCTTGCGTCCACTGCGCAACTGGCTGCAGCATGGGATGTTCCAACGGAGACAGTTTGGGATGTAGCCGAATTTCTTAGGTCGCTTGGCTACGAAGTGAGAAACCCCAATACGAATCCGCAGATTCCTCCTGATCATTGGCTTGTGCCATACGCATTCCCGACATTTACGCAGCGAAGCGTCCAACTCCGCAAGAAACTGAGGTGATTCATGCCGTCCAAAATGAACGAAAACCACTTGGATGTCTATCCCAACCGCTCCGAATTGTTCCTTGGTGCGGACAATCCCGCCGTTGTGTTCCCTGAAGGGCCGCAGGACGAGGCAACCCAGAAGCGATATCGGAAGATAGTCGATGCCTTTCGCGCCGGATTCCTTGAAAAGGTCTATCGCGAGTGTGTCACGGGGAGGCATGACCTTTCCAATCTGCCTGAAGATGTTTGCGAGCACCTGAGGAACATGGTGTCGGCCATTTCAGCCAGCGGCGGACGGGCACTTGTCGGGCTGGTGTTCCTCCAGCTCGCGGTCAAGACCATTGCTCCGAAGCAATCTGTCCGACTACACAAGGGAGGACCAGCAATAAAGGACTTTTCGTGGAGGCAGGGTATCTCGCTACGCTCCCTCGACAAGGACTTCTCTTCGGCCTTTCTTCGCGACAACAAGCTTCTTGAAATCAACCGCGATGGCGTGATGATGACTCGGACACTTGCCGAGAACTACCCCTATACCCAGCTTTATAAGGCTCGCATGGCCGGCCCGGCCTCCGACTGGATGGCCATCGTGGACGGCATGGAATGTTCTGCTTTTGACCCGCTTCTCGCGCTTTCGTTCCTCATGTCCGCCTTGAAAAACCGGTCGGAGCAATTCTCGAAACTTGCCGACGATTGTGATGCGGCCATCGAGAAGATACCAGACATCGACCTCAACGCAGTTACGGACCTGCTGGCGCGTTTCGTGGCGAAAACGGAATACTCTGCCCGTGCCTTCGAGGTCGTTATGCACTCGCTTGTCCAAGCTCTCTCAGACATTGGCGCACATCTCGACGGAAATCTCGCACCGCTTTCGCAAATGAGGTCCGCCAACAAGAAGGCCGGCAACATCGGCGATATCGAACTGATTTCCCCTGGAGGGAGAATTGTCGAGGCTTGGGACGCCAAGTTTGGAAAGCCATACCTTTGGGACGAACTCGTCGAGCTTGGGGAAAAGCTTTCTGAAAAAACTGGTGTGAAAATCGCTGGATTCGTTACGGATGGCGATCCCATGCTCCCGAACGACCTCTTGAACCGCAAGAGAGAAATTGCGGAGGAGACTGGTACAAATGTGGAGATTTTCTCTTTCCGCGACTGGGTTCGCATTCAGACTGGTGACTTGTCACCGGAACATAGGGCGGCTTTTCCAAAAGCATGGCTGAAAGCAGCGGGAGAGTCGTTTGGTCGGAAACGACTAAACATTGCCCCCATTGACGAGCCCTGCAATGTATGGCTCTCCGATTTGACTAACGCGATTAAAATGAAATTGGGCACCCTATAAGTAATCAGGAGATAATTGTACTGATTTTAGGTTTGACGATGGAGAACGACAAGCACATCCTCCCACCATGTTCAGTCAGCAGGAAGGTGGTGTTTTTGGTTGCACGAATCGCGACTGTGATGGCGATGTATGCCGTCGCCCCTCTCCAGGACTTCACCTCGTCGTCCGACATCGGCTTGTCGAAGCCGATTCCCGACATCGACCGGCAGCTCTACGCCAAGTACGGTCTCACCGAAGATGAGCAGAAGTTCATCGAATCCATGATCAAGCCGATGGAGTAAAGGCAGTCATGGAATTGAACAGGAAAACCATCATCAACTACAACAAGAACCGCATGGGCGACAAGTCCAACGATGCGGAGTAAAGGAGTTTCAAATGGAACGGGTCAATTTTGAGGTGGACAGTGCGTTGCTTTCTGAACTTGGTGAGCGACTTGTCGGCAGTGTACAGGTTGCGTTAATGGAGTTGGTAAAGAATTCTTATGACGCTGATGCAACGGAAGTAACGATATCGATTAATCATGTGGCTGGCGGAGTGGAAACTAGGATTGACGACAATGGTGTCGGTATGACATTTGAGCAGGTCAAGAAATATTGGATGCGCATAGCTACAACTAATAAAGTTGAAAACAACATCTCTGCAATATATGGTAGGCCAAAATCTGGCGCAAAGGGAATTGGAAGATTTAGTTGTAGAAGGTTGGGAAGCAAGCTTCGGCTACAAACATCAGCGAAAACGGAAAATGGTGCCTTTGAGACAACAGAATTTATTGTCGATTGGACGGCGTTCAAGCCTGGAACGGATTTGTCGCGCATTGCGGTAAATTGCGAACGGACTGTCAATACGGCGGGGAAATCTGGAACATCATTGACCATTACAAGTACAGAAGAGTCGCTGTTCGGCAAGCGCAACCTTGATTATATAAAGAGAAGTTGTGCTTTGTTGGTTGCGAATAGAGGAGTAGCACGAAAAGGCTTTTTGCCGGATCCGGGTTTTGATCTTTCGTTTAAGTTTTTCGAAGACGAAGCCTCTCGGCCGCATAATCTCCGCGACGACATCTTCAATGCTGGCTGGGGTATGGTTACTGGGGTTGTGGAGAAAAACGGCACCGCGAGATTCGAGTTGAAAGCTATGGGGATCGGTGTTGCCAAGCATACATCATCAGCAAGATTCCCCATGCTTGCAGGGGCAAAACTACACATTGGCGTGCTTGTTGACGACTCAAATCAACTCCGCGACAAGAGCGTGCTGTCGATAGGCGTAATGCGTGAGATTCTTTCTGAATGGGGCGGAGTCTTCGTTCGATTCAATGGTATGCGCATTGAGCCATACGGGGACAAAAACGATGATTGGCTCAATATTGACAGGGATAGAGGATTGCGTCGTGGTGCATCCGAAATGGATGATATCATATGTCTGGCAAAGTCGCTAAAGGGAATACACCCATCCAGATATCTGCTAAATCTGCTTTCAAGCAGATCGTATGTAGGAGATGTTGAGATCTCGTCAAAGATGACTGGTTTTGAATTGAAAGCCAGTCGAGAGGGGTTCTTGAAGAATGAAGCGTTTGAACAGCTTGCTGTTTTCGCAAGGCTGGCGGTTGATTTTATAACGGTATATCGCGACAAATTTATCCAAGATGAGGCAGAACGTAAGTTGCGAGAGACGGAGGATGCACTAAAAAAGCATGTCCTAAGCAAACAAAATGTGTCACTGAACGATGCGCAGTTGGGAAGTGTTAACGATAATGGAGTTCGTGCCCTGGATTATATTCGGCAAATTGCTAAGGCCATTCCCGAAGCGGCAACGGAAAGCAAACTACGAGATGTTGCTAACGATTTGTCGCAGGCCACAGACTATTTGGAACAACGCGAAAGGCGTACGGATGAAGAGTTGAGGCGACTAAGACTCGTAGCGTCAAGCTCAGTGTTGTTGTCGCTGTTTGCTCATGATGTGAAAATGTATTTGGGAACAATGGATGATGTTGTGATACGGCTAAAAGAATTGGCTGGTGACAAGCCTTTGGGCAATGCAATGGAGCTCAAGGAGATCGCTAAAGAGATACAGGGGCACAAAGATTCATTCAACAGACTTGTGGAAATGACGCTTGCCGTGGCAGTTCCGACTGGATCTACAGAAGCGGAGAAACTTCTCGTATACGACAGGCTTGAAATGGTTGTTTCGTGTTTTAGAACCCTTATGGCCGATTATGGTGTTGTTTGCGATATTTCAAAGGTCCCGGATGACATGTACATTGGACCATTGGTAGTTGCGGAGTTGTATTCGGTCTTGATCAATGTTATTTCAAATTCGATAAAGGCCGTCATCGCAAATAGGGATGGTGCACCCAAGAAGATTGAAATTGTCGGTGAAACACATAACAACCATAGTAGGCTTATTGTTCGAGATACGGGGATTGGTGTGAATTTGAAGAAAGCGGCTGACTTGTTCGAGCCATATGTTTCGGATCCCGAAAGGGTGCTTTATGCATCGCTCGATGGAAGCATAAACAAGGAGCATGCGTTTGTGTTGGGGACGGGTTCTGGACTTGGCTTGAATATTGTTAAACAGATCGTTCAAGCGAGACAGGGCAAAGCAGAGTTTGTCGCGCCCAGTGACGGATGGAACACAGAATTGGTTATTGAAATTTGAGGAGGAAAAACATCATGGATAAATATGTTTTGTGGTTTGACGACCAGTTTGCCAAAAGAGAGACCAAGATAAAAGCCATTTCTAAGGCTTTAGGTCTGAAACCGTTGTCTATTGAAAAATCGGAAGCGGACAAAGATTGGCTTTCTGCTTTTGCACGACACATCGAAGATCAGAAGGTTGATACAAAAGATGTGTTTTTGGTTGTTGTAGATCATTTTTTAGTACAATCTAGAAAAACCGCAAGTACATTTGACAAGGGAGCTTCCCTTTGTAGTACATTGCGAATTCATTTTGCGGATGTACCAATACTCGGTGTTTCCAATGCGCGCGCAGAAGATATATCACCTAATCAACTTAAAGAGTATACACATTTTGAAGATTTTGCTTCATTGCCTGTAGATTTTGAGGACGACAAGGATGGCCGATTGGTGGCAATTCAGTCAATTGTGTCTGGTTTTTCTGAAATGCGGAAGTATAAGCCGCTGAAAAAGAAATCGCCGTCGCTTTTATCTCTTGCTAAGGTCCCAGAATTTTCACAAAATGATTTTTTGAGAGTCATACCATTTGAGTTTCAAGCGCAAGATCTTTCAGCTAGGGCCAATGAGGTATTTGATTGGTATATGAAGATATTGTTTGAATATCAAGGAGTATTGATTGACATTTGCTCTGCGTCGGCAAGGATAGGCGTGACCGAAGAGTTTTTTAAAACATGTATTCAGCCTAAGATATCCGGCAATTGCGTGTATAGTGGAATCTTTAAAAATGTGAAAGGAATTCGATTCTGGAGAAATGAACTTTTTACAGAATTGCAACAGATGGTTAATACTGATAATCTAATTGAAATGTCTCATTATGGCGAAATATTTACCGATGATAAAAAGAATTGGGCGAAATGTAGATCTTGTGGCAAATACTATACAGAACTTGAGGCGTATGCCGAGCGCAACATAAAAGATAAACACAACAAAAGAGTTCCAGCGCATCGATTGTGCGTTGAGACAGTCCAAGAACCATGCCCAATGTTCTTTGAACCAAAATACATACTCGATAAGGGACTGTGATGAAAGCATACGGTTTTCCCGAGGCAAGCGACTATCTTTCGTTGGCGAAAGCTACGGTGGAGTGTATTCGCAATCAGCAGGAGGTGCGGGTGGAGAACAATGAGTTCTGCTGCAGTATTGATAAATTATTCAACCAACTGTCAAGCAAGGATGCTACAGGATTTCAATTCAATGGGATTTTATGCTCAATTATCGATGATCATGAACACAATGTGAGAGTAGGCGGAAAGGTTGGGTTCTTGCAAGGTGAACTTCAAGAGCAGTCATATTGGATTGAAGTGTTTGGAAAGAAGGATAGTACCCATTCTAACAAGATACTATATCGTATTCATTTCGACGTTGCCGTGCCAGATATTGACAAAAACAAAGAACTGCATCCCTTGTATCATGTGCAGTCAGGAGGGAAACCGCGAGACACTCATTATATTGATGATGAGATGCAACATTGGTCAATTCCACGGATACCTTACTTCCCTCTTTCGCTGGCGCTTTTTCTTGAAATCGTCTTTAGAGAGTTTGGTGGGGATTTGGTACGAAATCGATTCATAAAGAGCAATGCTTGGCGAAGAATCGTCGCAAAAAACGAACGTAGGATGCTCAATGCCTTTGCTAGCACTTTTAGGCAAGCTTGGAGTAAAAGTCAAACAGTTTCTGGGATTTACTATGAAGGATTCTGAGAAAAGACTTAGCGGGGCGTTTTACACGCCTGAAGAGCTGGCCCAATATCTGATTTCTCGTTGTTCCAGAAGGTCGGTAAGAGCGATCTTGGATCCAGCCTGTGGTGAGTTTGCATTGCTTATGGCCGCATGTGTGAAATATGGGGCAAGGATCGAACGCCTTGTTGGTTGCGACAAACGGCTTATCAAAAATGTATGCGACGGTATTAGGTTTGTCCATTCGGATTTCTTTGAGTATCATCCAAAGGATCCATATGATTTGATTGTAGAGAATCCGCCATATATAAAGGCAAATAGATGTGACTCTTTATGCAGAACATGGGCGCACGAACATAAAGAGTTTGCTGATATAGATAAACGTGCAGACTTGTGGGTATACTTTCTTCTTAAAAGTCTTACCCATCTGCGCAAAGGCGGCACTTTGGCTGCTGTTTTGCCATGGGCATTCATTCAGGCGAATTATTCGTCGGCAATTCGGCGTATTCTTCTTGAAAACTTTAAGTCCATTCATGTCCAAGTATTGACAAAATCACATTTTGCCGATACCACTCAAAAAGTGGTGTTGCTATGGCTATCGGGGAAAGGCACAAAGAACACGGCTATAAAGATATGTATTTCAGACGAATTGAAGAATCGTTCAAAGACACGGTTTGAAGATGTCGATGAAAGCATGTGGATATCTGGATTTGGTATTCGAATTCCACAAGTCTACACGATCAATGCCGACAGTGAAGATGTAAGATTTCTGGGTGACCTTTGTGATATCAAGATTGGACTCGTTCCTGGAGCTACGCCATTCTTTATAAAAACTCTTGAGCAAATGGAAAAGGAAAATGTTTCCGAAGAGGACTGTCAGTGCATAGTAACTTCAACACGTGATGTAAGTTCACTGGTTTTGCAAGAGAAAACTGGATTGAGGAGGGTCCTGACAATTACTGATAAAGATGCAGAAAGATACCGGAAGTTTATCAAAGAGGGGGAAAAGAACGGTTTTCACGAGAGGCGCCATTGCAAGAATAGAAAGTGCTGGTATAGCATAAGTGTACCTCATCATGCGCCTGATGCATTCTTTTCGTATCGGTCGTCGTCAATTCCTTTGTTAACGATTAACAAGTTGGGTGTATGGTGTACCAATGCATTACATGCAATCTTCTTTAAGAAGAACAAGGTTAGCGAAAACCAGATTCAATGGATACAACTTTCTCTCTTGAGCGCTTTTTCTCTTCTTGACATTGAGTTGCTTGCCAAGACATACGGCAAAGATGTGTTAAAAATCGAGCCAAGTGCTCTGAAGAAAGTAAGGGTATATTGTCCCGACAAGCCTATTGATGCGGAAATTGTTCAAGAAATTGACGCCCTCTTGAAATCTGGAGACCGGGATGGAGTTGTGATCGTTGCAACACGATATGTTATGAATGATATGAATCTTTCTGAAAGTCAGAAAAAGCATATTACTAATTCGTATAATCAGTTGAGGATCCAACGTGCCTTGCAAAAGATACACTTTGGTAAATGTATTGTGCGTAATAATTCCATGAGAAACAACAACTAAACCATTATTGTGATATAGTTCATGTGATACTGTTGGGATTAATGGAAAAGGTTTTTCATGATGGTTAGACAGCCAACAAGCATTGAAGGTCTACTCGATGACAGGGTCTGTTTTGCTGACGCAGAGCGTAAGGTTATAAAATTAATAATCAACCGATAGGATGAAGCTAATGCCTCTTCGCAAACCAAAACCCGAATCCGAACAATCCATCCCAGAGATGGTGGCCGATTTGTCGCGCGAGGAAATGCGCCGGATGTACAAGGACGGCAAGTTGACGCCCTACGGGAAACGAATGGCGAAGTTCCTCGACCGCGCCCTGCCGCCGGAGAAGGTGGACGAGTGGGGCTTTTTGCTCTCACGCAAAGAGCGCGAGGCCATCAAGCGTGAGGCGGAGGAAAAGAAGCGCGTTGCAGTGGAAAAGCGGGCCAAGACGGCGGCAATCCGCAAGATTCGGAGGAACGCGAGGAAGAACGGCTTCGGGCCGGAGGACGAACTGGACGACTTCGCCAGCATCCACTGGGCCTTCATGGCGGCCCGCGACGAGCTGAAGGTCCGCGGCTTCTCGCTGGACCTGATGAACAAGCTCAAGGCAGACGTCGTGGCGCGAATCTCGCCCTGGAACAAG